>JAAUXU010020205.1_pt1 | contig 11439 bp, 12 predicted proteins | sample 7278151 | NCBI WGS metagenome assembly JAAUXU01 (sample SAMN14350113, study PRJNA611818) | marine sediment metagenome | isolation source: surface marine sediment (1.8m) | place: French Polynesia: Moorea | collected 2018-08 | reverse complement strand
GGATCTCGGGGCATCAGGTTGCATGCGTTCGTGCACTTTGCTATCAAGAAAGAAAAGAGGAGAAAACCGGCTGTGGATATGGGCTGACGACAGGTTGGTTGGCACGGCTGCCGCGTCGCCAAGAAGCCCCTATCTAATTTTTCTCCCGCTGATATTGCGACTCGTGTGCAGAGAAGGAGGAGTAATGGACCGACCAGATCACGAATTAAGATTTCTATGGGAGGGAGACAGAAGAGAGGGCATTTGTCACATCTGTGCAACCATGACACTAAACATATCTCGTCTATTTTATTTTGCAGAGATCGCCGACAACGCGAGGTCGAGCCCGAGCGAGGAGGCGGAGGGGTCCTCGTCCTCGTCGTCCTCGGCAACAGAGTCGGACTCGATCGGGGGAGGGAGGAGGGTGACGACGACAGGGGCAATTTCCAAGAACGCAATCAAGCCGGGTGGAGGAGACGTCTTCTACCCCGCTGCAAAGGGGGCGATCAGAGGCCTCAGCCTACCTCCGCAGCACCAGCAGCAATTTCTAAATGCCAGGCAACAGCAGTCACGATGTCCGTCGCTGCCCCCGTCTGCACCGGAGCACCTGAAACAGCAGCAGCAGCAGCAACAGCAACTGGCCTCCTACACCATGGAGGCAACCGGAGAGAGATACCAGCGAGCGGCAAGCGCCTCCTCAAAACCCTCTCCTCCTGGCAGTCTGGACATGGGGTACCACACACTGCTGCACTCAGAGCAACAGCAACAACAACAACACCAGGAGCAGGCCAACAGCAGCAGTCGCGCCACCCCCACCTCCTCCCTCAACGGCGGCGGGTCCACCTCCGATGTATGGGACGTGAGGGCGACGAGGACCCCTATTGCTGATCTGCACATCCTCACCCACAACGCCAAGCACCTGCCAGTCTCCACAAGGACGCTACAACATCAGCAGCTACATCAGCAGCAACAAAAGCAGCAACATTCCAGACAGGTGGAGTCCAATCACGTTGGTCCTGGTCTCGACTCCCTGCCAGACCCGGTCCTCCTCCGCATCCTATCCAACCTTCGATCGGACCAACTGGTGCGCTGCGCCCGCGTCAGTCGCCGCTTCTACTTCCTGGCGTGGGACCCTGCGCTGTGGCACCACGTGTCTCTAGAGGGCGCCGGCGCCACCGTCGACGCCGACCTCGCGCTCAAGACCATCGTTCGCTTGCTATCTCGCAACGCCTCTCGCCTAGGCGACACCGTGGAGTCTCTCAGGCTGGGCGGCTGCCCCAGGCTGACCGACCGAGGCCTGGCGATAGTGGCTAGGCGGTGCCCCAATCTGCGGCGCCTGGAGGTGCAGGGTTGCTCGGGAGTCACCAACGGGGGGCTCATGGACCTGGTTACAAAGTGCCAGGCGCTCAACCACCTCGATGTCTCGGGTGAGTTAGGTTCAGGAACTTTCAATAAGCGTACTTTTCCCTCTCTCCAATCGAGTTAACCAAGTTACGAGGGGGAACAATGGGAGCAGACAAGATTTTTATTATACTGTACTACCTCCTTCCTCTTTTCGGCGGAAGGAGGAGGGAAAGCCCTCCCGCAGCTTGGTAGATAGCGCACTTTGTATGCCCAAGACTTCTCTTTTTCGGCGCCGGCCGCCCACAAATTCCTATTAATGTCAGCGCTCAAAAAGGAGAGCAGCGCCCATACCCACTATCGCCCCTTCCCTCCCTTTTCTCCGAATAATCAGAGCAGCAGTCCGCCTTCTCGGTTTGGGCGCGAAATATCCATAACGAGCCCCTCATTTTATGGGGCTTCCCTCCCTCCCTCCGCCGACCACGAGAGAGCGGAGATATGGACTGAAAAGGGGGGAAAGATGAAGAGTGAGTGGGCTTCGTCGACATCTTGAAGTATAAGGAGGGGATGGGGAGGAAAGAACTTTTTATTCAGCTCGTGTTTTCGGGGGTGACTTTCACCCGAAAAAAGCCATAAATAAATTCATCATTGTGTCTGTAGTTAGGAGCTGAAAATATGGCATCCCACAAAAATATATGTGTATCTTTTTGTTACTTTTGTTGAATCCCACCCCGGCAAAGTGAAGGGGCGTAGCCATCATTTCTGCGCAGCGGGGGATCTCCTCTTCCTCCCCCTCCTTTTTCTTTGCCCGAAGTCCGAATCCAAGGGGGAACGACGCAGACAACGAAGCACACAGTCTCTTGTTTCTGGGCGGGTCCGGTCGGTCAGCAGACATGCAGACGGTGTTGCACCCAAAAGGGATGGGGAAGGGAAAGGGCTGCCTGAAAATACCTGAGTCTCGTTCCCCCCTTTTCAGTTCCACCCAATGGCAAAAGTTGGGCGAAAAAAGAGAGAAAGAGTTGCTGCTGCTGCTGTTACAAGCCGCGGTTCCTGCGCGGCGGCCGTCTCACCTGACTTGGGTGTACCTACCTATGTAGGAGAGAAGAGGGGGAGAAGAGAGGGGCTTTTTTGATGTTGTGTCTCACGAACTCTTTTTCTCTCCTTCCCCCCGTCTTCTTCCCCACCTTGATTTACGATGACAATCAACAAGAAGGAGGAGGGAGGAAGGGAGGAGACTCGTCGTTGTAGTTGGGAGGACGGCAAAAAACGGTCTCTTCCTCGATCCCCACAAACTCCAAGCCTCGCAGCTTTGGCAGCAGCCGTTTTTCGTGCCAGGGAAAAGTTTTGATTTTGATTATGAGCCACCACAAGTGGAGCGGCTGGCGAATTGAAAAACATTGAAACCCTTATTATAACGAATCAACCGCGGCACATCAAGCGAAATTTTGTTTAGTGGAAAATATCTAGCATAACCTTTTTTATTTCTTTATTGGCAGGTTGCAGCATGATCTCGACCATCGCCGTCCACCAGCCTCCGTCCCTTCCGCCCAACGCCACCGGCACCTCGCCCAGGCCGACCTCCTCCAGACACCGCCTCTCCGCGGCCTCCCCGTCCCCCTCCTCCGGCCCACAGTTCCGGCGCCTCCTTCCCAACCTTCAGTTCCTGGACCTCACGGACTGCGTCTCGCTGGAGGACTCGGGCGTCAAGATGGTGGTGGAGACGTGCCCCCAGCTGCTCTACCTCTTCATGCGGAGGTGCTCAAACATCACAGGTGGGTTTTGCCAAAAAAATGTAGTTTAGATAGGCGCAAGGGGCCCCCTAAATTCTCCCCTTGAAACGGGACGCATCGAACGTGGACCTCTTTACTGCTACAGCCGCCCAAAATATGCACCCGCCGCCGCCGATGCCGCATTCTCTTCGCCATCCGTTGCCCGCTTTTTATGGCTGACTTTGATGGAGAAGCCGGAGCGCGGCTGGATGGGATCTGTCTGGATCTGGGGCGCGAAGAAAAAAAGGGGGGAAGGAGGGCGTTCCAAGAGTTCCCGCCCTCGTTTCTGCGCCATTAACGCTTACCTTTTTTTGCCGGCGTGTGTACAGTACTGCAAACGATGGGAGGGAGAGGACTGTAAGGGCCTTGCCATTTGCCTAATGATGCAAGAAGAACTTTTAGGGAACTTTTTTCGTAGTGGGCGGCAAAAGGGTCTTGGAGGGAGAAAAAAGAAGGGGATGGATACCTTGCCCGCGAACAAAAAAAAACTTGCAAGGTGGGGGCGGACGAGAGGAGGAAGGGAAGGGGGGAAACGTCTAGGGGGGGCATGGGATCCCCGCGGAGCATCGCGGACGGACCGAAGGGGGGAGGGAAAGAGAGAGATTGGATCATAGATCATTTCCTCTCAGGGTCACTGTCAGTCTTTGGGGGGGAGGTTCAGGCGGTGTGTGTAGTTTTAAATGAATAAGAGGAGGGACGTTGGGACTGGACAGTGGAGACCAATCTTTAAAAAAAGGAAAGGAGAAAAGATCGGCGTCGAGAAGTTTTCCATTCTATCGAAATAACATTCTTTTATTTTTTCTAGATGTGGGCCTGAAATACGTGGCATCTTACTGCCTCTCGCTGCGGGAGCTGAGCTTCTCCGACTGCTCCAGGGTGACAGACTTTGGCCTCTACGAGCTTGCCAAGCTTGGTCCCAACCTCCGGTACTTGTCAGTGGCCAAGTGCGACCAGATTTCAGATAGTGGAGTCAAACAGATTGCAAAACTGTGCTACAAGCTCCGCTACCTGAATGTCAGAGGTTGTGAAGCTGTCAGTGATGATGCCATCGAGACTCTATCAAGATCCTGCTCAAGACTAAGATCACTGGACATTGGGAAGTGTGATGTGACAGATGTGGGGCTCAAACTGCTGTCAGAACACTGCCCCAACCTGAAGAAGCTCAGTGTCAAGAGCTGTGAGATGGTCAGTGACAGGGGCATCCAGTGTGTCGCCTACTACTGCAGGGGTCTACAGCAGTTGAATATCCAAGACTGCCCCATCACACTGGAGGGGTACCGGACGGTCAAAAAGTTCTGCCGGCGGTGCATAATCGAGCATACCAATCCAGGATTTTATTGAGCAAGAGATCGCGCTTTCTTGCCGTCAATAAGAAAGAGTCTACCTTCGGCTGTGATACAATTTATATCATGTGAGCAATGCCATTTATTATAAACCGATTCAAGCAAACCACCAACCGTATGTCGTAATTTTACGGCTATTCGATCAATAAACGGTTTCTCGTTCATGCAAAAACCATCCGTGTTGTTTAAGTTTCTTTATTCCGCCATAAATGAGAGCCTGGACGCTCTTTCCAGACGACTCTATCTACGGCAGTTTCCCAATGCAGTTCCTCCCTAATTACGTTTTAATTGCTGTGCACAAGGGTAACCAACTAAAGCATCGCAGATGACTCCAGTTTCATGAGATGCCGTCTAAAACGTTCGCGCCAAACTAGTTTTGTAGTTAGGAGATCGTGCGAGAAAATACAAATGCTTCGAGGTACTAAAAATAGTATATTTTTACGTGAAAGTACACACAATAGTTGAATATCACAGATTATCAGCTTTCCAAACTTCAGTGCCATCAAGTATGTTTCAGTAGAAACCCGGATTCGTGTGTTCTATTATACACCTCCTGCAAAATCTCTTCACTGTTCTGTAGGCTTCCACAGACACTTGGCAGCAATCTTGAATGTTTAGCTGCTGAAGTCCTCGACAATGATAGGCCACACTTTGAATTCCACCATCTCCCACCATTTCGCAGCTTTTAACACTAAGCTTTTTCAGCCCTGGGCAGTACTCAGCCAGTAGCTTGAGCCCCACATCAGTGACATCGCACTTGCCAATGTCCAAGGACTTGAGTCTGGTGCACATTTTGGCCAACATGGCAACTGCTTCATCACTGACTGCCTCACACCCCCTAACGTTGAGGTACCTCAGCTTGTAGCAGTGTTTGGCTAGCTGCATGATCCCACTGTCAGAGATCTGGTCACACTTTGCCACAGAGACGTATCTGAGGCTCGGCCCCAGCTTGGCCAACTCGTAGAGGCCAAAGTCGGTGACGGACGGGCAATCCGAGAGGCTAAGTTCCCGGAGATGGAGGCAGCCGGTCGAGAGAATCCTCAGGGCAGCATCTGAAAGAGAAGAGAACGGGAGATTGAGTTCAGAGATAAAAGCGGCTTGGTTTGGTGCGGAACAAAAGGCTCGTCCATCGGGTCTCGCGGAGCAAGGCGACGCACACAATGCGTAGCAGATATTGCGTACGAAGACGCATCCGCGGAGGGAGAAGAGGGGAGGTAGCACGGGCAATCAATCATGCCAGGCAAGTGGAGCAAAAGGATCGGTGCAGGGATCGAGAGAACAAGGGAAAGAAGAAGAAGAAGGAAGAGGAGTATCAGAGGAGCAGATGTATCCCGCCAATCCCTCACTTATCAATCCCTCCCTCCCCCTTCTCTTCCTTCTTCATTCATCTGTGCGATCGAGGCGAAGGAGGGAGTGGGAGGAAAATTCAAGGGGAGAGAAGAAAAGGTACATGAGTGGGAGGGGAGCGGAACGGAGGAGGAGGGGGGGGGGATTGGTGCAGCACCCCTTCTCTCTCGCCACACCGGGGCTAAAGGAACAGACCTCGATTTATAGACCTTGTCAGGGGGGAAATGGAGGCAAGAAATCTCCCCCCTCCGTCGCTCCAGGGGCCGCCAAACTGCCATAAGCTGCAAGGAATGGGCTCCCTCTCGCACTTTAGACAATGGCCAGTGTTCCTCTGTCCGAGCTAATGGAGGCGTATGTAATTAGAAAGTAGGTTGAGCAAGATTTAGTACCGGCACTGGACGCTCTCTCCAAAACAAGAAAATATTCATGTCCCACATGGATTTAGCGGAGATAGAGTTCGTAGTCAGCTTGTTTCTTAATTATGCAACAAGCCAACCTCCTCCTCTCCATACTTGCGCAAGGGCTGGCGGGCGGCCGAAATTAAAAATCAGCGAGGATGATTGCAAGGGTTTTTTTTCGAAGGGAGGTCTCTCCTTCGCCTCAAATCCTTGCATGCAAGGGGGGCGAAGAGAGGGTCTTGAAATAGCGCCCCAGACCACGCAACACGCTGAGAGAAAAGGAGAAAAAAGTGGTGTGTTTTTGCTGGTCTTTGTGTGCCGGTCGTTGTTGGCTTTTGCAAGAGGGGGAGGGAGCGTTTTCGAGACTGACTGTTGCACTTCTTTCATTCGCCCCCCCATCCCCCCTCGCTCGCCAATTTTATCGCGTGAGGAGGAGGTTATTTCTGATATCGCCGACACTTTTTTTGTGGGGCCCGTTCTTACGCTACGACTTCGACGTCGGCTCAGAGTGGAAAATATGAAGGCAGGAGGGATCCGAAGGAGGATAGTGGTATAATACTTTTCTTCCCGTAAAAAAGACCTTTTCCTTCCGTGCCATGACGAAGCAATAATAGTTTCTTCCGGAGGAGGTGGAGGGAGGAAAAGGGAAAATACGACCGAAAAAACATGGCAGGAGGAGAGTGCACAACACCTAGAAAAGGGGGGAAACCGAGGTACAATCAATCTTCTCTTTTTTGCCTGTGCTGTCGCCGCCGCTTTCCCCTTCCTTCCGTTTTGCAACAACCCCTTGGCCTCCGATGATGTTTCGTGCGCTATCAAGGGTAATGGAAAGGCGCCAGCGATCGATCTGGGAAGGGGGGAAAGGGAGGGCAAAAACGATTTGAACCCCCGACGTCGATTTGAGAGGAGGGGCTTTTTTATTGCCCTTTCTGCGCAGAAAGGGTTGTTGAAAGGGGGGGAAACAGGGCCAGACAGATACCCGAGAGACAGATCTTGATTTTTGGCAGTGACAAAAAACCTTTTTTGTTCCAAGTCCCAACGTTTGGTCGATCACTAAGCATTTTTGTAGCATAGGTTCTACAGTACTTTAAAAATTCCGTTCCATTCAAGGGCAGCCAAACCCACAATACAATCCAGATCTTCTTTCCTTTTTGCCACATGGTTATTCTCTTCGCTTCGTTAGAGGGTGATTGTGTTTGCAGCGGGGGGAACCAACCCAGGCAGCTCCGGAGATCATAAACATCGAACTTGATTTGGTCTGCCTGATGCCGCGAGAGAAATGTTGGCAAGAGGAGAAATGTGGTGGACGGAAATGAATGCAAATCACCGCTCGAAATTTCCCAAATTCGTTGTTTTTCAAGCTTTGCACAAATGTCAGCAAGGGTGCGCCGTATGCATCACTAAAGTAGCATGTTTTTTTGTCCTCCAACCAAGCCAATGTCAGCAAATATCGTGGTCCCCCCCGTCCACCCACACTCTCCCACAATCCTCCCTCGTGTTTTGAATAGCGATGAGGGAAGCAACATGCAGCATAGTGTTTTTTCGCGGAAGAACCGCTGAACCACCAAGTCTTCGCCTGTTGATTTAGAGGCAGCCTTGCGAGAATCGAGGGATGAGAACGAAGTGCATTCCCATGCCTATACAACAAAACAAAGGGGTGCCTAATAAATGCGACGATGCCTGCTGCCGGATAGGGCTGAACCAAAAAAATACTGAAGTCTGAAAATGCATTCAAGTCGGGTTCTCTTGGCAGCGCAGAAATCATTTGCGAAGAGAAAGAGAGAAGAAAGGGAGACCAAAGAGGAAGGGGGTAAGAGGGGGACGTTGTTAAAAAGGAACGGAAATTGAACCCTCAGGAGACATTAAACTTGAAAAGAGGAGGGGAAAGGAGGAGGGATCCCTTTCGCTCCACCTCGATCCGTTTTCTCGGAAAGAGCTCCAGCTATTTTTGCGTCTCTTCTTTTTCCCCTTCTACCTTCCTCAGTTCCACTTTGAGCTTTTAATGTCGCTTTGCTCAGTTCTTTGTTGATCGTGCGGAAGAGTGAAATTCAACGACGACAAGAGTTTTTGAGATCTCGGGTGAAATCCATGCATGCCACGAACCAAGAGGAGGTGATTCTAGAATCTCACCTCTCGCTCTTCCTTCCTTTCCTCCCTGCTCTGTCTCTTGTGAGCGCTTTTTATAGCCGAGCATGACATTTTTTCTCCTTTCCCTAAAACCCCCAAGGTTTCCTCCACCCTCACTCCCCTCAACCTCACCTCACCCTTGCCTTGGAGGCGCCTTTGGCAGCTATAGCGCGAGAAGAGCATTAATGGATTTTTCATGCCGTGTCTTATTTTCTTGCCTTTTTCTCCAGTCCACCCTCACTCTCGCCCCCTTTTTTTAAATGCTACGTAGGGGGACTCCTTCCCCAGCTCTGTGTGTATTTTTATGCTTTTTTCGGCAAGCCATATATAGCTTACGAAACGCGCGATAAAAAATGTTTTCACGCGAGGAAGCCTTCGTGCCATACCCGGCGCTCCTCTCACCTCTGGCGTGCTCGGAAGAATTGGCGTCTCTCAAATACGGGGGAAAATGGCGATTTTCGCCATTCACGAAAGAAAAACCATTACGTGGCATCATCATCGAGGGGGAATTCTTTTCAGTCGGCCACGATTTTACGGGCGATTGTGATCGATGGTCCCTCCCCTCCCTCCACAAGCCAACCCTTTCCCCCTATCATCCGGCCCAATCGAATGAATTTTCAGGGAAAACATCGTTTGGAGGAGGAGGAGGAAAAAGCGTTTCTTCCGGCGCCGATTTCTCCCCTCAGATAAGGGAAGTACGGAATTCGCCGAGTCACCTCTTTTTTGCCGCACGCTCGAAAAGTAAGAATCCCCCCCCCCCTACACTACACATGAATTCCCCATTCGTGATTGCACAAGGAAGACAGACAGACCACTGCCCAGTTGTGCGGAATGGAGAAGGGGAGAGAGCGTGGAAAAAAGGTGGAGGATTTTCTTTTTCCTTTTCGGCGGCGGTGGAGGGGGAAAAAGGCACGAATGAAGTGTCACTGCGGGGTGTCCGTCTATTCTCTCTCTTTCTCTTTCGACTCGATGCATGCATATTGGAATTCTCCACGGAATAATGAGGAAAGTGAACAAGAGTTCCCCGAGCGAAAAGGAGGGGGGGGATGGGACTCTCGAGGAAATGCTATCCCCAATCCCTAAAATACTGTAGCCGTTCTGTACGGTAGAAGACACTGGATTTGCAGAGTCTGGTGTTGATGCCCAAACACTCAATCGAGGTGCGAGATGATGAAAAAGGAGAGAAAGAGAGATGGGGCAAAGGAAGTCGTCATCGTCATCACCCGCCGCCCTAAAATATAGCGTCGCCGCCTTTTGTTGCGCGAGAGTGCGTAGGTCCTATTGGGATTCATCCTGTCCTTAGAGTCGGACCCCCTCCGAGAAGAGAAGGGTCCTCAAGAAAAAAGTAAAAAAGCGACGCCCACAGAATAAAGTTCCCTGCCCTCTCCAACGCCTCAGCCTACCGTCCCTTTTTCTAAGGGCACAAGGGAGCGAACGAAAAGAAAAAAAATCAAATTATGGCCAATTTCACCCTCTTTCTTCTCCTCCCGTGGCATGGGGGGATTTTTAGGTTCTCCTGAAACATTCTCCTCCCTCGATCGATCGGAAATAAAATCCCGCGCGGCCTCTCCCTCCCTCCCAAATAAAGAATTGATTTTATCCCTCCCCCCTTGGTTTTCGTGTCTGCAGATGAGGGGAAATGGAGTGGAGTGGTTTGAGTGGAAGGGGAGTGAGGTGGGTGCCAAGAGTGGGCGGCGATATTTCATCGCCGACGCAGCCGAAGCCGCAACCAACCGACGTCAGCCGCCGTCCGAAAACAGGAAAAACGGACCAAGGTGAAATCGTTTTGGAATCGTAAAAGAATTTCCTTTTTCCATTTTCTCCCGCCATTCGACTTTTCGCATTTCTACAAAACATACAGGATTTTCCCTTGTACTGTACATACCTGTGATTCTGTTGCACCTCCTCAGGTAGAAAATCTGTAAGAAAGAAACACTTTAGTCAAGTTGTCCACAACTAAAATTGTCTTGTTTTCCAACCTGTAGATTTGGCGCGGCCTCCGCCACCGCGGCCACGGCGGCGTCTGTGGCAGCTTCGGCGCATTCGCTCAGGTCGAGGTGCCTCAGGCGAGGGAGCGAGAAGAGGGAGCAGGAGGGGTCCAATGCAGTCAGCGGCAACAGAGAAGTGCAGCCTGAAAAAGTGCAAAAACACAGAATATTATTTTGTGTTTTACGTATGTGGGAAACGCTGAAACTACTGAACACGTGCACAAGGGACAATCAAGGGGCCTCTTCCTTCTCTGCCGCATCATCTGTTTTGATGATGTCCGTATCCTTCTTCCTCCATCTTCCATCGTCTTCGTCCTTGCATCAGCCCCAATATTTCTGAGTCATCCTCCTCCTCTTTTCCCTCTTTCTACGAGGCAATATCTTTTTCTTCTTCCCCTCCTTCTTTCACCTCTTCTGAATACAATGATGTCCTGCAGGGGAAGAAGGGTCCTTTTTCCCCCTCTTTCCCCCCGCAGCCATCTTCCAATAATCCAACTCTCGCCCCTTTTGGGAAATTGAAGGAGGAAGGGGGAAAGAGGGAGGGAAGAAAGGAAGGAAATTTTATTGGGCCTGGCATAGGAAGGTTTTCCCCCCTTCCTCGAAAAATGAGAAATAACGAGGTGTGGCAATATGCCGCTATCCCTCCTTCTTTCACCCCTTTGGACACGGGAAGAAGGGGAAAAGTACTGGTCATGCCGCGGCCGAAGCAAAGTCGTTTCAATACAAGAGAACTTCACTCTACTGTATGTTATGTACCGCCGGCCGTCAAGGCACAGCGCAGTCAAAACATGCTCATTTTGCAATGCACCGTATTGTTTGAGAAGTAACCACAAGGAACAAGGTCATGCTTTGCTTTGCTATTGAAAGTAAAAAAGTCACAGCGGACAAAAAATACCAAAAAAGCTCGACTGCCATTTTTTGCGCATTCGCCGCGGTAGCCCTCCTGCATAAACAGAGGTGGAGAGGGAAAGAAAAGCGCCTTCTGTTTAACCGGAAACCGCCATGGGGAAAAAGTCGGTTTTCGGGTTAAGGCGTGGGCGGAAGAAAAAGCTTTGACCCCAAAAAAGGGAGAAGCGGCGAAATTTATTGCGTGGGCGATCCTGCTGCCGCAGCAGTCGAAAAGGGAAGAAGGAAAAGAATTAATGAT
>JAAUXU010083428.1_pt1 | contig 11448 bp, 12 predicted proteins | sample 7278151 | NCBI WGS metagenome assembly JAAUXU01 (sample SAMN14350113, study PRJNA611818) | marine sediment metagenome | isolation source: surface marine sediment (1.8m) | place: French Polynesia: Moorea | collected 2018-08 | reverse complement strand
TTATCATCATAGTACGATCCATCGAACTTACAGTAGAACATGCATTCAACAGAACTGTACAGTAAGAACGAATTTAACTCACACTGCGCATGCGCGAGCGCGTGTGCACACCTACAGGGTGACCAGCTTGAATCTGCTCAAGGTGAGAGCACAACAGAAGACACAACATAATATCTCCCTGAGAAAACAATGACAGGTGAAAGTGGAGATCTAACGCAGACGTCCCATGAAGCTTCACTGTCAGACAATAACTTTGTGTGTCAATTTAAAACACTTCTAAAGGCGTTGTCTGAAGCTATGTGTCAGTTATTGTCAGTTAGCAGCGGTTAGATATATTTCGATTTGCTTCTTTGTCTGCGTAGACCAACTTGCACCCGACCGCGTTTCCTTTCTCCCCTGAAGGTCATATCAACGGTGATCTAAGTATACGTATATCCTAGGCTAGTTCGAAAACTTGACATTTGCTGCTCGGCAATGGTAAATGGCCAGAATAGGGGGTAAATCACTTCAGTGGCTGAATCCAGTCAAAAGTTATGGGTGAAGTGAAAAGTGCAGACATAAAGTACGGTGTGTTATAAAAAATTTGAGTAAAAAAAGTGTCCGTGATCAATAGCCCTTCCAGACGAAATGCTTTTAGTATGACCTCAACATTTTGGCGAAAGGCCAAAAACCCAAGCCGAAATAATATCATTTTCCAAGCAAACAACATTTTCGCAATACCCTCTTCTGTACGTGAGTGCGTAAAACACTTAGAAGAAAGTGACGCAGTAAAGTATGCACTTATAATGGAGCCACGCGTTGATTTATTTTCAAGCCAAATGATGCTCACCCTCTACCAGCGTAAGTTTCACAGACTCCTTCTCATACCTTCGTGTGAGGCATAAACAATTTAGATTGACCCGCATGGAGCACAGGGTGGGCCAGAAATATCTCCCAAGCCCGCACTTTCCTTTTTTTTCGTTCTTCCTCCTTGTCTTACGTGATGAAATGTGGCCAGCAGGAAAACGATGGCGAAGGGAGGCCTTCGAAGGCCTTCAAGGCCTTCTGCACCAAAAAGAAGTATTGCCCATCGTTTATTAAAAAAATGATAAATTCCTTCAGTTCTGTGCGTCGAAGCATTATTTGTGGGGAATCCTTTGAGCTGACAAGGTCTCAATTTAAAGCACGAATCGATCACGGGCGGGGCTGTGAATAACAACATCATCGATTTTGCAGCCTATTCTTTGGTGAGTGGCGGTAACCGTGAGTGGTAAAGGCCTCTCAATAAATAGAAATACAAGACAGCACAAGGACAGGACAGGACAAGACAGGACTTGACAAGGCAGGACAGGACGAGACAGGACTTGACAAGGCAGGACAGGACGAGACAGGACTTGACAAGGCAGGACAGGACAAGACAGGACTTGACAAGGCAGGACTTGACAAGGCAGGACTTGACAAGGCAGGACTTGACAAGGTAGGACTTGACAAGGCAGGACGAGACAGGACTGGATTGGGCGAGACCAATCTTTCTCTCATGCTCCAGAGAGGGCTGAACGGAAAGATTTGAAAGTTCTTCTGGGGACCATGCATGAAGAAAGAGGTTGAAAGTGGAACAATTACCTGGGAAAGTTACACGGCAAAAGTTTCCTCGTCCACACATGAAGAATAATGTTTGTCCTACTCGATACTCGATAGATTTTTCGCGTTTACGCTTAGATCTCAGCAGACCAGCCACTCACATGTGCTTCACAAAGCCTGACAACGTTCAAGCGTTTAAACTGTCATTAGACCGGAACTTGGCTTACATCGTCCAAACTGGCCCGGTCCAATTTCGTTGCTTTATAAACTTAGCCGGATAAAGCATCCAACTCTCCGCTTATATTGTATCACGTCCATTGAAGGTTGCTGGGCCAACCCTAAGAGAGCTGGAGGAGAAAATGCCAGCCACAAGTAAACACTTTTATCAACTTTTAATCTTGAAGAATCCGTATAGAGTGTTGTTTACTCCTGTGGGAGACCAAGAGTAAACATTGTTCCTGTTAAGTGGCAGAGTCATTTACGCCTTTCTGCAGAGATGTCAGAACCTCGCTTATGCTGTCCAAGTGTGGACAATCATCGACCATGTGGAAAGCAAGTTTCTGGAGGAAGGAAATGAGGTCGCCCGGCCAAATCAATATTTCTGAAGGGAAACTATAGATGTTGTGAACCACTTTTTAACAACTTTAGTAAAAAGGGTCTCAAAGTAAGACTGAACAGGGCCAACAGTCAAGTCCACACAAGTCTCTGTTGCACATGGTCCAGTGTTGGGGCTTGAGGATGCTTTTGTTTGGGGCAGGTGGTAAATTATTTGCACTGCGGTCAAACCACTCTGTTGGAGCCAAGATCTGTGAGCAACACCTGTTTTTATAAGTTGAACAGTGGTGGCTGCAGAGCAGCAAGTTACCATCTCAGATGTATCTGCAATTTGGGATTGGCAACAGACTCTACCGTAGATTTACATACATTGACTCCAGACCCTGAGAGTGGTGTTGACATGTGACGATCGGTGAAACCGTATATGTTCAGCATTCTGGCATCAGCTGCTGTGACCTGAAGTTACAGAAGAATCTGTGACCCTGACTACCTACTCGAGTGGATGTGTTTCTTACAAGTCACCTTGGATTACTAAAACATCTGGTGGAGAAAGTCAGTTGTTGCACCACAATGGGAGAGAAGTTATCGACAGATCTGGGTCCGACGGTGTCAAACCAAATCAAAATCCTCTCCTTGGTTACGCAAGTCAAAATGTAAAACTGATCTGTGAGATTAAAATACCCAAAAGTGATGGTGACTTTCTTGCGCAAGCTTTTGAAGCAGGCAATTTTTGGGGGTAAAACATTAGCGAAGCCAGTAAAACTACTGATTGCTCAAAATCCCTTCTAATATAAAGAACGGCTGACTCCAGTTATATTCTTTCCCCAGTGTAGTACCATAGATTATTGGACCAAATTTTACGGATGACTGCAATTGATAAAAAAGTTTTGTTCCAATCATCAGAGTTTATCATCACGGAGTCAGTGAGGCAGTGCCAGACTGGCTGTTGGCAGATTCCACTGCTGGCCAATGTGGGGAAGTGGAGGAACGACCCCATTCATCACTCCTCCGAGCTTGGAATGCAGCAAAAGACCCTGTGTTACCGCATCCTGACCCGGTATGGGGGGACCGAGAAAGCAGGGTTGGAGGCTCTTCGAAATGACTTCCACAGAGGAGTCCACGGCCCACAGCTGCCCAGAACGGGAGAAACGTTTCCACCCCAAAACTGACATCAGAGTACAACGTTTCTGCCCTGTCTGAGCATCCACACAACTCTTTTCCAGCACCGTTGGACCCAAATCTGCAGATGACTCATTTTCCATTGTTTCACCTGGTGACAGATGCTTTGGGCAACAGCTGACCTGCTCAACCAGACACTGAAGGCAACTTGTAGCAAAGTCACCTCCTGGAGTGTCAGAGTCACCGATTCTTCTGTCACTTTATGCCGAGACCAAAGGCATCAACATGCACGACTAATCGATCACCTGCTGGACTCGTCCGAAAACACCAAACCTCTGGATCTCGAGTACCAGTTCTCAATATCCCCCAAGCCACACACGAGAGTCTGCTGCTACCCCTGAATTGCAGATACTTGTGAGATGCCAACACCGTCCTGCAGCCATCACTGTACAATATGAAAAAGGCATCATTTTCACATGTTGGTCGAGTGGTGAAAACAAGACGAAGCAGTCGGAGGAGGAAGGCACGCCCATCAAGACCCAGCAGGACGAGTCCACAATGCTGGCTCAAAGTCTCACCATGCATGTTTTTCACCCAGAATTGACTGACACGGACGACGAAAGCTACTTTCCCTTGAAAGACTCCTGCGGTCGTCCCCGATTTACGCCGACACCGGGCAGAACGTCAGTCGGGCCACACTAACAACTTGGTCATGTCTCCAGTCCTTACTGAGTACAAAGCTTCGACTACACCAGCATTTTCACCCGGTAAATTTTGTACTTTGGGGAGCGCAAAAAAGAACTTCATTTCAGCCATTCCCCCAGTCAACCTGACACCAGGCGTAATTTTTGCCAAAGCTGACTATTTCTCCACGATTTCGCATTCAGTATTCACTCGAAAAAGCTTCCAAACAAATTGTACTTCTGAACAAACAGCAGCAGACGGCCTCTGAATTCAGCAGTGTTGTCAGTTCCCCGGGTGTGCAGACAGTTTCTGCTGTACGTGGCATAAGCGGGGACCACTGTACTTTTTTTTCCGGGCGACCACTGTTTTTGCAGCGGCAGAGATGACATTAAGCTCCACATAACAAAGTTCGATTTTCTGGACGAACTTTGTTATGGGTAAAAATCATGGTATGGACTAGTGATGGATCTCGACTCGAGCCTTTATTCGACTCGTTCTGTTCGGCCTTGAGCCTGATCCCAAAGCCCCCGAACCCGAGCCAGAGCCAGGCCTGATCACGACGAACACACTCGGTATCGGTCCGATTCTGCGTCATGTATCCGGTTGTAGTCATCACCTCAAAGTCCCAGGCTTTGATGACTGCCACCGATAAGAGAAAAGCAAATAGCTTTTACTGCCATGAGACTTTAATTACGTTCATTCACTGCAAAAACTCATACATTAACAGCTGTTCATGTTATGGTTTATAAAATGATACCTTTGTACCCGGAGTTTCCAACAAGTCACTGTCCTCAACATTTAAAGTGCCCTTAAAACTCCAGTAAAGTGGAGGGTAATTTAAATTTTCCGCAGCTAATTTGATGACTGCAAGCAGACTTTGATAAGTTCCGCTGATAAGAATGTTGCTATTTTAGGAAGCAAAAAGTCTGACTGGGAGGAGTGACGACTGTAACCGGACTATATGATTGTGACTGTAACCGAGATGGCTCCAACTGGAGTCGACTGTATCTGATAATCTCCTGAAAATAAGGTGCAACAGCTGTCAGATAAGAATGCGAGCCAGATTGTCTCTCTCTTTTGCATGGCAAAGTGCTGTGAAAGCAAAGCTTCTGCAAGGTCAAATATCTTGTGACAACCTGTTTGTTCGTGTATGAGAGTAAAAGATCAGGACAGTTTTATTGGCTGTCTTTGTTGCCCGACCCAGATTGGACTCATTTTTGTTCGTGACACAACTGAGTGAGCCAAGTTGGAGAATGCCTGCCTCGACCCATCACTACTTCAGACCCATCATTCTGATTGCAACTTTGGGCTTGGGCTTGACCCTCGCTTCCACCCATTATGCACGGGGAACAGCAGATCTGCTTCTAGAGCTCAAAGTTCCATTTATTCTAAAGTGCAGCAGGCCTTTCGAGGGCTTCAGGGCTGGTCTAAAGAGTGAATTGTATGCAGGAGGATTGGAGGCTGCCCCAGCAGCGAGGCTGAGGTCAAGGATGCGGAGCCAAATCAAGAAGATGAATGCTTCAACGTGCAAAGTCTGTTCTCACAAGTGAAGACAAAGATGAGAAAGACATTTCGGCTGCAGCTCGCTTGTGGAGAAGTTGTCATCCATGACTTTCAGATGTTCTGTAACAACTTGAAAATTGTCCACATTTTGAAACGGTCCCACACGCCCTTGCTTCAGTCAAGCCCCGCGCACAAACCCAAAGGGTCGAATTCCTCCTGGCCGATTCTGCTCTGCCCAGAGGTTGTCCTGGCCCCACTTGTCCTTCAGGCAGGTTGTGGCGATTGGGACTGGTGCGCCATCCTGCATCAGGACAACCCTGCGGCACGACGGGGTCACGTAGGTGCTCTCCGCCCAGGCCTCCACGTTGGCCAGAACATTCTCCTGACCGAAGATTTGCGCTCCTGATGTCACACTCATGTGACATTTGCGTCTCCCTCCGAAGCAATCGACCCAGATGCCACGGGGCATCTGGTCTTGGCAGTGACCCCAAACCTAGGGCAGAGTAGACTGGAAAGAAATCGCTTTGTGGGTTCCACCAGGGATCGATCTAGAAGGATTTCTCGCCCTGAACGTACTACGACAGCTCTGCAAACATCACCTTCTCAGCCTTGATCCACAGGGGAAAAACGCCGGAGGTTTTTCTTTTTGATGAGCCACGTCTGTCTGAGGTGAGAGCCTTTTTGTCCCTCCAGGCCAGCCTTGGCCATTACGAGAAGGGTAGAGAGGGCCTTTACAAAGTCTCCCAAATCCCTGGCTGACGCGACGACCTTTGCTGTACTGCGAGCGCCATCCGGTGTATCAATCCTTTTAAGGGTGTCGTCTTTTGGCCCCTGGGTCAGGTCTTTGACACTGCACCCTCGTCTGTACCGGACTGGTGACGATCCCGCACTGGAAAGTGACTTTCCGGACACGAGCAGGAAAAGATCCCGCGAAACAGGATGCCGGAACAAGGGTGGAGGTGTCACTGACATGCAGGAGTTGCTGGCCAGTCAGTCCAGGACACCTCTCCTGTCTGTCCCCAACGCTTAGAGGGCTTCAGCTGTCTTACAGCAATCAGAGCTACAGTGACTTTACTCACAAGACCTCAGCTTTTTCTCCCATGCTCTGATGGGATGGACGTGCAGTGCATGCGCTACTGGCCGAGCGCTGTCTGGGTTGCAGGCTGAATCAAAACCCAAGACATCAGTCCATGCGCTTAGCGTCAACATCCCGGCACCGACCTCCTCCAGGTGTCCTCACCCCAATAACTGTGACGCCCTGTGAAGGGGGACCCAAGGAATTACGCGCCGAAGATGCTGTTCGTCTCACTTGATATTATGTCTTTTGGCTTCCTCAGCCTCACATCCAGTGGGGCACAAGAATCCCTCGTGTGATGCCAGGAACAACTCGATTGTTGTTGCCTTTTGTAATTAGAACTTCTGCAGCCTTTTTTGGGGGCGAGGGCGGAGAAAGTTTCTCTGTTAGTTCACCCATTGTGGCTGGGAGAGAGTGAAAATTTGACCCGCCCACATGACACCCCGCATGGGTACCCGACACCAACCCAAGTTTGGTATTTATTGGTTCAGTAGCTGTGTTGTTTTTTGCCTCCCAACTTCACGTTGCCCCGTACATTGCGCAAAACATGGGTCAGACACTTCAAGTTGGGTTATAACTTCTGCTAGGGTGCCATAAATGACATGAAACTTGAATGGCACCTGGGCTGTGATCACACAAGCTTGTTGTTGTCGCCTTCGACTCGTCCATTTCAATCACGCAACAAGCATTTTCATCCACAAAAGAAAATTGTACATTTTTGACATGTTCAATGAGGAATTAGGTACCAAACTCTTCTATACTCTTGCTCCAGAATCACCCATTTGCTCCAACGGTTTGCCAGCTGTTAGGGAAATGGTACGGAAATGGTCGAGTGAAAATCATAGATCTTAGCAAGACCTCATCTATAGGGTCTTTCAAAAAGAATCTGGTAAGTTTTTTTGCCAACAGATTCTACAGTTTTGCGGACAGATCGATCAAATGAAAGCTGGAAGTCGGACAAGTTGTTCCCCACTCACAGATTCATGATCACAATGGCCCAACTCCAACAAATCCATCAGGAAAAGAAAGTAAGAATCTACTACATGAAGAGAACACTGGCAAAATTCATCTTCCTTGGCTGTATCCAGCAATGGCCTCAGCAATGTGACCAAAGAGAGACCCACGCTTACTGTCAGCATACAGGGGGTTGTTACAGTCACACTGGAGGAAGGCATTATCTGCTCTGCTGTAAGAAATGTTTGCTGAAGATTCATTGTTGTGTGGCTGAAGGTGGCAGAACTCTTTGAGCGTAAAATGTAAAAAAAAAACCCTTAAAATCTTATAATCTTGCTTGCTGGTGTGGTCAAACTCACAATGCAGGAGCCCAGTGAGTGCAGCAGCACCTGAATCATGGCTCATGGGCAAGGAGGCATCATGCTGATTTTGCATTCTCTTTTGAAGCTTTATCGACAAGTTGTCATTGTCCTTGCATATAAGGATGTCACATCAACATTTCCAAATTGATGTGGACCTGCTTAGTTGAAGCACAGTAGTCAAATGACACTGGAACGAAGTGTGTTTAGCTTTTTCTCCCAAATCTGAACACCTTGCTACAAACTGAACTTATGTTGTAAAACTTTATGGCAAAAGGGAGGCCAAAAAAAAACTTTTCCTCTGAAAGCCATTTGACTCCATCTCCATCGCTGGGCGTTCGGTAACAAACCTGAGGTGCACTCAGCAAAATTCCAAAGTTTTCCTCCTTCCTGGGTCTAGTCCAATGTTGCCGTCAATGCGCGATTGGACAGTCATGTCAGACGAGCATTGGCTTGGCGCTCATTGCTGCTTTTGTCCAGAACATCTTCCACATTCTTGTGCTTCATGAATGACTCCGTACAGTTCTGCTGTAATCACTAATCGTACATCGGTTCTCTTCTTCTGGAGCTTCTCCATCACCTCTCCTTGGATAAGCGTGATATCGTATTTCTTCAGCAGTCGACACTCCCTGCTCTATCTCTTTGTGGCCGATCTTTCTATCGGCTACTAAACCCTCTGCAAATCTACTTCATGATTCTCTTTTGGCATAGCCTCTGGTCTTCGACCCTTCTCTTCGTGGAATCGCAATATTGTTTGATTAAATTTCTGCCCATCTTCGTCCATTTCTGCGTCCACTTTCAACACTAGTACGCTCTCTCCCTGGCCTCAGTCAATACGAGTATCGACGGTAACACGGTATAAGTATCAAAAGCTGGAAAACTGCATCATCACAGGTCAAATTGCTCAAATCCCCTGGCTTAAACAAGCCTACTCAGGTTGATTGCCATAGATCGCATTAGGCAGGAGTCAAAAGGTGTAGGGTTGAGTTTGTTCGGTTTTTGAGTGCGATCAATAAGAGAAGGGAGGTCATACATATATAGATTGGGCTTGTTCGAAATTTCACCTAACCTGGTTTGATCTTGGCCACAATATTGAGATCTTAGAAAATGCATATTTTTTCTTAAGGACAGTTTACCATGGGCACTTTTCACGCAAAGATGCGGAAACATTCACATATCAGTTTGGTTCTACAGTAGAGGAGCTTCCTGGAGGGGTCAGAAACCTCAATTCAATCGAAAGTTACGGCTGAAAAGAAAAGTGATTAAAAATATACTTATTTTCCAAAAGAAGTCAGTAGATTTTCGAACTAGACTTATGTGTACGGAGTGGACACGGTGGACCCAAGGGCCGACATGGCAAGGCTGCATCAGGCAAGATTATGTCCTGGCAGCTCAAGTTTCACCACCAACCAGCTGCTAGACCTCTGAACCTCTTTTCCTGATTGGTTCTCAACATTTTAAACCAGACAGATGTCCTAACTGCAGACATCACCCAGTGCCAATTGTGATGGAGGTGTCACCACAGTGCAGAAGCCCAACTACTGCAGCAGGATGCTGGCAGCCCTGTCCTGTGTGGACCTCGATGGCAGCTGCACAGCAGCAGGCTGAGATGCCCACTCCATGTATTATTTCACCTCCCTTGGGGCAAAAATCTCACCAGAAACTTGTCCCTCACGCGGCGATACCACCTGAGCCCGCACACAAACAGACAAGCAAGGTCAGGCTGAGGTCAAGATTGTTGTCTGCAAATTGAGTGGTGTCTGCCATTGCGGATAAATTTCCTGAAAAGCTCTGCAAGATTCCAAAAGCGAGTAAGGTGTGGAGCAAGTCCGGGCAAACCATTTATGTGATACAGTATTTCCAACCTTTCCAAGTGTTACAACCTATGAGCTGTTGCTGTGCTGTGAAAACGCCTTCAGGTGTGTAAGTTGGACTTTTTCTTTTTGGTTCGATACGTGTGAGCAAGAATCAATGGGGTCACATAGATCACTTCTTTTCGTGATACAATCTAGTACGGAGAAGCTTGTTGCAGAGTAACACGTGAGAAGTCTCATAAAGTGTACAATGTTCAGGGTGCAAATTAGTGGAGTCAATTTTCAACAGGTCATGTTCTCCTATGAGACGAATTGTCTGGCTTTCACTGTACTTTGCAGTGGACGGATTGCCCAAGCATGATGATGCCCCTCGTAGTGACGTAAAGTCATAGTATGCAATTTCAGAAAAGTTGCAAAAAGTAGGGGGAAAAAATTGAGACCTGGTTCACCCTCCTTCAGTTTCAGTCCGCTTTCAGCTCGAACATTGTTCGGAGGCCGAGAGGCTCCGACTGCTGGAAAGACCCACCCTGTGTGCACTGCATGGCTGCGCTACCTACAAAGTCAGGTCAAGTCGGAGAAGCGAGGTCACATCTGTCCACCCAGACTGTGTGAGGAGGATGCGAAGACTCTTCGGCCACCCTGTAGCAAGCGTGTGTGTCGACCAGCCCCAATCCTCGCAGCAAAATCAAGACTTTCCAACGCTATCCTGAGTCACTTCCAAAACCCCCCCCCCTCCCATCTAGGCCCCCTCGAGACGTGCAGGGGCAGTACCAGCTTCAACGACACCAACCTCAACCACAGACATCAGGTGGGGGTGCCCGAAGCAACCATGGCCCAGACGAACCCGCCGTCCCTGCTCTCGACGACGTCGAGCCTGTTCTCGCACCTCACCGAGTCCCTCCTCCCTCTCTCTAGCGCGAAAGAAGAGAGAGCAAGGAAAAGGAGAACGCGAGAGAGCGCGCAAATGTTCCCTTTTTTGCCTCCTCTTAGGCTTCTGCGATCTTTCGCACCGTGCACACGCACGTGCACACACGCACGCACGCACATTAGTATGTGTGAGATGAATCCAAGTCTGATCGCCGTCGCCAGCTGACGACGTCATCAACACTCACTCAGGTAAGATGGATGGATAAACAGTGGTGGCAAAAAAAAGACAGGTTTAGCAACGCATCTTCCATAGTCGCTTTGGTCTGGAGGAGACATCGGAATTTTAGGTGAAGAAAGCCTGAAAAATGGGTCCGAAACGTAAAAGTGATGCAGGGAGGAAGGAAAGGTGACAAAATTGCAGTGAAATCAAGAAAAGAGCCCTGAATTGCAGATTTTCGCCACCCCAGTTGCTAATAGCTTTCATCGACAAATCCGAGGTCTGACTACGACATTTCTAAATTTCTACATCTTTCATTACTAAAAAGCATTCGCAGCCTGAAGAACAAGATGTGAACTGCAGAAGGACATTTTCCAAAGTTTCACTCAGTCACCTTGCAGAAGAGGAAAAGAGACACAAAAGTAGAAGGTTCTGCAGAATTTCATCTTGTCCTCCTCCTCCTCCTCCTCCTCTTGCAATATCATAACTTAGGATTCTTTCCAGGCTATCTTATGACAACAATTGCACATTGCACAGCGAACAGATCTAGATACAGCAATGGTTGTTATGGGCCCAATTCACTTGGCACACATGGACAGTGTGAGTCAGGAAAAAAAAGCTGCGCCACTACCTGAGTCACTCAAAGTGCAAAATCTCTCTTTCATAACCACAGCTCAGTGAGTGTTGAAGCTTCGGCCTCAAAAAAGCGTTAACAATGCGAGCCAAAAATTGCCCTCTGAG
>JAAUXU010153395.1_pt1 | contig 11449 bp, 20 predicted proteins | sample 7278151 | NCBI WGS metagenome assembly JAAUXU01 (sample SAMN14350113, study PRJNA611818) | marine sediment metagenome | isolation source: surface marine sediment (1.8m) | place: French Polynesia: Moorea | collected 2018-08 | reverse complement strand
GACTGGCTGGACTTCCCCTTCGTGTGGCTTCGAGACAACTGTCAGTGTCCGCTATGCTTCCACCCGGTATCATTCGGCAGGACCGTGCTGCTCAGGACCATAGACATGGACGTCAGGTTTGAAAAAGACATTTTGATAATTCACACTTTCCTATTGACGCAAGGGCCTTTTTCGTCTATGAGCAGGCCTGCAAGCGCCTGGCTGGAAAAGGACGGAACGGAGGTGGGATGAATAAACTATGAAAATTTTCCTACTGCCCTGTTGTGAAAGCCCAACTGACAGTTCTTCCAGTTGTTAATATTGCTGCTGTTGCTGTTGTTGTTGTTGTTGCTGCTGCTGCTGCTGCTGGTGGTGGCGGCAGAGGATGAAATAATGGAAAATGCGCTTTTGAACGTGGCCTTGAAGAGAAAAGTCATGCTGAAAGAGAGTACTGTACAATACCAATTTCGAAATGCAAAAGGCATGATGTTGGGGAAATGTCTTTGTGATCTAAAAAGGTCCACTTGGAGTGGTCCGACGGGCACCTGAGCCCTTTCTCCGTCCCTTGGCTGGTTGATCGCGCCTTCACCCAGGAGAACGTGCAAAGGAGGAGGGAGGAGTATGACATAGAGCCAAGGCTCTGGGGGAAGGGGGAGAGGATCAGGAGGCACCAGTACGAGGGGATCATGGGCAGCGAGGAAAAGCTACTCGCATTTCTGACCGGTGAATAAAGAGGAGAAACATTCCAACAAAAGCACTCGTGATTGGCGAATCTTCCTTTTCAGACCTGGACGAGTACGGTATGACCCTGATCCAGGGCATGAGAGAGGAGGAGGCCTGGCTGGAGCTGTCCGCCCGCCTGGGATTCGCCAAGCCAACCCACTACGGAAAAAACTTCGTTGTTGAGGACAAGCCGGACCCGAACAACGCAGCGTACACATCAGCCACTCTAGGCCTGCACTTGGACCTGCCTTTCTACGAATACGTGCCGGGGGTGAGGAACATAATTTGAGTTCATAAAGAGCATCAATATTTTTTTTATGTGGGATAACATTTTTGTTTTCAATTTCAATTTCAAAGGTCCAGTTTCTGCACTGCATCCGGCAGCACAGCGGCGCGGACGGCGGAGGGGAGAACGAGTTTTCGGACGCCTTCAACGCGGCAGAGATGCTGAGGGAGGAGTCGCCGGAGGACTTCAAGGTGCTGGTGGAGACTCCAGTGACGTTCTGGGACGTCGGCGCCGAGGAGGAGCACGGGGACTTCCACAAGGTCCGGACGGTACCGACCATCAAGGTGAGGACGGGACCATCAAGGTGCAAAGGTCTTACTCTAAAAGCTCCGACAACATAATTTCCCTTCCCCAGCTTGGCCGCACTGGCAAGGTGGAGCAGATCCACTACAACAACCAGGTCCGCGACTCTCGCCTGTCCCTCCCGGACCCCGCCCTAGCCCTCCGCCTCTACTCTGCCCTCTCGGCCTTCGACCGAGTCCTGTACCGCGAGTGCGTGAGGCACAAGCTGGAGGCGGCGGAGTGCGTGGCCTTCGACAACAGGAGGGTGCTGCACGGAAGGCAGGGATTCACCTCAAACAGTAGCGCCGTCGGTGGCAAAGGGAGGAAGCTGGTGGGGTGGTACATGGACTGGGACGAGCTCGTCTGCAGGAGGAACGTACTCAGGCACAGGGTGGGAAAAACTAATGGAGCACCATTTTGAAATAAATTGAGCTGTAGCAAAAACTGGATGTATATTTTGAGCCGCGCTCGTAATTCGATCAAGAGGTCATCAAATGCGCACGGAATTGTGAGGCTTCAGCTTGAGCCTCTCAAGCGCTTTGGTGTAGAAGTGGGGCAGCCCGGCGTCCACCCAAACCTGCTTTCCGGGTACGATTTCCGGAATCTGGACGTGCTTGGCGTGGAGGTAGAGCGGGAGCTCCCTGACCATGCTCTGGCGGATTCTTAGGCGGTGGAGGGTCTCGCCTGACAGCTTCTGGGGCTTGCCAATCTCGCCGATCTGGGTGAACTTGTGGTCTCCCATCACGGGGCATCCAAGTCCGAAGCCCAAGTGGGCCCTGATCTGATGCCTGCAAAGAAGCAACAAAAGATTTTCCCCGGTCCTTTTCATTTCAGAGTTCAACGCCAATATTCTTCCTCACCTGAATCCGGTGACTGGCCTCACCTCCAGCAGGGACAGATTCAGAAAGGACTGGAGTACTCTACATGGTAGACAAAGAAACGTACAGGTGATTGTTTTCAGGGGGGTAAGAAAATCAATTTACAACAAACCTGTACTCCGTGACTGCCGGGTACGTCGTCCTGCTCCTCACAGTTCTCGACGTTCGCTTCCTCTTCCCACCGAGCTTGTCCTCCGCCAACTTGTGGTCCGGCTGGATGGTCATCCGATAGCGACCGTCGGGCATCTTTCCCTCGGCCAGCGGGATGTCGATTATGCCTGATAGTGCGGCGAATCGTTACAGGATATGGTCTGAGCGCTATTGCCATCAGCTTTTCCCACCTTCTTTCGGCTCAGGCACTCCCCTTGCGATGGCCCAGTACCTCTTGTCTATCACCCTGCGCCTGAATAGCTCGACCAGCTTCTTCCGCATGTCCTTGGAGGAGGCCAGGAGGAGTACCCCGGAGGTGGTCTTGTCCAGACGGTGCACCTGGTAGAGGTATGGGACGCGGAGGGACTCTGCTAGCTCCGGGAGGTACTTTTCCACCGTGTGGGGCTCCCTCCCGGTCTGGTCGAACATGGGCAGGCCGTACGGCTTGCTGATGGCCACGATGTCATCTGAAAAAGAAGAGGATGTCTCCAACATTGCAGCAGAAAAAAATAGAGTTCCTTACTGTCGTTGTAAAGGATGTTTTCCCTCAGCATGTCCACCACCTCCATGGAGGTGAGCTTGAAGAGGTCCTTGGGCTTGAACTTGACGGCGAGTTTGGTTAGTGGTCGGCTGGTCGGCGAAGAGGACTGCACTGCTCCCTTCTCCGCGCCCTCCGCCCTCCTCCTCGCCTCCTGCTCCCTCTCCCGGAGCTCCTCCATGGTCTGACCAATCGCAGAGTTTATCCGGGACTTGAGCGAGACGCCGATTTCGCCAACAAAGTCCTCCTTGGTCTTGCTGTCGGAGGCCTTCTCTACGTCCATGTTGCCCCGGCGCAGCTCCCTGACATATGCTAGTGCACCAGAGGGGCGTTGATGCTGCGTTCGAGGTTCTCCTCCCTCAGGACGGGAGAAGGAGCCGTACGTGACTAGCTCCTCCTCGGCGGAGGCCCTCTCCAGACGGGCCCTCGCCAACTGCCTCGAGCGAGTCTCCTGCAAGACCTTCTTCGGAACTCCCAATCTAGAGCCGAAGTCGCCAAAACTGCCGCCGGATGTCTTTTCTGTAGGAGAGGCTGCCTCTGAGATCTCTGGAATCGGTATGTCTTTGACTTCTCGAGGGAAGGAGATTTGTGAGTCGACGAAACTAAGGTCTTTGGTTGAGTCCTGCACCAACTTTCTCACTTTCTTGAATTCGGCAGGAGGAACTTTGACGGGAACATTCAACAGCTTGGCACCGCCAAAGTACTGCTCGTCGACTATAGTAAGGTCCTTTGGTTCTTTGCCGTCTGTGTGGGCAGACTGTTCTTCTTTTTTCTCGGACGGGGAAGAAGGCACTGGAGCCAAGTTAAGCTGCTCCCAAGATTCAATGGCGCCAGACTTGGGGAAGAACTGCTGGTCGAAGAAGTTGTCCAGTGGCGCATCCTCCAGAGCCTTGTTCGTCTGTTTCCTGGCAACGCTCAGCTCTTTCTCCAGGTAAGAGTCGAACTCTGGCTTGAGAGTCTTGAAGGTGTCAGCCTCGGGCCCTTTGACTCGTTGCTTTCCAGACTTGAAGCTGAACCCGTCGCCGCCTTTCCTACGCAGGGACTTGGCCACTTTCGACGAAGATGGGGCGCTACGGGGAACAGAGTTCAGGGTACGGACGGACTGGAGGTGCGACGAGGCCTGTCCGGCATCACCCTCGAAGAATTCTTGTCCAGGGGAGGCGCCGAGCCAAGAGGGACCAGGGCCGTTGGAAACCGGAGAAGAGTGGGCCTGTAGCGAAGATTCAGCGGGCGACAGTCCGCTATCCGACTGGTGCAGGTTCGAGGCTGACGCCTGCCCCGCCTGCAATCTCTCCAGGGCGGCCTCGAACTTATCCTCCTGCGCATCCAAGGTGGGGAGGTTGATGCTGTCCAGGCGGACGCTGCCGAAGGACATCTGGGAGTGCCTCTCCAGGGACTCCACGCCGCCCGCCGAGACACTCCTACTGAGGGCGTCCTGGCGCAGGTAACGGCCCCACTGCTCCGCGGCGGCCTCAGGCGCAAACTCGGGGGAGCTCTCCGGGGGCGGGGGCGGCCTAGACCCCCTGGGAAGCCTTCTCGGTCCCCCTCCCAGGTGCAGTCCCCTCCTGGCGACCTTGAGGTGTCCCCCGAGGGCCCTGATGCAAAGGGACATGGCTGACAAGAAACTGCCGTGGTTCCACTATACGGGCACTACACGGGGGCAAGGAGGACTTCCCGACGCTGCTCTACTTGAACCAGGGGGTTGCGATGGCGGCGAGAGAAGGAGAGATGGGGGGAGGGGGCGGGGCTTACGCGCGCGTGACGTCACTGGAAGGGGACTGGACAGCCTGCAGGGCAGGCTGGGCAGAAAAGAAAGGAAAGCTTGCGCAAAAGTTTTTGCACGTTTTTTTGATTAAATCATCAACAAATATGGAAAATAAAGGAAAACAAAATTGCTTACAATGGCTTTACTTGATAATTTTATTCAAGTACTTGGTATGTATCATTACAATTAACTGAAATAATTTTCCCAGGCAAGCTCCTACCAGGCAGTCTGAGCTGCTTCAGCTTATTCCCCTCCAGTGACAAAATCCCCCTCCTTCCTCTGGCTCTATCGCGCTTCCTCCCCTCGCTCTTCCTATTTCCTAGTACTTGAACACGGTGTTTTTATCGAGGTTGCGAGACAAATTGGACACCAAGCAGTGTTGCCAAACGGGCATTTTTAGTGTCTTTTTCGGAAAATCGGAAAAATCAACATTTTCGAGACATGGGGTAGTTTCTGTTGTTCATAAAAATAAAAAAACCAATAAAATGCGCCATTTTCAATTTGCAATGTAAAAATGCGAATTTCGAACTCGAACTAAGTTCGAATGCATTGCATCTGTAGTAAAATTCCCATTTGGGGCATCTTTTCGTTTTGGGGGGATGGCAACACTGACTCAGCAATCAACAAAGTGAACAAAACAATTAAACAAACTTAGCAAAGACACTGAAGTTCAGAAGTTGTCCCTGTCCCTGTGGTGGGTGATCCTGGTCGTGTGTGCTCTTTTCCCCCTTGCCCTGGCGCCCTGGCCCTCCCCCATGAGTGAGTGAGTTTCCTCCCTGTCGCCCACTGTCTTCCCGTCCCCATCGCCATGGCCAACGACAGCGAGGAGGACAAGGTGGCGCAGTTCGTCGCAATCACAGGTGAGAGCAACTTGTTCCCGACCTGAGTGCGTCAACCATCCTCTTATCCTCAGGCGCCCCCGCGTCCCTGGCGCACTCGCTGCTGACGGCCTGTGACGGCTCACTGGAGATGGCCGTCAACATGCACATGGAGGGGGTGGAGGGAGGAGAACAGCCAGCCGCCGCCGCCGCCGCCTCCGTCAGGGAGGACCTGGAAGGTTCTGTGGCGGCGGCGGCCAGAGCGGCCAGCAGACCCACGGGGGCGGGGAGGAGGAAGAAAGACCGCGGCGCCGAACCGGGCCAGGGGACCTCTTCCTCGTCCACATCGGCAGCTGGAGGAGGTATGTCGTGTTGACTGGTGTTCTGACAAGAGTCAATCCTGTTTTCACCTTTTCCCTTTGCAGAAAACGACGACGACGACAACGACGACGTTCGCGCGCCCATCCCCCAGCGGCAGGAAACCATGATCGAGGCAGGATACGAGGGATACCAGATCCGTAGCGCCAACCCGCACAGGGGGAGGGTCAGGACCGTCTTCGACGGGTTCAGGAACTTCAACAACGAAGCCAGTGAGTAGACAGCGACGATGGAGTTGTTCAAACAACATAGCTACTGTGGAGTCCTCCCTTGTAGGATCGTATGGCAACGGTGGCGAGGGCTCCTCCTCGTCCTCGTATTCGCTGCCTGTCGACGGGGACAAGAAGAAGACCCTTGAGGAGCTGTTCAAGCCGCCGATCGACATCACCTTCAAGGGCGACTGGCAGTCGGCCAGGGAGGCCGCGGAGGGAGGGAAAAAGTGGCTCCTCGTCAATATACAGGTAAGATGAAAAATATGTGGTTCTAAATAGAAGATGGCGGCCGCTACTTACGTTGTTGTCTCCTCTCTTTTTAGGACGCGGGAGAGTTTCAGTGCCAACTGTTGAACAGGGACGTGTGGTCCGGAGATGCCGTGAAGACCATCGTGAGGGAGCATTTCATTTTCTGGCAGGTGGGCAAAAAAAGAATGCAGCGCATTTAGAAGGGAAATTGATCTTTTTACCGAATGATAACCAGCAATACAAGGAGAGCGAGGACGCCCAGCGCTACATGACCTTCTACCCAGTGACTGAGTGGCCGCACGTGTCCATCCTGGACCCACGGACCGGGGAGAATCTGGTGACGTGGAGCAAGGTACCGGACGCGGGGTGCTTCTGCGAGCTGGTCACAGAGTTCCTCACACTGCACCCATCGCTGGAGACGGACTCCGCCGGGGGAGAACCTTCCAAGAAAAAGCAGAAAGTGGTGGGTGGACTGCAAGCAATCTCTGGCATTCTTGCGTCCAATAACATTTGTATACAATACTCAGGACAGCATCGTTGACGCGAACGAGGACGACCAGCTGGCTGCTGCCATCCAGGCCTCTTTGGCAGAGTCAGAGGCAAGTGGCTCCGGCGGAAGCGGGTCGAAAAAGAGCGCCGACGGAAAGGGCAAGTCCTCGACCACCTCCTCGGCTGCCAAGGCAGCCTCCTCGGCGGATTCGGACGAGTCCGACTTCGAGCCCTACTCCGAGGAGTCGTCCAACCTCTCAGTGCCAACCCCGGTCAAGCACAGGTCCAAATCCGGCAGCAGAGCCGTCAGCCCGGGTGAGTGAGAGAAAAGGAATTTTCAGTTGTAATTTGGGGGATAAAAAATATTTTTTCGCCTTGCAGAACCAATAAACGGGGAACAGAACGGTGATGACAAGGCCAACAAGGCCCCTCCTGCTCAAACCCAAGAAGACTGGAGAGAATTCCTCGGCCCGGAGGAAGAAGACAAGAGTAGTATTATGATTCGCTTTCCGGATGGGAAGCGGGAGTCCAAGTCTTTCCCATGTTCCAGCAAATTCAAGGTAGGTGATACATGCTTGAATATCTTGGTACTGCGCAAGATGACAATGCTCTTATCGATTTAGGCCTTGGCCCTCTACATCGCCTCCCACGGCTTCCCGCTGGACAGATACGAGATCGTGACCAACTTCCCTCGGAGGATCCTGACCGGGGCGGACAACGACGCCAAGAACCTGAAGGAGCTCGGCCTCTTCCCGCAAGAGGCGGTGTTCGTTCAGGAGACGAACCTGTGAGAAGACTGCCCGTCATTCCCAGCTCCTTCTTTCCCATGAGTTAGCTCTTCCCCCAAAGAGTTCATAGCCATCACATCTCATTAGTAATGTGCTTGGAATATGATGCATACATAAGTTATTGTACCTTGAGCCCAGGTTCCAGAAATTATATTCTTGAAGAAAAAACCGGTAGTACAAAAGAGAATTAAAGAACGAGGAAGTGAAGATGCTGGACGCGCGTGAATACATTTATTCCGTCTCCTCGAAGGGAAATCACCATTACAGATATCATAGGAAGAATCTTCTCCTGGATGTCTCCATGTCGTGCCTCCTCCCCTGGATGATCCACTCGTACTCGCCCAGCTTTGAGTCGAAGGTGCCCTTCTGCAGGGACCTAAGCTTGAGGGTGAACCGCGGTCCCATCTCGCGCAGCCGGACTTTCTCCGACGATTTGAAGTCGTACATGTGGTGCCGGAAGAAGATGTAGTCCCTCTGGTTGTGGAAGGTGACGGCCCTCTTGCCCTTGAACTGCGGGTCATAGTGGAAGAGGGCGGCCAGCATCCTGGCCACGGTGTGGCCCAGGCGGGTGCTGAAGTTGTTCAGGATGACCTCGGGGCGGAAGGTGGAGATCTGGCGCCAGTCTTTCTACAAGGGGGAAAGTCGAAAAGGAACAAATGACCTGCGCAGGATATTGCAATAAAGAAAGACAACTACCGTATATTGACTTTATTGCACTTAAGTAAAAGAATGTGTGACACTGTCATTAGAGAAGGGGGTCACACCCCATTCTAAAATAAAAAGGGGAGATGGACCACCCTTTATATATTCCCTCTTCCCAAAAGGGCAAGAAAAAACAAAGTGGTTCATCTCCCACTATGATTTCAGAATGGGGTGTCCCCCCCGATACAGGGTGGTTAAAAAATACAAGGTGGTTCATCTCCCATTATGATTTCAGAATGGGGTGTGACCCCCCTTGTGAATTTATGAAAGAGACCTGAAAGTTATCCCCCCCCCAACAACAAAAGAAACCACTGGGATCACTCCATAACCTGTCAGCCTTCGGCCGCAGGTAAAAAATAGTGTAAGAGCTAGTGGGGAAAATACTTCTGCACGGGGTGGGGGAGCAGAAAGTTCAAAAATGAAAGCTTGTGCATGGGAAATAGGTGTTTGGGCTTTCCGTACCTTGATCTCTTTGGTGATCTTGACGTTACTAAGCCTGAAGCTTGCGGTTGGCCCGTTCGGTAGGTGAGAGATGAGCATACCGTTGGGGATCCTGTTGTCCTCGTTGATGACCACCAGGTCCGTGAAGCCCTTGGACACGGCCTGGTGGACCGTCTTCTTGATGGAAGCGTTGCGTCGCCAGACGGGCTCAGAGTTGGGGATGATGCGCGAGAGCTCCTTCATGAAGGCAATCGTTCGCTGCAAGAGCCAATATTTTTTAAACTAGAAAAAGTAACTGTGGGAAGAATGAGTATGTAACGAATGTGACATTTGAAAAGACGTGCACGACAACTAGTCGCTCCTACAGGTGGAAGAAGACACACAGGAACCTCGATGTCCTCAAAATTTCCAGCGTATCCCAGGCACCAGACCTACAACGGCGGGGACGAGAGGGTCTCAAGGCACGTGGCCTACCCGGACAAGCGGTACTCCAGCCAGAGAATTGTCATGGAGCAGCCCAACAGTCACGGATCGGTGCTGCAGAACTCTGTCCGCAACGTGGCGGCCACCTCGTACGTGCCACAGGGGGGTCCTCCGGCGCAGCCCTCGGCGTATTTCGACCTGCCCCGAGAGCGCCAACTGCAGTACTCGGACAGGAGGAGCAGGGAGCAGCACCAGGACAGGCCGCTCGCTCTGCCCCCGCCGCAGCCACAGCCGAGTCGTTCCCTGGTGAGGGCGGGGTACGCCCCCCCACCGACCATGGCCCTTGCGGCGCAGCAGGACCCGCTCTGCTTTCCCCGCGACGGCCTCGTCTTCATGCGCTTCTACGACGACAAGTGCCACTGTTCCTCGTGCGGCACCCTGGGCGCGTGCTTCGAGCAGCTCTCCATGAGGTACAGGCAGGCAAACTTCTTTGACGCCAACATCAACGCCAATGGGAGGGCCCTGGTCCTGCTCAAGATCGACAGCCTGCCCACCGTCATCGCCTTCAGGGACAGGAGGGAGATCGGCCGGTACTTGGACACGGAGCTGACAAAGCTGGAGAGATTCGTGCACGAGATGGCCCACAAGCTGTAGGCTACTTCAAAAGACCCAGCCAACAACAATAAATTTTCATTTCCCCCCTTCCTAAAAGGTTAAGTAACTCCCTCACCGTTCTGGGATTATCCGCCGAGGTGATGAGGACCTTTGGCACGTAGGTCTTTCCGAAGTAATCCTTGAACTCGTCGTTGTCGATGTCCCAGGTGACCTCGTCCTCGGCCGCCTCTCCTTCCTCCTTGGGCGCCTGCACGGTGGTCTCATCGTGCTCCCTCATAGCGTCGATGGTCTTGGGCACCAACTTGGGCGGGGCCTTGTCGCCAAGGGCCTCGCGCATCTTGCGACGCTCATCCTGGCGGGCGCGCTTCTCCTGAGCAAAAAAAAAACCCCGTGATCAAGATTTTGTCGATTGGTGATTTTGAGGTCGGTGATTTTGTGTTTTCCTTCATTGAAATGGGTGATTTTGGGTGATGACTGATTTTTGTCTCTGGGTGATTTTGCCACCTTACCAAAATTACATGGGATTTCAACTTCTCAAAACCATAGAATGTCCTTTTATTTCCTACCTTTTTCTTTTCCCTCTTGATCTTGGAAAACTCCTCTCCCCTGCGGATCTTGTTCTTGATTCCCTCCAGACGGAACTCCTTGTTGACCTCTGCGCGGGGGACAGAAGCTCGAGGAGGGGAGTCCTCGGCAGGGGGAGTCCCCTCTTTGGGTTGGACCATCCTGCGCTTCTTCCTCTTGCCTGTGTCCTCCTTGGCCTGGCCCATGTCCTCCTCCGTGGGGGACTCCCCCTCCTCCTGCACGTCGTGCACTTCCTCCTCCATGCCTTGGACGACTCTCCTTGGACTCTCAAAAGCACTGTCTGCACATGCACAATGATGCACCAAGCGACGCTATAAGAAGTGTACGTTACTTCAGAGCGGTGGCCTTCTTTGACCAGTACTAATTCATGAAAACTGTATTTTGCCAATTTGCATTTGGTATAGTGTAGATGAAATGTTTATTTTGCGAGTTGCGACTGAAATCAGCTGAGACCACGTTGTTGAAGCTGTTTTTGTGCAGCTGTCGCAAGCTGTCGCTGTCTTCCGCCTTCCGAAGCGCAGGCAGCATTTCGCCCCCTTTCACAGCTCCTATTCTCCCTCATGAAGTAGAAGGAAACAAGAATTTCTTGCCGTTATGCAAAACGTGACAAGAATGGAAAAATTTCGCTGTTTACGTCTTTAGGAAAGTACTAAGCTCGACTCGTAAATTTGCGAGTCGAGTCGAGCCGAGCCCGACTCAAGCCCAAGTCGGGCCAAAAAATTGAGCTCGTATCTTCGGCTCGCAAGCTTTTTTTAAAAAATCAAGTTTTTCCCATAAAAAATACCTTTTTAAAGGCAAATAAGTGGATAAAAGATTATAAAACCGTGTGTTGTGTGAAGACTCAAAACTATTTTTTTGCGGACTTTCTTACTGGAGAAAAGTTTTGGGATCGCTAGTTTCGGCTCGCAAGTCGAGCTGGCTCGAGTCACAAAAAATTGGCTTGTGCCGACCCTTTTAAAAATAAATTATTGCCATACCAGAGAGAAAAGAACGAAGAGAGGTTGCAACTTGAGGTTCCGCTCTATGATTAGCCAGCGCCATCTGCTCACAACTAAGCAAGGTATTTACTGAGGGTATAGAATAAGGAACACAAAAATCATGAATTACTCAAAAATAAGCAAAAATCTAAGCATGAATGGTAATTACTT
>JAAUXU010104015.1_pt1 | contig 11449 bp, 17 predicted proteins | sample 7278151 | NCBI WGS metagenome assembly JAAUXU01 (sample SAMN14350113, study PRJNA611818) | marine sediment metagenome | isolation source: surface marine sediment (1.8m) | place: French Polynesia: Moorea | collected 2018-08 | reverse complement strand
GTCTCATCGCCCTTCACATCAGGACCTACAGAAAGAAGTCGTAGTACTTTGTGGTCCAAGCACACTTTCTTTTGTTATGGAACGGTGCCACGTACACCTAAATTTTATTTGCAGACCTTTAGTAATTATATGTGAACACCAGAATAAACCTTGAAGTGTGTAAAAATCTCAGCCAGTCATGGTCTTCTAGGGCGTGACCCATTTTTAGTGCTCTTTGGGCTTTGGGTGGGTGAGTCTCAACCACTGAGCAAGTCTTTTTTGCTCAGTGACCTGAACAACTCGTACAATGTTTTGACGCATGGCAACCTTGGGATGACGCGCTGGCAACTCCTCAGCAACCTTGGCAAGACAAAAGTAATGAAAATGTATCCAAGTTGGATCTGCACCCACACCTCGGACGCGTTCTTCGGGTTCTGGAGCTTCAGCGTGTGGGAGTCGTTTTCAAGGCATCCCTTGAGGTCTTTTTTTAGGTGTCGGCGAAAGCCTTGCTACGCGGCCTTTTTCTGTACCTGGCCTTTCTTTAATCGGAATTCATCGATTGTTCGTAGGTGGGCTCTCATTGGGGCCGCGGCTGCGGTGTCCGTCGCCACCAAGATGCCTTCTCGCTCAGAGGACATCCTCAAGGGCTTCAGACTGAACTGGATGAACTTGCGTGACGCGGACACCGGAAAGATTCTCTGGCAGGTAATATCAACCGGAGCGTGGACAAGTCTGGTGGAGTGTAATTTCCCTCTCTTTACTGCCAGGGCAATGACGACCTCTCAGTCCCCGGCTTGGAGCACGAGGCCAGGGTGCCCAAGAAGATACTCAAGTGCCGAGCGGTCAGCAGAGAGATCAACTTCACCTCCATCGAACCTATAGAAAAGTTTAGGTGCGTGATGTCAGTCACGAGGGCTGCTCAGTGTACAGTGCATCTAAAGTAGCTATGGCCGTGTACGACCATAATAGCATTTGAGGCTCAGTCAGCCCGGACTTGTCAGTGTTGACCTTTTGAGTCATTCTAAGACACCCCACGGCGTCCCCCTGACACATGATGAACTTTTGCTACATCATTTTGCTGACGAAATAGATTTGGCAACTCTGCCACTTCTTCTTGGCAAGGGATCGGGGTTTTGCCTCCCGGGGACCCTCTTAACCCCATGTTAAGTTCGGTCACATCTGTACGGTTGCAGTGGAATCCCCATGCAAGGAAGATTCTTGATATGAAGAATTTTGGCTAATTTTGGACTAAGATCTTGCAACTCCATTCTTGCGGAAGTCTTGCTGACGACCAAACTAAATACAGTAAATACAGAACATTATTTTATATAATCTCCACATATTGTTCTTCCATGTTTTCTTTTCGTGCTTTTGACCTTCAGCGTGTCCTACGTACACGACGGGGCTAATTCGAGTATGATTAGGTGAAAGCAGAAACTTTGATGAGTGGAGCATTGGCTCTAAATACCTGGGCAGGTGCTCTGTCTATATAAGCTGCTGACTTGCTTTGTTTACGTGCACATTTTCCAGGCTTGAACAACGCGTTCTGTTTCGTGGCAAATGTCTGGAGGAGTGGAACTTCGAGTTCGGCTTCGTGATCCCCAACTCGACCAACACGTGGCAGTCGCTGATCGAGGCGGCGCCAGAATCCCAGATGATGCCAGCGAGGTGAGGAAAAAGGATCTGCATCTCGCCAATTGAACGCACCATGTATGTCGTGACTTACAGGGCCCTCAACGGCAACGTCGTCATCGAGACCAAGTTCTACGATAATGATCTGGAAGTCTCCACCTCTACTGTGAGACTTTATTATGTTTAACAATGCTTTCTATGTGAAAGTGCTTACCCGAGGCCGCCCCCTCCCCCCTCAACCCCCCAACCGCCCAGCTGTTGAGCCAAGGGACCAGAATTATAAGTGTTTGTTCAACTGTGTCTATGTGAGTATTCATCATGGAGGATGGAGTGGACTTGTTTGATGCTGACGGCTGGGAGGAGGATGATAGCATTGACGAGCTTGCACCGACCCGTAAAGGCTTATCTGGGCCATACTCCACTCAGTCTGGGACTCGTGCATCCACGAGGCCCCGACGACATCCTCGTTGTGATGGCTCAACACAGCATCAAGCTCGACTACTGGTCCGCGGGGTTGGACGTTGAAAAGCTGGGCGTAACTTCCACACTGTAGTGGAGGAGAAGCGGAGGGACGCGACTGACAAGACTAAGATGGAGACCAACAAGGTTTAAATCATCAAAAATCTGGCCAGGGAAAGGTTTGGCCAAGTCTTTAAAGAGGCCACGAATCTCGAGAACAAGAAGCTCACAGGATGTAAGGTATTAGACCAGGAGAATGAGATTGGTGTGCCGGATAACACGAGGTCGCAAGGGAGAGCGGCCACTTGCGTGGCCTCTCTTCTCAACCGCGTTTTGGCACGCAGGACGCCGTTAAGAAGGAGAGCACGCGAAAGTGGACAGGAGGACGAGGCAATGATCGATGGCCAACGACCACTAGTGAGTGGACGGGCTACAACCAGTCTGATGGCCTCTCTGATTCACGCGACGACCGAGGCAGTTTGATGCTTGATGGAGACAAAGAGGTCGCTCGGATCGCTGCCAGCGACAGGATGAGGACGAGCAGGAGAGCCTGGTTGGAGACGTCCGCGGCGACCCCCTGAGGACCATGGGGGACGAGCTCGTCAAAGGCGAGGATATCAGTCCCAAATATCCTCAAAAATGACTTTACCTTGTGCAGTGATTGTGTGCGCGTGCGAGCTGAAGCTGACATTCATCACTCTGAGTACATACTAGATTTAGTATTCTGAAGGTGAGTCTACACCAACAGTTTAACTTATGATTGATATGGTTACGTCATTCGCGTTCACCGTGGCGTCATTCGCCCTGGTCGTCGTCCCTCTTGTAGAAGTTCTCGTCGGGTTCTGTGGTCCCGATGGCGGACACCAACATGTTAACCTTGAATTTCTCCTCGCAGTCGTCCTCGTCGTCCTCGACCGCCCCTAGAGCCTGGCAATACTTGTAGGCAGGGAAGTCCCACATCTTCTCCAAGGCTACTTTCCTGTTAAAAGCATAACGCATCATAAGCATCCTCAGGTACTCATATACCCATATAGAGCTTGAGGTTCACGAAGCTCGGTCGGAACACAGACCAAAATTCCTCGTCGTTTTTCATTGACTTGTTGATGCCCTCTTTGAACAGGAGGATCGTGAAGTGGCTCCAGAAATCATTAGAACGGTGCATGAAGTCCTGATCAGGGACAAGATTGCTTTCTGCTCTTGTATTATTGTCCTACTTGACCAACAAGATACCGGCGGTTGTATTTCAGTCTTTTCCACCTTGGCCTTCACCAGCTCTCCCAGGACCAAGCCCAGCAGCTTGTTCTTCTCCTGCAGCTTCTCCAACATCTCGTCCTACAAGGTGAACAACGCAAGAAGTGACGGTGGGGTCAATGTTCACCTAATGAATCTTGCCGTTTTCTGTCCTGTCTGTTGCGCCTGCTTGAGGAACATGACGAGGATCTCAATGAGAGGATCCATCACGGCTCTGGCGGCCAGAGCCAGCCGCTCGAACGGCTCCTCCAGGGCGATATGAGTGCCGTGGATTGCCTGAAAATCCAATTTTGCAGTTTGCAAATCATGAAGTGCATCATCTCTGCTGCGGCCAAGTCAGCAACTGGAATCTCTTAAGCACAGCTTGAGAGCAGTATCCTTACAGCGTGAAGCAGTATGAACTTTTTTTGGAGTTCTTCCAGAGTTTGCTTGGAGCCGTCCTCGTCCGGGGCCAACGCCTTGGCCCACTCCGTCTCCATGTTGACAAACGTTTGCATAAACACTTGGAGGATTTGAGGCTTCAAGGCCAACAGCGCTAAAAGGAAGTTGCGACATGCAGTACGTGTTTGGTCACGTCCAAGCCTGCCTGCTCACCGTTCTTGACGTTGTCTGCATCCACCGCGTGTGTTCCCCCTGGGCTTCTCTCTTTCGTCCCTTCCACCAGCTCCAACACGCCGTCCACCCCTTCTAGCAGAGTCTGGCGCAACAGATGCAGCTCGGTACCGACCAGCTTGTGGAACACAGACACCTTGAACTCCTCCAGCGTGTATCTTTTGGACATCGTAGTTCAGGCATGTCAAGTTACTTCAACATTGCTGGTGTCTCATAATCACCTTGGACAATCATCTTGGTCGTCGTAAGGATCTCCATTAGCTTTTGAAAGCCCAGGTAATAGAACAATTCCTAGGAACAGCAGCCAAATCTTAGTTGAATCCATGGCCCAGACGACACCTTAAGCAACGTGAACACAACATTCAACAGTTTGCGCATGCTGTATTCTTGACCGATGATGTGGAGTGATTCAAGATAAGGATTCATTGAGATTGATTTGTCGCCATCGCGCTGCTCGACCGTCCGCAGGTAGTTGTTGCACGTGGCGATAGCGCAGGCAACGTTTCTCGGCAATTTATTGGGGATTTTAGCCACGCTGATCAAAGACACGACGTCTCTATCACGCACACGACATTCCAGGGGGCGACCACGACGCCGTTGAAAAAGAAACGCCACAGCGTGAGCCTCAGGGATGACCTCTAGTTTGTCTTCCTGCCAAGGCTACTGACTTTCTCGTAGACGTGGGGAAAGGCGCCGTCGCAGCCGAACCTCTTGCGCTGCACGTAGTAGTTCCTCAGGTTGAATTCGAACATTTCATCGAAGTCACTCCTGGAAAATGTAGAATGTAAACACTAAAGCATCGTGGACAGAGGAAAAGTCAAACCTGGTGAGCTGCGTCTCTGCGTACAGCGCCACGTAGCTGCGCTTGTCGATGGCGTAGCGCTCCATGCGCCTCTGGCTGGCCTTGTAGTCGAACCGGGGAATGGGACTCTTGCTGCAGGAAACACAATATGTACGTACTGTAGGCGCCGAAACATTACACCACTCTAAATATCCAGGATGTCGTTGTCACTGACATGTGACATCATCAAGAGCTCTCATCCCACTGCAATAGTTCATACTAAAGTTCTACTAGTCACACTACAGAAACTAAGGGAGTAACGATAGTACTGATGTATCTCTATTGCCAGCTTCTTTGTGACAGTGGTGGCCCAAATGTTGGAAGCTACTTGTTGAAAGTCAGGTGTTGCTATTATTTTTGCGCCCACTGTAGCAGAGCTTTGAATCATTGTAAAGTTGTGAGTGCTGACACCTGAAAAGCTTCTCTACAGCAAGGATCACCTCTGTGTACAGCCTTCCTTAAGGCCCAGATATCAGCATTCGAGATGCACAAGGAGCTTTACAACGCTGACCACTGATGTAAACTATGGTTCCATCAGTTCTTGTCAAAAATGTCTGGTCATGTGACGAGTGTAACAACCAAAAGATGACCGAGTTGTGACGAAAGCGAGACACGAGCGTATCCGAGCTCCTGACGGCAAAGCCGCGTCACATCGACGCACCCGTAAATTCCAACGTCCACGTGGACGTCGCTCCTGTTGAAAAGGGACAGGTGTTCCATCCCTTCCGGGATGCAATGTCTGGTTGGGCACAGCCAAAGGGGGTAGATCTGGGTCTCGCGGTCAACCAGGTCTAAACCTTCTTGCAATTCATGCAGATTATATCCGAAGTCCTGGAAGAAGACAAGTGCTTTACAAAGTAGCCAGATCCCAGCATCACGCACAGGTGACAACGAACCTGGATCACGGAGTTCTTGTTCTTCTCCTCAGGCGCCAACTTCTGCTTCAGGAACTTGAGCAACGAAAACTTGGGGGGCATGGCCCATCCGAGGAGGTACCTGACGGCGTCGAAGCACAATTGTACAGCAGGACTTCGACTGATTTGAACTGGTGGCACCTGAAGACCACGTGGTTTGCGAATGGAATGATTTGTTCCATCATCCAAAAGAAAGATCGGTTGTGCCGGTGATAAAAGTCCATGGTGGGTATGTATTCCACCGCTGGGGTCGAGCGGGAGAGGAACTGCTCCACGTGCTTGTAGAACCACGGCTTGTACCACCTGTACATGAGGACGAGTTGGACATGAGCACGACAATGCAAGTTGTCGATTCTGCTGCTTCATTCACCTGCCGAACTTGTTGATTTCCCCATCCCGGCCTGGCTTGTCCACGAACACCCCGGTCATGACGACGGCTCTTTCCTTGTCATACATGATGGCCTCCACAGAGTCAGCGACGTCGTCGCCGTCGCCCATGGTAGCAGTGGTGAACTCGTCGACCAACTGACTGAGGGACCTACAACGAGTGGTCACGGTGTCATTGATAATGCACGTAGATGCCGATCATCATGTGAGCTATCAATCGAGCCTTGTGGGCGTGTAGGTGAGCCTGAGATAGGGCTTGTAGGGGATAATGTCCAAGTCCACGGCGGTGAGGAAGCCCAGAGTGCCGTACGAGAAAGGAATGGCCGAAAACAATTCCTTCTCCTCGTCCTGAGAAGATAAGTTGAGTCAGTCACGCACGTGCGACCCTATAAAAATGTTGATACCTTGGAGCACCAGATGACAGAGCCATCGGCCATGACCATCTCCATCCTCTTGCAGATGTACTGAAAGAGTCCGTACTTGTGAGACGTCGACTCGATTCCACCGCCCATGATGAGACCGCCGATCGTCAGGTCGTCGAGCTCTGGCACCACCGGTAGCGTCCAGCCGCGTTCAATGAGGAAATCGTTCAGCTGGCCGATGGTCACCATCGGCTCGACCCTCACCAGGCGGGCGCTCTCGTCCACGTGCAAGATATCGGGCATATCTATTCTGTAACGAGAACAGTCTTGGACGAATGTTATGTGCAGTGACGCATTACTTTCGTCTGCATGCATGAACGAGTACGGTTAAAAGTACATTCATAACGTAATTACTAGACTGTACTTTTTTTTCAGACTAGTCACGTCTAAGGCCCTGACCTTATCTGATGCATTCGCTCCTTGTAGGTGACCATCTGTATGGTGATGGTCTTCCACTGAGGCCTGGCGGTGCACATGGGTTTCTTGGCACCTTCTGCGCGCCACTGGCGCACCTGGCGCTGGACGTCGCGGACTTTGTCCTCGTGCTTGGCGCTCGGCGCACGGAAGGCAAAGACAAATCTGAACGGTGAGGGAGAATTACATGGACGGACGGACCCTTTTGGACAGCCAGCACCAACTGACAACTCGACTTGCCTCGTCCTGAAGTACCAGTAGACGTCGTACAACACCGAGAGCGGCACGATCCAGATGGCAAACAGCCACAAGTGGTTCTTGGCCAGCGATTCCAGAATGCCGCCGTCATTGCTCTTCTGGGCGAAGTCCTGCCCGGAGAGTTGGTCGCCGACAAAGCCGTTACAGGTCTCGGTTGCCTTGCTTCTCGTCGTTACCATGTTGTGGAAAGAGTCTGACTTGGCGAAGTTGTTGCCGACAATGCAGAAGCAACCAGTTTGTCTTCCTGCACTGCAGGTGAACGATTGCACGAGCCCAGGTAACAATGATTACTCAAGGGTTTCATCCCCGCCTCCCTCTACTAATGCGCGGTAGAGGACATGCTAATGTCGCTGCTGCTCAGGCGCGCTGTCATCATCTGCTCGTCGGACTACAACCTGCCGCTCTGGACTGACAAGTGTTTGTGCAAGGATATTGCTGAACGCCGGTGAGGTCGAGGTGCCTGCAGACCATGGACTGACGTCACGACGACATCGACGTCGTCGTCGCCCCGAGTGCGGAGGACACGCCCGGGACATACATATGATCCGCTTGAATCTTGCGCGGCTTCTATAGCATTAGGCAGACCTTATACAATCATCACCGCAGTCATTCGATGTCCCCGTCGTCGGGGCCTTGCACTTGGGCCACTTGGGCAGGTCCTGGCTGCCGGTGCTGGTGGTGTCACTGGTCTTCCACTGCGGACTAGCCAAGCCCGCCTTCTCTGCCAAGCAGTGCTCTCCCCTCGTACGCTTCGTCGTCCATCTCCCTTTTGTCTGCTTAGAAACTCGATAGCGACAGCAGCAACAACAAGTAGCGGGAGGGAGAACGGGTCGAGAGTAATTCGGGCTCGGGTCGGGTCGGGGTTGTGGGTTCGGGACTGACCCGACGGCTGTTGTTCTACACAAAATGAACAATCGATGAAAGAAAACGCAGGGTTTGATCACCATTTGCCGCTCTAAAGTGTGAGTGCGGTTAAACAACCCTTTGAACAGCACAACAAATAACTGAACCATGTTTTTAAGTCTTAACACAACATATTGAATCAGCTTTTAAAAGGAATCGATAATACCTTAGAACAGTTCTCTTGGTATGGAAAAAGAATATGCTAATAGTAGTGTTAGTGGCCCGCAGATTCGGACTTGCTCGGGCCGGGCTCATCCCCACCCCTAGTGTGCGCAGTCTGCTCACCTTCTGCGAGTGTCCTCTACGTCAAGAAGTGAATAAACCCGATCGCCGTCACCATCGTCGCCATGCCGGTCCAGGGCGCCCTCTCGTCTTTGCGCCGGGTGGCGCCGCTGGCGCAACTCAGCGTAAGAGCAACTTGGCGTCAGCGCCGCAGTGAAACAAAATTGATATTCCTGGTGTGATTGTAGACGCGCCTGAACTCGTCAGCGGCACCGGCGGCGGCGGCCGCCTCCGTCGCCGCCCCGCGGATGAAGAAATTTGCCATCTACCGCTGGAACCCGGACAAGCCCGGAGACAAGCCGAGGCTGCAGGTGAGAAGAGAGGGCACTCGTTTTGACGGCCCTTCATGACATTCTGCCTGATTAGGAATACGACGTGGACTTGAACAAGTGCGGTCCAATGGTCCTGGACGCGCTGATCAAGATCAAGAACGAGATGGACCCCACTCTGACATTCCGACGTTCGTGCCGGGAGGGCATTTGTGGCTCCTGCGCCATGAACATTGGCGGCGTCAACACGCTGGCATGCATCAGGTACTGAAATCGAGGTGAATTCACTTCTTTCTGACTGTCGTCGTCGTCGTCGTCGTCTTTGCCACGCAGCAAGATCGACAGCAGCTCGAGGAAGACCAAGATCTACCCGCTGCCGCACACCTACGTGCTGAAGGACCTGGTACCGGACCTGAACCACTTCTACGACCAGTACCGTTCCATCCAACCTTGGCTGCAGCGCAACGACGAGGACAAGCTGGGAGACGGAACAAGTCAGCTACTGCAGTCCACCGCAGACCGAGCCAAGCTCGTGAGCATCTCTACGATTCTTGAACGCTATAGGGTCGGGCCACAAATGCAAATTTCTTCCAGGACGGTCTCTATGAGTGCATCCTGTGCGCCTGCTGCACGACTTCTTGCCCGTCTTACTGGTGGAACGGGAACAAATATCTTGGACCAGCGGTTCTCATGCAGGCATACAGGTCAGACTATGATGATTATTATGAATGTTCAGTACAGGTACACGATTGTGGTTGTCAGTGGAATGCCTCTAAATGTCCGAGATGACCAAGGCTTTTGCAGAGACACCAGCAGCTCTGAGCGTTTTGCTCTCTACTTTCACTCCGACTTGCTGTCACTTCTCCAGCCATGACAGTTCCCTTATGTCTCAGTCTTTGACCTTTGACTTGAGCGGAATATTGATTCTCGGCAATACATATATGATTTAAGAACGTTGACTTTCAACTGTAGAGCAGCCTGAATCACCGCGGAGATCATTGCCTTTTGAGGCCCAAATCTGCTTTGAAGTCTGAGACTGTCGTTCAGCAGCAAAAATTGGTTCCGATGATAAGGAAAAGGCCTACTGCAACGTCCAAAAAATTCGCAGAAATTGTCCTTAAAATTTGCAATTCCGCTGATTCCACCGAGTCCGACGAGTGTGTACTAGTGTGCTTGTCACTTGACAAAGAGAAATTTATATTAAGACCTTCCTGAGCCAGCGCTTTGAAGCTTAGGGGCAAGGTGAAATCCACGGTGTCTGATTTTCATGCCCATAAGTAGGCCTACAATCTGAGGCCCACGTGCAGGAGCGCACAGCGGATTTGGAATTTTTAGCATCTGCAGACGTCCAAGGTGACATCAGCATCGATGCAGCTATGACACTCAAAACCTTCGCACTGTTAAAGGCTCACTTAACTGTTAAAGTCCAGCAGACGTACGTGGATGTGAGTACCCAAACAGAAAGAACCTGAGCGAGCATCATTGAGACAAGGCTTTTTGCTGGAATAGTTCCTTAACTCATCTCAAGCATAGTTTCATTCCGTTTCACTGTTATTCCTCCTATTCCGCAGGTGGATCATTGACTCTCGCGATCATCAGAGCCAGGCCAGGCTGGACAAAATGAAGGACACGTTCTCAGTCTTCAGGTAGCCACAATGTCACTGATTGACCTTACAACGTTAGGTCAATAGGGCGTTATAAGCATTACTTTTTGGAAGTAGAAAATACATTACCGCGGACAGAGTGTGATATTATATATGGCATTAGCATTGTGCTTCTTTAAAAAAATATAATGTCATACGTTACTATTACTTTATCACAAGCAGGGTACAAGCTTTAAGTATCATGAAATGCTGTAACTTTTATTCACTTCCTTGCATCATTGAAATGCTTGGGCAATTGCAAAAGTTGAACTAATTCAGGTCGGCTAAGAAGCCGGTTGGCAGAAAGAATGGCAAAAGTATTATTTTGGGTCGAACGAGATCAAATTACAAAAAAGTTGCTATTTAGTGTTCAAAGGAATTCTTTTACAAAAGTATGGCCTCAAATGCAATGTATTACTATTGTACTTTTGTATGACAGCAAGTAATGTATTATGTAAGACCCTCCCTGCTCAACGATAACATATTTTAGCTCATTTGCACTATAGCGTTATGGCAACCCTGTTACTGCTTAGTTGCAAGTCCACATACCTGAGGCTTAGTCCCTTTTCACCATTATCTTTCTCCTGCTCCTCAGGTGTCACACCATCATGAACTGCACCAAGACCTGTCCCAAGGGGCTGAATCCCGGCTTGGCCATCGCGGAGATCAAGAAGCTCCTGGCCGGCTTCGCCACCAAGGGCGAGCCAGGCCTGCAAGGCACTGCTCAAATAACCGAGGCGCAGTAGCAGGATGAGTAGGGACTGCTGTAGAACCCAGCTTGATGTGCGGCAGAGCAAAATACATCTCTTTCTGTGAGCGTCTTGTTTTCATGTACAAGTTATGTTAAGTCTTAGAAATAAGTTGGACGTGGAGAAGAAGCAGCACGAGGAGGACGGGCATTCAGGACGTCCCCGCAGGATTTGCCTTAGGATGGCGCCTTTGTAGAAGCTCTTTGCGTGTGTACGCACATAGAGATCGCACTTACGCATTCGTACGGGACTTTGAGTATGCATAGACGACAGCTGCGCTTGGGGTGAGTAATCCTCAGGCTCGGGCTGTTCTGAAAGTTCCGCTGCTATTTGGGCATTGAGTCGAAATGTCCTGGTGCTCCATAATGGCCACCATTGGATCGCTCTTTTCCATGAGCTTCAAGTGTCTTTTTATCGAGAAAGTGAAGGAGGAC
>JAAUXU010102820.1_pt1 | contig 11449 bp, 14 predicted proteins | sample 7278151 | NCBI WGS metagenome assembly JAAUXU01 (sample SAMN14350113, study PRJNA611818) | marine sediment metagenome | isolation source: surface marine sediment (1.8m) | place: French Polynesia: Moorea | collected 2018-08 | reverse complement strand
GGCATTGAATACGGAGATGCGAGTTACGTTTGGATTGGACAGGCGCCGATCACTAGCAACTTGCCTGATACGGTAACAATAGTGTTATCGTTAGTACAATCAAATGAACACAATCTGAGTATCTTTACTGCTTTTGTCCAGTCATACCCGGTCGATATCTCTCTAACCAATGGAGTCACTACCTTAAAGAAGGGGGATGCCGCCCTATTCATTGTCGAATCCTTCATCACTGACCCTTCAGCCGACTTTGAGTTTACTGTGTCCCAGCCTCTTGGAGACAACGTAAGATATTATTTAGACCAGAGTATGAACAATTTCACTTGTTTCATCGTTCAGGACATTTTCCACATCGGTTCCATTGGTCGCACTATGGGCAGTGCGTTCTCGTGCAGCGACCAGTCGTTGTGGGACGAAGAATACCAGCTCAGTCCGAGCAAGTTGTCCGTCAACAAAGCTACTCACTTTTACCCACTTCTTATCAACAGAGAAGGTAATTTAGGACAATTCAATTCTAATTCTTCAGCTGTTGACCTTCGACCTGTGCTTTAGTTGGCGCAACGAATCCCAAAAGCAGAATGTAAAATTACATGCAAAATCCCCTTCTATGATCCCAGCTTACCGCGACGTGACGAGCCCCCACAACAAGATTATATGGAACGTTCCGGTGCAGGTAATGTAATATTGGTGACAGAGATTTCGTTGCCTTTAGATCAAACGTGAATTTTATTTCAGCTCCTGAAAACGGAATATGTGGAAGAGGGTCTGACGAGACAGCTCGCCTTCACCATCACCGTGGGCGACGCCAAAGTGTGGACCCACCTGCAGCCTATAACCTTCGACTCTGTTGTGACACCTAGCGTTTTACCGCTGTCGGTGACTTCGGTGAGTCTACGGGATTTCCCCGGGTCATGGTTTTTCCTCATACTTTTCTTGGAAATACCGTCTGAGCGAGCTAAGAATAACATGCACCATCCGCGTAGGTTAGCACACACCCTGGCGCCCTACTCGTCTGGTACATACATGGGAGGACAATGCGTATACACGCCCATGTGTGCATACGTACATGTAGTGAACTGCATCTATGCATGAGCTTGAGGCTATGTTCGTAAGATGCCTTATCATTTCTTCAGGAAAAATGGTTGGAGGGACAGCATTCGCTATCAGACTGAGTCACTCAAGTGCTGTACTTTGGCGTACCGTACATACTCATGCATTCTCAAAAAGTTTCGTACATACGTACTAGTAGTACCTGTACACGTTGGGCAAAAAGGGCTGTGCAGCATCTAGAGTATGGGCAACTTCAATTTTCTTAGCTTCTTGTGGTATTCACACCATCCTGGAAAGATGTCTCTCACCATAAGCATATCACAGACGTACATGCAAGTGGTGGCGAGGCTGACGCAAAAGGCAAATAAAAAAGGTGGGTGGGCGGGTGGGCTTTTTATATAAAGGAAACAAGGACGGATGTGTGAGGAATATCGAATTCGGATATTGGAGGTCTGACCCCCATGAGAAATGATGTTGCCCTTCTGTGACTGCTTGTCAGATTTTTGTCCTATGTAGGGAAGATTAAGGCAGCTTTGACCGACGACCCTGACCACACTTTAAAGTAAAGAGTGACCGCTCAAATTTCAGGATGAAGTAAATTTTTTTACCGTAAATTCCTCACCATAGCAACGCAATTCATGGAAACAATAGTCGATGACACATCAGTCATAATCCTCTTTCATGACCTGCCCGATGTCCTCTTATACTACAGTCTGCAGCCTCTTGAAAATGAACCTGATCTGTTATCTCATACTGAAACTTACGCCGCCACCCTTTGTTATTCACCCTTGTTAAGAATCCCTGCATGTGTACCGTACAATTAGTGTACGAGTATGCGAAAAAGTACAGTCACGCTGTTATTGTATTTGACAGCAACCGGTCATTGTAAGCGATACAACCGACGATGGGGGAGTTATGGCAGGGGATTCTGCCGTCTTCAACGTTGTCATGCAGGCACCAAGCGGATGGTCGAATTTTGACATAGTTGTCACTGGCAGCGCAGGTAACACATAGTGGATTGCAGTGATTTGGGATGGATGTAATGCACAGTCCTGGTAATTGTCTCCCTTCTTGCCACCGCCCCCCTCCGTTATAGATGCTATTCCTGTCGGTGCCCAGGTGGTGGACACAGGAACCGTGGCCTACTTCCCACCAGAATTTTCTGTCACTTCCCGCGACGATGCAACCCACACGATCAACATCAATTACGGTTCCGTCAAGAACGTTGATGACTCTGCCACCGAGGTCGGCATCGAGATCTCTTTTGCTACGAAGAAGGACGCGGCGGCAAGCACCCTCACTGGCTCGGCCACCGTGGGAGGAGTGCCGTTGAACACGATGTCTTTCGACGTGGTGGAAAATGTGAGTGCTGGTGTCTTGTTTTTCCTCCGCTAATGCGTGCTTCATGTCCTCCGGGAGTAACACATCATTCACGTGTATACTAGTGCTATGTGTTACACTTAAAAAAATTGGAACAGGAGTAGCTGCACTTCTCAACCGTTTTTCATATTTTCAGTCCTACACCGAAGAGGTGATGGTTACGATAGACCACTTTCAGTTTGATGACAACCTACCTATCAATGGACAAGGAGCACTGAATATGAGATTATCTGTGCCATGTGAGTGGAATTGTAACCAGCCACTGGAGCCACTTGCATCCCGAGAACACAGAAATTTACGTATAGTCGTCACTTTTCAGCCGGGGCTGGAGACGAGGACATCCTCTTTGCAGCTGCCCCTGACCCTGAAGTTGACAGCTATACTGCCCGAATCTGTCGCATGCGTGTACAGGAAGTGGGCAGTTCTCTGCCCTGTGCTTACCATGCAAATACCGACGCCATTGAACTGTACTCCAAGACAGATGACGTCCACCCCTTTAATAACAGGGGGGATATTGAACTGGACAGATTCTGTCCAGTCAATCGCGTACCGGATGAAGAAGATGCTGATCCAACTTCTAATGAACTACTTGCCAACGTGGTCTACGAGCTGCCACCGCAAACGTCCATTGCTGCTGGTACGAGGCTTGGTAGTTGGTAACAAATTGGCACGTATGTGTGGTAGGCTAGACCACTTTTTTATCTCGTTCCTTGTGCTACATTCGTTGCAGGACTTCATTTCAATACCTTTCAGTCGATTGAAAAGAAGAACTGATCAGTTTTTGGGTGCTCTCTCAGCCTTCAGAGTTTTACAGACACAGTACAAACGATGTCAGGTCAACATTGCAAACTTCACGTGGACCTGCTTAGTCACTTGCGAGATCCTCAACTTAAGCACTGCAGTCAAATGAAATTGAAACCAAAGTGTACGTAGCTTTACCCCATGGCCTTCCAAATATCAACACTTTGTCATGTACTAAATTTATGTAACAAAATTTCAGTGTAACAGAGGGGCGTCAAAAACTCTTTTTTGAAAATCATTTCACTTTAACTTCTCCATTTGGCATCAAGTAATCAACCTGAGATGCACTCAGCAAAATGCCAAAATTTTCGGTTTTTGGTCTAGCCTAATGCGTAGTACGTACGAGTATGTACTAATACGTCGTATGTACTCGTACATGGTACGGTACCGACGTAAGTGCATGTATACTTTCTTAGGAGAAAAGTATAAGATCCACGGTGCACTCAAGATTAACGATGAAACGATCTGGGTGGCCAGTCGTGAGTTCACACTCACCGGATCAGACATGTCCGGCCTGGATGTGACACCAGCAGTTACCAATGGCAAGTTCATCACTTTCATTCGCCGATGCGCGCTTGAGACTGATTCCACGTGATCTTGTCACAGGAGAAACTGAGCCTTACTTTGTGGCTTACCATTTCGTCACCAACAGGGATCGCGCCACGGAGACGTTCAGTCGAACCGAAGGCTTCTTTAAAAAGTATATCTTTAAGCCACAGCCACTCACGCGAGGCGACTACCGAATTGAGATCACCCCACCTGCTGAGATCAAGATCTGCCGGGTGTTGATCACCCACGTGGGGTACAACATGCCCTGCACGGAGCCACCTGGACCATCCGAGACGGGCTTCGAAAACACGAAGATTGTGTATGCAGGAGGGGTCGAGGCGAATGCTCGCCAATGTGGCAGTGAAGCAGAAGTCTTTTTTAAGGTGATATTCACGAAGCCAAGCTGACACAAGGCATTAATTTTCATTACACTTTAGTTACGCAGAAGTGATTGTAACTTGTGGCAAAGAGGTAGCGTAGTAGTGATTTCAACTCGCAACGTTAACTGATGTTGTTTTAAGTATCGCATTGTTTTGGCCAAGAGAGGAGTTTTCCTACTGCCAATGGTATTGATTCCATGACTCGTGGAATGTACGATGCAGTGGATCGTGCTGTTGACTCCATTCTCTAAATTTAATTCACTTGCTACATCGTTTCTTTTAGGGCCTAACCAATTGGGGCAGTGAACCAATCAATACAGATTATACCCCTGATCCAGATGCCATCCAGTTAGTAGTATACATGCAGGTAAGTATGTACACCTATTTGTATAATCCATATAACGATGCTACTCGAGAAGGATTACAAACCTCCAATGTGTTCATGACCACTGTTCTCATGTCAACCAGGTATGCGATAGCGCTACTGCTAACGAGTATGTGATCAACCACTCGGTAGACGTTGGCGGGACAGCGGCCACCGTAGTCACAGGTGACAGTCGCATTGAGGTTATCGATGTCACCTTGTTACCGTCCAGCGTCAGCCTCAGTGACATCACCTACAAGTCACTAGTCGGACCAGACGATGTCATCTACCTCGGCGTTTCCAAGCTGTTGGAGTTTAAAGTGCCAGTGCCAGAAAACTACCACGGTGGACTTCAGCTGCTACTCACCAATCAGGCCTTTGACCTTGACGACTACATTGTGGATATTTGCCAGATGAAGATCGTCGACGTTGGCTCCAACCTGCCATGTTTGCATCCTACGGACGGCATCGTGGTTGCGGACACGCCAGAGGAGAGGGAAGTCAACGGGTACAGTAGTTTAGAAGGATGAGAGTGGATTTGTGGAAGGTACATCCCGTTCTGTTCTCTAGAGAAACAGTCTACAAGGGAAAGACGCTGACTATTCCGGACTTCTGCTACATCGGTGTTTCTTCAGCCTTGGCCGACAGAACGGTAATCGTCGTTGACATCTATGAGTGGACTTTGTCGACAGTGTCACAGTTTTACCACACTGTAGATTACTATGCATGTTGCACTGAGGATTCGCGATACTCTGGCTCCCGGCGATCAGTTTTCCCTCCGGTTGGAAGCACTTCCTCCAGTTGACAGCGACACAAACAAGGCCACAAAGGATATTTTGTTGACGGTACGTCCTTTATTACAGCATGCGTATTTACATTGTGTGCCATATGTCATGAATATAGAAGACTGTGTACATGTTCAGGTGGAAAATCCTCCGACTCTACCCGAGGACACGATAACCATCGATGACATTGGCCTCTCGCTTGATCCAGCCCACGAATCGGGCATTGAAATAGCATCGGGACAAAAAGTGTGGGTCCCCTTCTACGTGTCAATTCCGCCTGGCAAGAAAGTTTATATGGAGGTGGGTTTGTCTAGAAGTTTCTCCTCCTAAACTCCTCCACACTGCATGTGTGTGTCTCAAATGCTCGTCGTTGTGTTCGCAGGCGTCCCTGCTACTTCCCTCGGATTCCGACCGTGCCATTCTTCACGCCGCTGATTTAAAGTTTGGTGCTACCGCAGGCGACTACAACGTCCTCTGCACAGAGGTTACGACTGACCTGAGGAGGAATTACCCCGTCCTCTTTGAACCGACCCTGAATGTGAAGACTTTCATGCAGGTGCAGTATATGACTCCGAACGACGCGCTCCTGTAGACGCTTCGGTGGACGGTCAGTTGATCGAGTAACATGTCATAGTGTAGTCAAGCCTTATCCACCTTTTTGTGACTTCTTAGTTATCATTCTTACTTCTGATTGAAGTGGTATTTTTTGGCGTTTGATATGGTAGCGCAGACGACTCCCAATGTACCGACAATCCTTCAGGACAGAAAGTCTCAATTTCCTTCGAACGTGTAAGCTGTGTAGAGTGTATGACTGAAGAAAAAAACAACTGTCCTCTCGAAGTGTTATCCTTGGAACTCCAGTTGATTTCAGTTGTTGGACTTGTAATTTAACACATCTGTACAAGTTACTCTTCAATTTAACTGTCTGGTCCAAGAATGTTATGTTGAGCGAGACGGAATAAATCATATTGCCTTATTTTTTTGGCTGGTAGGTCGACGCAGTGACGGCGGAGTTGGGCTACCTCCACAACGCTGCCTTCACGATTTCCCAGGGCGACCACAGCAGCGAGGACGACAAGTTTGCCATACAGGCCGAGATTCAACTGTCCGATCACCTTCTGACTACAGACGGGGCTACTTTCGACGCAGTGTTCTCAATCAAGGTTGCTGACTTTATTCTTGCAAGTAAGAGCAATGTCCTGAAGTACAGTTCTATGCGTAAGTGTGATAATGCTTCATGTGACTGTACACACTGTACCTCCATGCAGTTTCGCAAACGTTCATTGTCATGAGGCCAGGGCCTGACAGAACCACCAACATCCGCAATGAAGAGCTGGGAAACATCGTCATTGAGGCAGAACAGCCAGATGAGAACAAAGAGTACGAGTCAGGGTGAGTTGTCGTTATAGGCATTTGGATTTGCCTTTCCTCAACTTAAACTTCATCCCTTTGTAGGGAACGGGTCCATATTACTGCCGTGGTGTATCACGAAGACGAGGCCCCTAACCCCTCTCGTACTGAGGGCTACCCCACCACTATCAGATTGCTCACGCCTGAGTTCCTTACCTTCACTGGATCCGACACATTCCTCCACAACTACACCCGCCCAGGGGCATCCCTGGTACAAAACGTGCTCCTGAGATCAAGGAGGTCCATTGATAACAGCAAAAGTTCAATGGTTATTGCAGGTGGTGACAGCGACGGACAAGGACGGCAATGACCAGACGGCCAATCCCGAGATAACGGAAATGGTGCACTTTACCTTTTCAGAGGTTTGTTGTCGGGCTAAAAGTTAAATTTGCTAAAAGGTTAATAACTATTCGCATAGCCGTGTCTTGTAAATTACACACCTACATTTACATACACGTGCGTTTGCTTCAGGGCATCACGTACGCGGATACGGTCTCCTTGAACTTCAGCTTGACTGTCGACCCGCGCGGACTTCGCCCACCTGGTTCTGGTGTCGAAACCTTGATCGTGGTCATGGTACCAGTTTGTGAACAGAATGTCATTGACTCCTATCCAGCGGCGGCCGGGGATCTCACGCAATGCGGCGAGCACCAGTACATCACCATCAAGACTGGAGCACCAGGTCGGTAAAGCAACGTTTGCAGGACTTACTAACAGAACAGTATATCTATTCTCTTTCGTATAAACTGTACTTTAAATTCAACACTTACACCGTATAGCGTATCATAGAATGCTAGCGGTTTCTTCCAGAATGCTACGATGACCTGGACTTTTCTGAAGAGTGCCAGGTGACAGCAAGCACAGTGATAAATTCCGATTCCAAGCCATTATTTGCAGCTCACCCTAGTAAAGGTAGGAGCATATCTCCAGCATACAATGAAATATCACAAACAAAAGTTATCATACGAAGATTGCAAGTCTCACTGTTTTAGCATGGTCTCCTGCTCTGCGTTCTGGCCGCTCCTGGGACGAGTACTTGATGTTTGACTTCTTGGATGTGACGCGAGTGACGCAACTGCGGATTCCGATGCAAGAACTAGTGGACGGGAACATGTACCGCATGCCAAAGCTCGTGCGAGTCCAGTATTCCAACACGCCCGACTTCTTCACCGACGTCGTGGACATGGACTTACTCTCCAGTCAGGAAGTCACCTTCACTGAGCCTCTTATGACGAGATACATTAAGCTCAAGATCCTGGAGATCATGCCTGGGGACGAGGCATCATTACCACTTGGCGTGTCCGGGTAAATGCTAGAGAATTTGTCCCACCGATTTACGTACAACGTTGCAATGAATTCGTATGCCTGACTGATACACATGCAGTCTGCACGCAACGCACTCCCCATTTACGTAGTACGAACTGAGTTACTGCATTCATCAGGTCAACTGAATGGATTAAACTGCACTTTGCAAAAAAGTGCAGTGGGATTCTCCACAGAACTCGAAGCTATCGTTTCTACCTAGAAAACTTTTGTGATCGGTTCACTGCCTGAGTCACGTATTGTAATGAATCAATGCCATTTAAAGCTTAACTCTTCTTTGTAGCGTGACTTTCAAGGGTTGTTTCCCTTATGACTACGACCCCGATGTACTGGAGAGCAGATGCGGAGAAGACAAGACCGTGGACTCAACAGACGTGAAGCGCTACCGCCACTTTGCGGTCGACGATAAGAATGACATTATCTACGTGTGCGACGCGGTGCCAACAAGGCCTGTGTCAGAACTTGCCTGCTACTCCAATAACAGAGCAGATGGGTCAGGAAGAACCTGGTTCGGTAAGTTTTTGTTCTCACGAATTAGTTCAAAATGTAGTGCGATCTCGTTGCGGAAAATGCTTGCATAAGCAACGTTTCCCTTATTGGCATAGGAGAAAATACAGTAGAATAACAGCTTTCAACTGAATAGTAGCTTCTGTACCTCAAGCTTCTGACAAAACTTTTTTCACGTTTTATCATGCTATCACTTTTCTATCACTTCAGAAGTTTATTTCCAACCCCCCCCCCTCATTTTATCGTCTCTTTCTTCTTAGATTACCTGTGGCATGAGAGACCCAGTGTAACAAATTAACGTTATTTTTCTGTTTTTTCATCATGTCACTTCTCACTTGCTCTGTGCTCTGCCATCCCCATCGTCGTTACACTAGTCACCGCTACAGTGTAGATGGACCACAATGTGTATGCAGTACATGCGTCATTCATCACATGAGCCACTTTATGATTTCCCCAAAGTCAAAATGGGCTTTCCCTGTTCGGTACCCCATAACAGGAAAACGTTGACTTCCAAACTGCTGCCCACCACTAATAAAAGCATTGATGAAAAAATAACATTTGCCACACTCTGTCGCAGCACCCTGGAGTGCGTCGACGACGCACTGCACTGTATAGGCACTAGTGCAACGTTCATAGTTGTGTGTAATAATGTTAATGCCCTCGCTCAGCCACTTCGCCGCCAGTAGCTACCGCGAGGCGCACTGTTTCTTCTTTATGGGTGCGTTTATACGTACTACATATATGAGCAAGGAGAATTCCTGCAAGTAGCTATGTCTACGTAATTACGTTCACGTCTACGCTGGTCAGTGTTGCTCCTCCGGCCTACGCTTCCTGTAAATGGCCAGAATGGAACACAATGCCCATAGGCTCTGCCTCAGGAGAGGGAAAGACAAACGATAATGTGACAGATTTTTCATTCATTTACCGCCACCTCCATAACGTTCTTCTGTGCCTTGATACTGTGCGTACAGTACCACAATCACCGACTTGGTGGACTTTGACCGATCTAATGAAGTTTTTGCTACGGAGCGATTCTTTTCTCTGTCCGTAAGGAGGCTGACCAATTTAGTGAACATGATCGATTTAGTGAACGTTTCACGCTGACCCAGGAAAGTTCACTGAATCAGCAAGTTGCGGTACATGTACCGGTGTAGCCAAAATCACTTGACCAATGGGTATGACGTGGTGAAGAATAACTTCATGAGTATAGGGCAGAGAGGAAAAGGTCATGGCGTAACGTCTTACTACATACAACATGTGGAACTACACTTTCAGGCTCTAGCGTACTTGACCTTTGCATCAGCAACAACGTGCTTGTGATTTGTTCGGTTGATGTGGACATCGACGATAAAGTATTGCTCCCCAGAGGATACCTGGGTCGTCCCGGAGTCCTTCTTCGGCGAGCGGAGAATGAGGAGTCTTTCCCAGTCTCTCAACTTCAGAAGCTGCATTGCAGTTACGCACTGTCCATGCGTGAATGCCTCGACAAGCATCTCCATCAACTAACTTGCTCCTGATTTTGTTGGTCTTGGCGACCTTGGAGATGCTCTTGCGTGGATTGGCTTTGGATTGTGCCCCTTCGTTCTCAATGAGACTCGTGCTTGGGACTGTACGCGGACTACTTTAATTTTGGCGTTGCTTCAAGCCTCCTGTTTCTTGACAGGGCCGCTTGACGTTTTACTGCGTGATCCCGGAATCCCCAAAGTTTCGGCTGATAACCATGGGGTTGTTGCAAGCCTCAATGTGCGCCACGATTTTTTCCAGGAGTTTAGACATGAGGCTCCCGCTATGTCGACTTAGTTAGGTTGAGTGGACGTAGGTTCGTCGATTAACTCAAGTCTTCCCCTAAAGAAACACAGCGTTCTTCTGTAATAACTCTAGGATATTAGATACTGAACTGCATGTTAAGCCGTACAAAGGTGTTCAAGCGATACCGTTGTGTGGCCCACCCATAGAGAAGATGGAGCCGAATTCAAGATTACTATTTTTCACTGCTTTCAGAATTGCCTCGTTACATTGCTAACATCGAGGGGTACAGCCCGCAAAATGGTCGAGTTTACTTCCGTGACCACTCGGGGGTTGTTCTATTCAGTTCTCGCGATGGCAAGAGAATCGAGCTAACCGAAATGATTGAGCCCAGGGACTATTTCCAGCCGGTCAGCATGCCAGGGTTTTCCAGCGCCACCCTGCCACGATTGTCTTGGATTGGATCTAGGACCAATTACCAAGGTGTGCATCAGCTGACATCATCGGATGTCAGGTTCTGTAGATGAATGTCAGTTCTCAAGCATTTGAGACGCTTTTTTCTCACTTTCAGCCGACTTTAGAGGCATCTACTCCAACGCCGATCTCTTGTTCCAGTGGGATACTTGCTGCCCCTACTAATAGGAGTATTATTTTCCCCGAATGATGACCAAAGATGAGAAAAACTCTCTTACTCTACACCCGATGATAGCAGAATATATCCACTCGACCAATATGCGCGCACACGTATTCGATAAGAACACAAGAAAACAGGAGCTGAGGAACAATGACTTAAGTGTCATCAGTATCAGGTAGCTGTTCGTTTTCGTACTGTACCTCTCTCATCGCTTGAGAGCTAGGCTGCCAAGTGAAGACTAAAAGAAAGTACAGTACGTTTATGTAAGTACTGTGTATTTCCACTACAAGGTATGAAGTCAACTCGTGCAACTTTCTACTTGCATAGCGATTGGTACGGTCTCATAAGTGCGTTCGTTAATTTATGACACATTTTTTTACCTTGCTAACGACTACAGAAAATATGTTGTACATTATATATATATATACACCAGTATTAAAGGAGGAAATAGGCATAAGAGAGATCAAAAGAGTGAGAGAAAAAGGCAGTTGTCACATTAGCTCTCTCACCATCTTCATACGAG
>JAAUXU010055542.1_pt1 | contig 11449 bp, 10 predicted proteins | sample 7278151 | NCBI WGS metagenome assembly JAAUXU01 (sample SAMN14350113, study PRJNA611818) | marine sediment metagenome | isolation source: surface marine sediment (1.8m) | place: French Polynesia: Moorea | collected 2018-08 | reverse complement strand
CCACGACAACCACGAGAACCACAACAACCACAACAACCACGACAACCAGAACAACCACAACAACCACCACAACAACAACCACGACAACCACCACAACAACCACAACCACAACCGCAACAACAACAACCACAACAACAACCACAAACACAACCACAACAACCACCACCACCACAACCACAACAACCACCACCACCACAACCACAACAACCACCACCACCACAACCACCACCACCACCACAACAACAACCACCACCACCACCACCACCACCACAACCACCACCACCACAACAACAACAACAACAACCACAACCACCACCACCACCACAACCACCACAACCACAACCACAACCACAACAACAACCACAACAACAACAACCACACCTACTACAACCACCACCACCACCACACCTACTACTACCACCACCACCACCACACCAACAACCACGACTTCAACGAAACGGCCCTACAAGCCTTGGAAGCCTTGGAAGCCTTGGAAGCCTGTCAAACCTTGGATTCCTATCAAGCCTTGGTCCCCGGGCAAGCCTGGCAAACCTGGCAAGCCTGGCAAGCCTGACAAGCCTGGCAAGCCTGGCAAGCCTGACCAGTCTGGCAAGCCTGGCAAACCTGGCAAGCCTGGCAAACCTGGCAAGCCTGACAAGCCTGGCAAGCCTGGCCACCCTTGGATTCCTGTCAACACTTATGTGCCGTCCAGGCCTGGCAAGCCTGGCCAGTCTGACAAGTCTGACAAGCCTGGCAAGAAGGCTTTGGACGGTTATCGCAAAAAGGCTTTGGACAGTTATGGCAAGAAGCCCTCGTCCTGGTTTGGCGGTTGGCCGAACTGGAGATGGAATTAAGGGGGGTGAGGAAAGCAGTTTTAAATGTATTCCCGGGGAGCTCTGTGACATCCCAATATTTGGACCCAAACTTGTGAAGTGCCTGTGGTGTTCAAGTCCATTCTTGGTACAATGACATGTCATTGATATTGGTTGCATCAATATGTTTCCTCGTATGCACTTTGTTTAATGATGGTTAATGAATAAGAAAATTTTTATCCAATTAATGGAGTCATTGTGAGCGTGATTTCTGTCCGGGAAAGGATGACGTGACATTGCTGATTGATGGATTGATCTTTTTTAAATGATTTGCTGCACTTGACTTTGCTCTGGCTAGGTTTTTTTTTCAAAATACGAGACGTGAACTCCTTTTTTATTTAATCTTTGCCGCTTTGAAAAGGAGAACAAAAATCACTATTTGTGCAATCTATTTTACTTTTTTTTGCCACTGCCTTCCCACCTCATTTTAATGACCATTCTTATTTGTTTGGGCATCCATGGAACGAGGTCCTCTAAGAGGCTGGGGCTTATATCAGCTCATTCTCTTCGAAGTTGCAACTGGTGCTGCACAATTGTGGTAGCGGGTTTTATTTCCGTGACCTTCTGCTTCAGGATGGCCCAAAGATTTTCAATCGGATTGAGGTTTGGGGAGTTTCCGGTCACCCCTCTTTCCTCTACTATGACAGAAGCTGCTCATCATCTAGCCACTGGTAGTTCCTTCCTGTTGTGTAAACTGGAGCTGAATCTTGCATGAAGATCGCCTGAGAAGTGTCATCCAGAAATTTTGGTCCTCAGAACTGACGCTCCAGAGGAGTTGCACTGCAGTGCTGGAAGAGCTCACTTCTCCAGAATCTCATCCTGACGATACTTACTGTTGACGTTCTGGTTCAGAGGCACACAGTGCAGCTCCGACACTCCCAGATGGCCAATCATGCCCCACACCACGATCTGGCGGATCCCGCAGATCCACAAACTCAATTGTGGCAAAATTTTGCCAGGGCAATTGAAAATGCAGAAATTTGAAGCGGCAAACACTACTTATGTGTCACAATGTGTCAATGTGTCATGTGTCATGTCGAAAAATGACTTTTTTATTCATGAATGAAGCCCTGACTTGGACAGAAAAATTACTCACCTGGTAGTTTATGGTATTCCACCTGAAGGCATTCCCAAATGTGACGAACTGACATATCAAGGTGTCTCATGCAAGGCTTTTCGCCCATGGTGCCCTGCCTATTTACTACAATTAGCGGAAGAATTAATTAGCGGCTAGAGAATAAGCGGAAGAGTGACTAAAAAAGGGTGTGTGTGAGTGTGTGTTAAACTATGGCGGGCCTATGAGCCAAGAAAAGAGAGTAGTAGCTTGTGAAGGAAAGTTAGGGCAAGTATAAGAGTGAATACACCAGTCCAGCCCAACCCAAGTCAGCCGGCTAGTGGCCTGGCTGCCGTCTTAGCCAAAGACAACCTGACCAGTGTACTTCCTCAGTGGAGCCCCAGTGACAGCGTCACTGCTTACAGTGCCGCTTCTGTCGTCAAGGATGCGCAAGTTGCGCATCCGGTCAGACGTACAGACAGGATGCCGCAGTGGGTCCTGTGCTGCATGGAAGCAGTGAAGGTAGCCGCATTGACCGACTCACGCCGGCCATAAACATGGCACCATGACTTTCCATCGGATATGAAAATGCTCAGAACCTTAGTCCCTCACTACGATGACGTGGATCGATGGTCGCATATCCAGCATCACCGGGGCGGGCCTGAATGGGGCCATCCTTTGTAGAATCATCCACGAATATTCATGGGCCAAGCCGATCGTGCAGTCTCCCCAGCAGCTCCTCTGTACGAACTTCACTTTGGCATTTGTCACCAGGAGTCATCTTCTGGCGTCGTTCTGGAGCTCTTGAGCGAGGTCCAAGCTCTGCCACACCTTGGTGACCCATTCTTCACTAAGGTGTGCCACAGTGTGCACGAGATGGGTCCTCATTTTGTTCAGGAATAAACATCGTGTACACAAGCGGACATCCAATGATTAATGCCGACATAAGATCTCCTGTGGCCCTCCACTCTATGTTGCTGCATCAAGTCAAAGATGTTGGCAACGTCAGCATTTGACAAGTTGCTGGGAAATGCTGGTGAAATTCCGGCATTGCACCATGCATTGAGGTTCTTTGACAGTGTCTTGGACCTTTGTGTTGCCATTGTTGGAAATGCCTCGGAATCCTTGAGTCACATTTTGCTCACATTGTCATGCTTCATGAAAGTGTTCACTGTTCAGTGCTTTTTTATTGTATAAAACCTACTGAAATGAATCTGGCATCAAGACTTATCCCTCCAGTCCAATTTATCATCCTCAGCTGTAGTCGCAGTAGCAGGAGTAGCAGACTTAGCTGTCCAGATTGGCGTCAGAAGTAGCAAGAAACGCAGACCTGATAAAACTCAGAAGTAGTGAGAAAATGCAGTCCAGATTGGCCTCAACAATAGCAGCACCTGCAAACGTAGCAATCCAGATTGTCCTCAGCAGTTCCAGTTGACGCAGCAGTAGCAAATGCAGCAGTCCAGAGTGGTGGCCTCCGAAGAAGCAACACAATGCAGTCCAGATCCAGCAGTAGTGAGAGAATGCAGCCCAGGTCTTTGCCGACAAGATCGGACTCAGGAGCGAGAGAATGCAGTCAGGTTGTTGTCAGCAGTAGCCGGAGAATGCAGTCCAGACCTGTGCAGACCAGGTCGCGGTCATCAGCAATAAGAAATGTAGCAGCTGTAGCAAACATAGTGATCCTGAGTGCCGTCCTCAGAAGCATCGAGATTATGAGGCTGAGATGCCCCAACTGACGCTGATTCATTTTGTTTACATGTTGAATTGTCATCATGTCCCTCCCTGTCACACTTTCTATATCACCCCTCACAGAAACTACCAACATTTGGCCCATATGACAGGGTTTTGCATGGTAGCGCACGGCGCCGGGTAATCTGGGGAGTGAGTACTAGTGGCAATGATGGGCATGGGGGCTACGACTGTTCCATGAAAATTTCGGTCAATTTCATCAATGTTTCCCCCCTGAAAAAAACCAAATTTCTGGCCTCTTCAGCGTTCTGCCCAGTCCCGTTGGTCTCATTTTGAGCACTGTAGCATCAACATGGGCAGCCCTGACACTGAACCTTTGTACTCGAAATTGTGCCCAAGCATCAAGTTCGACATCAAAATTCCACCTCAACGCACTTCAGTACAGCGCATGAGGTGATGTATTGTCTGTGGAAAATCCTTACGCTAAGGACTGTAAAGAGAAAGTCGTTCTCTCAGCTAGAATCGAGTCCGAATGCTGTTTGTGCCAACCAGCAATGAGCGAAGCACAACTGGATCTCACTGCACTGGGAACGATTTCAGTTTGTGAACAATGTCAGGATTCAATCATTTTTCCTTCCAAGGATCAAGAAGTTTCTGTTGGCCGAGAAGCTGAAGAACAGTTTTCTCAGTGAAAGCTGTGAGTGGCTCCTGGCCAGTCCAATTGACTGTTGTCCAGGAGGGATCACGAGGAGGTGGCCACCATTCCACTGATGGTCGCACTTCGTACGCAACCTGTTCATAGACGGAATCCTAATGGGTCGCCACTGTAACTGGTCGCAATCCCCCAATTCAGCATTTTTCGACCGAGCAGGTCGTGACGGATTCCACATTTATTGAACACTAGCATTTTAATGCTAGTATTCAAGTTTAAGCAAAACCCGCCCTGCGTGTGTATGCGTGTCCATCTTCTGTCTGTGTGTCTGTCTGTGTCTCCCACCTCTGGACTGATCGTGCCCAAACTTCCCATACGTACTTTCAGATCGCCCTCAAAGTCACCTTGCACGCACGTCGCACTAGCTGTGGACGTAGCTGTAGACATAGCAGTAGATGGAGCTTTTGTAGCTGTAGACACCATGCCTTGACTTGGTCAGACCTGCACACTAAGTCACAGTTGCAGAGTCTGCATGCCGCAAAGGCCAGAAGGGTGGACTGCTGTAACTGCATACTGAAAGTCCCTTTAAGAGGAAATTGGGGCCCACAAGTTTGCCGACCTCATCATAGTCATATTAAGTGATTTCGCCACCATGGTGTCCTGTGATGCCATCAACCCCAACTATTGGAACACCGTTGGAACAAAGTCTTTTGATAACCCTTTACCCATTTTAGTGCTTCATGTAAGGCACATTTTTGGGGGCGACAACTGACTTTTTCAACTGGATATTTCATAATGAAAGGTAACTTGCTTTTCATTCGCAGAAAAACATGTACCTCAACATGTCATTGTCGGAGTCTCATATTTTCTGCAACTTCAAATCAAGGCTGCTGATGCCAGAATGCTTGAAGCATTAACATGTCTGGTTGACAGACCATATTATGGAACCACATGTTACCACTGGTCTCAGGGTCTTAAGCACCATAGTCATTAATAGATATACAAATAGCCACTGAGGAGTCTGTAGCCAACCCTGAATTGAAGATCCTAATGAGATTCAAACTTTCCGCTCTACAGCCATCATTGTTCCACATAGTGCTACGCGTGAGTAATGTCGCTAGGGTAAAATAGGCTGTCCACGCTTCACTGACAACTTTTGAGGCAGAATTGTCACATGGCTTCGGTCATCAAGACAGTGCTTGACAAGACGCATCATATTGAGCGACTTTGTGACTTCTCATTTTAATGCTCACAGTGCGGCTACCCCTAGAGGGCGCCAAGCAGAAATGCACCATTGTCCACCTTTTTCAGTGGTCTTTTTTGCAATTCCTATTCCAAGTAAAGATTCCACCTCAAAATCAGTGCAGCGTGGGGAGCCCCTTTTACGCCAAGCGCTGTATGTAAAACGCATCATCTACAGATTTTGGTCCATCAGTGTACCTGCCCAGAGGGTGGTCCCACTCCTCACCATATCATCAGAGCTTCCGCTGCTGGATCATGATGGCTTCCTTCACCATGGCTTTCACCCTCCCCTGTATCCTCATCAACGTTCCGTACACAGAACCAGGGTTCTGTGTACGCCCGAAAAAGAACTGCCGGTGAGGTCTAACGGCAACTCCGCGAAGCAGACATTGAGGGTTGGAACACTAGTCCGCAGAGCCACCGTGAGGATATAGCAAAACACACACCATGAGGATCAGGGATGGAGGAGCATAAGAACCCCTCCTCGTAGGCCCACGACAACCACTCAGTCCAGTCGATGGCACAGAGGGAGACCGAGGCACAGGGGTGAGACCAGCACGAGGAAGCAGGCACGCACTCCAGGAGAGCAAGCAGAATATCCTGCTGGACACCTACATTCCCTTAAAGATCACAGTCTGCTCAAGTGCCGCAACGATATAACGTTATGTCGTACATGCTCAGCGTCGAACAGAAAATGTCTGTCATTTCTGGTCATGAGCATTCACTGCACCGACTACTTCGTTATGACTAAGATGGTGTCATAAGTTTACTGTGCAGAGCTGCAGCTTCTACTTGCTGCTTCGTCCGCACGACTTGTGCGGTGTGAATGGATCCCTTGCCAACTTTTTGTGGTCATTACTTGAAGGCCGCGACAATCAGACTCGTGAAGCGTAGGCAGGAAAGAAAGGATTTGCAAGGATTTCCAGGGGGCAAAATGCAGCATGATCATAACTCTTAATCCACGCTGTCGGATTGGGATTTTCAGTGAAGGATGACTTCATTTTCCGTGATATGCACATTTACTGCACCTGTAGAGGCTGTTGAGACATCAGAGGTCTCAGAAATGTCTCACACGTACAGAAGGCTAGAGCTATGGGGTATCCGAGAGAGACGCTCGACCAGTTGAAGTAAGAGCATGAGAGAGAGATTGGTGAATATGATTGAGAAGATTCACAGGTTTCCATGACACTGGTCAACTCGAAACACCGTGACTGTTATTACCATGACTGCTATCTTTGTAACCTAAAAATAAAGGAGCGCGTGCGTATTTTTCTCTCTGTTGTTGCCTATCACACCTTGCTCAAACAGCAGCAGCTTCTTAGACAGTAGCAGACGGTTAAACAGCTATCTAAAGACACCGTTCACCTTCACAACTTACATGATACAGGGCGTTGTAGATCAACCCGGATTCTTTCCCTAAAAAACAGCAAAAAAATTGCATGAGAATGAACTTGGGACGGCGTAATAATATTGCATAATTGCTTCTGGCACCTGCACAACAAGGGGAGAGCCAATGTGATAAAATCACAGGGAGACGTTCAAGTCCTGCCGGCCGTGGGGGCAGGAATTCCATATTTTTCTGCAACACCCGGTCAGAACATTTTTGGCATTCGTATGTGAGCAAGAGCTTCAGACGCATTCGAGAGGGTGAAATTCGCTTAGCGTAAACGCGCCCTCAGCTCTTTGAGCCCCCTGCGGATCGAGCTGTTTCTTTCTTTCTCGACAACAGCACGCACTCACACACGCGCGCACGCACGCACGCACGCACTTGCACGACCGGACGAAAAAGAAGTTGCAGCATTAGTTGAGGTTTAGCCTTGCAATCAGACGGAAGAAGAAAAAAAAGCAGTGTCCGTTGAAAGACAAAAACGAAGACACAACAGCCACTAAAAGAAGCGGAGCAAAAAAATGCAGAAAATGGCAACCGGCGCGCCAAAGGGGAGTGGAGCAGTCGTCATCGCGCGTTCTTGATGCGTCCATATCTTGTCTGCTGAAGAAAGGAGCTCGCTCAAAAGTAAGGGAATTGACGTTTTGGGTGCTTCTGGGCGGTGTCTCTTTTCCTCCTCTCGTGCTTTTATGCATTGGAGTTCCTGCCTGGCTGAAGCCAAATGAGTCTGACCTTATTAGGCAGAAAGTAATTTGCACTAAAATCTCCCTGCAACATTTGCATATCTCGAGCGACAATCGTGCTTGGTTTGGACGTGCGTTGAATTCCTGAGCGAGAATTAATCTTGTCGAGTGAAACCCCCACATGGGCCTACCTGTTGAGAGGCCTGATTACTTTGTGGCACAGGTTAGAAGAAATGATTTCTTTTCTCCTGACTCGATGATGTTTTATTTCAGGGTGGGCACAAACAGTGAAACGTTTGATAAATGATGCTGGGATGACACGACCTAAAAAAGGTTGGTGGAGGAAAAATCTTGAAGAAAATACACCGCACAATTTTGTTAAATGAAACTTTCGCTGTGAGACACAAACAGGGTTACCACATTGCAGCCACTTCTGAGGTCTTCGAAAGAGTCTCAACGTCTGCCATCCTGGCATAGGTCGTCTATCCTGTAGAAAAAGAACCTGCAAGCAAACGGCGAATGGGAAGTCGCAACCTGTGTGCAAATTCAAATAGGAGACACTTCAGACAAGGATAAATCCTTCGTCAGCAATAATTGCGCACATTTATCTTGCCTTAAAGTGAGGCAGACAATTAATTCTTGGCGGAAGGGAGAAAGAGAGGGACGGGGAGGGGGGAGGGGTCAGTGGGCCCTGCCTAGGCCTGACCCCAAAGTTGGTGGGCCTTTTTTTGCATCGTCCTTTTTGGCAATCGATACCGAGACGAATGAATGGATATTCACAGCCAGAGACAGACAAAGGAGCCGCTGCAGAAAAACACAAGATTGCAACTCGCAGGTTTTGCTGATTTCGATTGGCGCATTCATTTTTGGCAATGTCATGACTTCTTTTCTCATTCTTTTTACACAGGTGGAAACACGTAAAAAAATATTTTTTCTTCTTTTCGACCCGGTCCAAAAACGTGTGTGTAAATGCAACCCAAGGGCATAATTTTCGTCTAGGTGCAGAGGGGAGAGGAGGGACAGATGATAAGATTACAAGAACAGGTTTAATTTTGTCATGCCGAGAAGCTTGCAAAAAAAGCGCATTAGTGACCAGATGCGCAAAGCCTTCTTTAAAAAAAAAGATTGCCTAAAAGATATGGTGCAAGCTGATACTTAAAAAGTTGCTAGTGCGAGAAAAGAGCTCTAATGACGTTGTAAGACATCTGCTACAACTGTAAAAACCCTCGACTTGTCATAATATGAGAGGGGCTAGAAAAAAAGTCAAAACTGGATTGGGCTATGATAGAGGAGACGTGAGGAAAGAGATGGATAATTTGCCAAAGGAGATGTTGCTAGGGGAAAGGTCGTTGCAGCATCAACCTACTCATCTACAGGGTGAGCCAAAATGAGCTTCATCCGAGTGTATCCAACACAAAGTACTGACGTTAGTATTTTGGTGGAAGATTGCTCATCAACAATATACTTTGCACATGCTTCTTTTCGATCGACTTCTTGAAGTGCTTCTACGTCAACATCACAGGTCTTGGCGGCGGCATTGTCGTCCTGCATCAAGTTCCACCTGTGAATGACTCTGCTACAGGATAAACGTGCACGAAAGTAGGGTCTGCATGCCTTAAAGAGCCACTTCAGAAAAGTCAATGCGGTAATGAGAGGAAATTAAATGGTGGGCACTCCGACTGAGGTCCTTATGCTGTGCACTGACACTGCTGACATCTTGAATGTGCCGCATATTCAGATGTTCCTTTAGGTTGGTGAGGTGAGGCGAGGCTGGGTGAGGTCGGGATGGACTGGTTGGGTCTTGCGTCCGTCGCACATGCAAGACGACAAGAGCAGCAGCGCAGGTGCGCAGCGGAGCTACTCTGTGTCACTGAGATGTCGTTCGTCACTTCTGACACGTGTGAACCCTGCCAGAAAATACAAAGCAGACTTAAACGGGGATTGTACCCCCGTGCCGACTTTCACATGAACTTCATGTGATAAATTCATCAGTCTTAGGAACGGTTAACATAGATCTGTGTCTCATATGAAGTTCATGTGAGGAATGAATCCCTATTGGGGTCTATCGTCACAGTTCTGAGGTAGGATAGATAATATACTTCTCTTGAACATATGAACATGGATTGTTGATCTTGACGTCAACTTTTATATACTACAGAGTTTCGATAAAACTAAGGTATCTTTACTCGTTCAGTAGAGCATATGGAGTTGGCAGCAAAGTTGACTTAACCTGAGTTCGTATGCACTTGGTATGAACTCCGTAGGCATCAAATCTGGCAGGGAAGCCAACGCGCCCAACGACGTCGCCGTCATTGACGCTTTGCGGTCTTGTTCTCCGTCCTGCACACAAGTTCTCATTGCGCTGAAGCTTTTGTTCGTCTATGGTCACACTCTAGAATAAAAAATCTTTCAGCTTTCTGATGAATACGATAGTTTTTCATCAGACATTCTTATCATTACTTCCTACTCCAGTCAGACGCGAAGTTCAGGAAATGTGATCCCCCCAGAAATTGCTACGTTTTCTTGTCAGTCTACGTAGCAACAGTTTGTGTTGTCCCGTCTGGAGTCGTTGTCAGCACAAAACGGCCTATAGTACAATATGTGCAAAAATGTAACAGAATCTCTGGGACATGATTTCCGGGTTGGCGCCCCAGGTCCACCCAGCCCTCGAAAAGGCCAGCGAATACCATGACTACTGAAGCTACTGGTGGGTTCCCATCGAATTGAGCATTCAGACCAGGATTCTGTGCAGATATTGCTGCTAAAAATAGAAAGCAAACGTGTTGGTTGATAGTTAAGGTTATAACTTCAAACCGCAACACTTAGAAGCATCCAAGGCCTTCTCACGTGGACCTCCTAAGAAACGTTGGTATAAAGGGATCCTCACGTTATCACTCGAGCGCGTGTTTCATAGTAACGAAACAGAATTGTTCTCAGCTCACTTTCGTTGTTCTTTCGTTCTTCTGTGTTCACATTGAGCATTGCTCTGACACAACACGTGACCAAAAGCCATCCCTACTCCCTTGGAAACTTATGAGTCACCAGTGAACTTTGGAAGGCTGAGTTAAAGACATAATCTTTGAAGGTGCAGTTGCACTGATGAACAGAAGGAGTGCTTTGAAATTCATTGACTATTCAGAAAACTAAATTTCTAAGTTAAAGTAAGTAACGTTCTTTTGTTATTCCGTTAAGCATTTATCTTCTGGATTTTTTTATCAATCTGGAGTAATCGCCATATAAATGAGTGATTGGAGGGTCCACACGCACTTGTCAGTTTTTGTATCTTTTCAAGTGGAAAACAAGTATCAACGAGGAGGAGTTGAGGGTCTGATGAGCCTAGGGATAGAAATTTGGTGACATTTTTATCACACACAGTTTGTACCACTGCAGCGCCCCCCTGCTATTAACGGATTTCTTTCAATGCAGTGCTGTGCAGTGTTCTGATGGACCAGAGAACCGATTTTTTATTCGATTAACTGATTGGCAGAGGTCTGCAAATGGTCGACTGCCTCAGAACTTATTAATCGACTAATATTGCTTTCCTTGGCTAGTAGAAAATCTGATAAAAAATTTTCCACAAAGAAATCTAAGCTTAGCGTTCAGCACACTTTACTTTTGGCGCGAGTGAGAACGGCTTGTTGAGAGCAGCATCGTTGAGAGAAGTGCGCATTTTCACCACAAAAAGGCCTGCTGTTGAGAAGCTGCTTGCTGAACAACACACGTCATGCCTTGTGCAAAAAATGGGACTGCTACTGTACTGGACATCGTCACTTTTTCTCTATGCTTCATACCAGCACTGTATCTTGCTTCCTACCTTCAGTCTTCCTCCCTCCTCCGTGGGGATTTTTTTCCATGGAATATCATCGACCAAGT
>JAAUXU010096831.1_pt1 | contig 11451 bp, 15 predicted proteins | sample 7278151 | NCBI WGS metagenome assembly JAAUXU01 (sample SAMN14350113, study PRJNA611818) | marine sediment metagenome | isolation source: surface marine sediment (1.8m) | place: French Polynesia: Moorea | collected 2018-08 | reverse complement strand
GAGAAGGCAGTCCAGATCTTGGCCGTTCCGATCGTCCTCGGACCTGATCACACTCAGCGAATGTGGCAGATCAAGATTTTCCCGCCTGTCGTCGATGAGTTTTGTTTACCTGTCAAGTTGTCACCCTGTGGCTCTCTCTTTGCTGCTTCACCGAACCTAGCAACCTCTCGACCCGGACACGGGGTTTCTGCATGCTTGCTCATAGCGCACATAGCATAGGTTTTGGGCAGTGAATCCCACTGGAAAATGTCTGCCTTTGGGTCCAGATTCTTTCTTGAACATTTCAGACAATTTCATCGACATTTACCCCCTGAAAAAGCCAAATTCTGTTTGGCATGGCCCCCTCTCCAGTTTTCTCCCTTTTGAGCATTCTAGCACCAAAATGGGCAGCCTGGACTTTGACCCTGTGTACTGAACATTGTGTCCCAGGATCACATCTCCACCTTCCACGTCCAAATTGCACCTGAACACGTTTCAGTACAGCGTAGCAGGTGCCGTCATGACCGACGCAATGACTGTATATAAACCCCATGTGCAAATACACCCTATCCCAGTCTGAACCCAGACTTGGCCGCATCCATGTCCGTGTCTCCTCACCCATCCATCGCTGCCGCTGCTATGATCGTCGTCACTCGGAGTCACTCTCATACATGTTCACGTAGAGCGGCGCGAACGTTACAGTTCGGAGGCTTGCGGCTGCGCGACCGGTTCTGTTACATAACAATGGAGATGGTTGAGGTGCCTTATGAAGCCAGTGCTGCTCTGACCATCGACAAGAGACCTCAGGAGTGAGGGAGTTGCTGCGGGAGTGAAGAAGGGTGAGACCAAAGATGGCGTCAGAGTAAAGGAGTCACTTGGACTCGGACAGCCTGGCAGAGGTGGCCCACTGAAAGGCGGCTACCTGGGGAGAGAAGATGGAAAATACAACAATAGTAGTGACTCGCATCCCTGAAGTAACTGAGCAGTTCAGATGTGTAATGCTGACCTAACATTTGTATTGACTGCGACTACAAGACTGTCAAGGTAGGGGGGCGACCCAGAAAGTCATAATTTGTTCATTCCATCTGACAAAAATGTTCTCAAATAAAGTCTTGCAACAATCTTGAGAAATGAAATGATGACCTAGCCCAATGTGCATTAACGTCGAGGCTCAAACCTCCATAGACACTCAAATCAGACGACGAGAGGAGATTGAGTGACAGAAAACATCATCATCTGGGAAGAAAAGTCAAAAATTTGGGACACATCCATGAAGGTCAATTTCATTTGTGCGTCCTTAGAGAGTGTGAAACGATCATCATCTTAGAGACATAACTTGCCAGCTTCCTTAACATCATGATAATCATTATAGTTTTGCCTCTATCAAGCAACTGAAGAGCGCTAATGATAAGAATACCCCTTGTAGATGTGGTGCCGAACGACCAAGTGCTGCTGCGGCTGCGACCTCCGCACGGGGAACGTCATCATCGCCGTCTGCTACTTAATGGGCAGCCTCATCTATCTGGCTGCAACTGTCCCCTACATGGCCGGCTTGAAGTCTGCTGCAAGTTGGAGCCCCGCCAAGCAATACCATTATCAAGCGATCAACAATATTCCTCAGTTAGAGACTTACCTCGACGCCTACGTAAGTACAGTGACTGATGCAATGAGGATGCCGTCCGGGGGGACACCTACCTCAAGGCCTCTGAATACAGAAGTATCTTGAATTTGTGTGCATTTTTGAAAAGGGTTGCTAAATCACAAAATTACCATACACAAGCATGCAAATGTCAAGGAAGAAACAGGACATCCTTGCCTGTCCATGTGTGACATCACCATCTGCATGAAGAACAACAACCAGTAATAGGGCCGTGAATCATTAGAGAGCTGCTTGGTCAATATTCAAGCCTTTCAGCAATGTTCCAGACGTTTGTGCAGAGAAAACTTCTGACTGCAACAAGAACAAAAAGGTGATGTTCCTCTAACTAACTTGTTTTCTCTCCACCAGATTGGAGGCTACTGCTTATATCTGGTGCTCCACCTTGTTGTCAACAGCCTTCAGGTGGTCGGAGCAGTGAAGCGATCCCATCTCCTTCTTATTCCCGCCTTGATCTACCACGCTGTAGCTTTTGGCCTGTCTATCCTAAATTGGATAGCGCTCCTTGTACTGGCCATTATTGCTCCAATTGTCAGTTGGCCATCAGAGGTCATCACACTCTTGTGGGTGCTAGTTTTCGTTTGTGCCCTCCCTGTTCTTCTGCTATGGCATATCTTCGTTGTGACGCTTTCTTTCTTCAAAGAGCTCAGCAACATAGAAAATGATGGGGACACAGTCGAAGTGGAACTTGAGCAAGCATCAGACGAATATTTCCGTGGACTTCCTGTCAAATTTCAATGATTCATGCATTCTTGTAGTATCCTAACCATGTTGTGAATAAGCTTTAACCTACTCCTGAACCAGTAATGTACGAATACTTTTGGTTTATACACTGAGCACTGACGAAAAAGGATACGTGACAGCCTCAATTTCTGTACTTTGAGCGCACTCAGTTCTGAGGAGAGATCTCAGATTACAGCAGTGTCCTAAAGACCAGGTTCGATCAGTTATGCTTGGAGTCGCAGCCCGACTGCCAGAAGGCATCCTTTTGAAGGGCAGTTTTAGCTGAACTGAATGGCTCTGATGTGCATGTCAGTATCGAAGTCAGAGATGCAAGTTGGCAACGCCTGCCAAGACCAAGACATCATCGTGTGTGTGTCGTGTCTCCTCTTCCGCGCGTTCAGCTCTCTCCTGCGAGAGACGCGTACTTCAAGGCTCTCTTCAAGGCCCACGTGCATCAGGCCCTTCCCCTCACCCAGGCCAAGACGAAGATTGTCTTGTCGGGCTTGGCAGCTCCTGTACTTGCCCGACGCTGCCACTGGCAACTACTCGTGAGTCATGGAGGCAACGACGCAGAAAGCTTTTTTAGACGAACCTGTGCGACTGAACGTGGACATCGATAAGGCCTAGGCATGTCAGGCCTGCGCGTGCAACCGGCCTTGTTTCATTCAGAAGACGCGTGCATCGTAATAAACGATCCTTTCATCTTCTTTAGTGTTTACAATGACACCAATGACGATACAACATCACACGATCAAGTACGTCACATTTGGCCCAATGAAGCAACTGAACCATAAAAATTGAGCGGTGCAGCATCGTTGAATTCACACTGTCGGCCCATAATGAGCTTAAACTGGTCGTGCTCAAAAAAAGCAAGGGTTTTTTTTTGGCCGGTTCCAACCAGGAGAGCGTCAGTCAGTGAGTCACGTACAACAGCAGGGTTGCTATTAGGTCGATCGCTTCGTCGTCTAGAGCTGAGATTCCCAGTTCTCCAGGTCCGTGAGGTTGCGCACGACTGTCCTATTGCGCTGGTGGACGAGAAGGCAAAGTCGAGTCCTGATCAGCGTGTGCGAGTTGGTCAGGAGGGAGTCGAAGCAGCACTGCTTGTCCGAGGGGGTCGTGGACGCGGACAAAAGCCACTGAGGCTCAACGTCAAAGGTCCGGGGAAAAATGTTCCCTCTGAAAAAGTCGTCACTTTTTGAAGGAAAAAGCAGGAAAAAGTACTTTTTTTCATCCGTGGTGTGTGAATGCATCTTGAAGCCTCAGTTAAACAACAAAAAAAGAGCAGATGGCAAAAGTACAAAAAATGAAAGAAAGTGTTTTTTGTCTCTTGATGTAGCAAAGAATAAGCACGGAGACTAAGAATGTTCCTGTTTGTGAGCTACGGCTTCTGCTCCCGCGACCTGAGCAAGGCGTGCATCGGTATCGGCGTCATGGGCGTCATCTTCAACGTCATCGCCCTGGCACTCGGTGGCTACTTGCTCTTGAACGTGCCACCCACCTTCTTCAACCACGCTGGCGTCTACCGAGTACGTAAACACTCTGGATCTGGATCCACTGTTCAATGTGTTGTAGACGTGAATTTTCAGCCCAAACCTAAGTCTAGCCTAACATAATGTATGCAAATCTGCCCAAGCGAACCCTCAATACGTGTGTGGACACACTATGGTGTGCAAGTATAATATGCTATTAGAGTGGGCACAACCAACGAAGAATTTCACAGTATTCTGTAGAAACCTTCTCATGTATTCACCAGGTGGGAACTCTTATCCACTGCATCTTTGAACTCCTCTGGATCTTTCCACACCTCCTGCTGATGGTCGGAGCTTTGAAGAGATCCCGGCGCTTCTGCTTGCCCTACTTGATCTACACCACCGTCATGTTGGCCGTCCACGGCCTCTTGTGCGTCTTTTTGATTTTCATCTCCTTCAACGACAATGTTGAGGAGAGTGATGAGCACGCGCTGGTGTTCCGGGCGGGTCTGGCGACCGCAGTCAAGGTCACGATCATCGGTCACCTCTACGCTGTGGTTCTGACACACTACAGGAGACTCCGTGAAGAAGAACAGCGGCCGCCGCCCACTTTCCATCCGCCAATTCACAAACATGACAAAGGACCAAAATGGCAACGCTTCACATGATTGTTTCGTGTACTGCGCAGCTTCAGCAGTGGTGCAAATGAATTGTTCCAATGATTTAGCTGTAGACGGACGTATTCTACATTTGCAGCTCATATGGGTCACGTCCAATGCGGTTGGAGGTGGATTTGGTGGCTGTTTTGAGGCCAAAATGGAGGTCAAACGTCTTTACTAGGGGAGCAGATAGTTTTGGGCCAGAGTTTTGGCCCTGAAACGACCTTGAAGCCCACCTTAAACCTCCTCCCCGAGGGGCGACCTCGGGTTAGAGTCTCTCGTGATAACTTGAGCGATCTTTGCTGGTGAATGAATGAATTGCATGTTCAGGGGGAAGCTGTTCAAAGTAGGTGAAGACTTTTTTTGCGGAGATGATGATGCTGTTGCCCAGCCACACTCCTAAACATGGCACCCTTGAGTGAGCGCAGCCCAAAGTCAGAGCCATGAATAGACAGCCCAAGACTCTGCCCATCGTACGAGCACTGGGCTGATGAGTGGGGATCGCGAGTGAGCAGAACGTATTTTTGCTTTGGGAATCAAGGAGGTAAATATTTGCTTTCATTTCCAAGAAAATACTGATTACGCAATGAAACTATCTCCTTCCGATGCATCGCAGCATTCACATTGGCATCGGCTGCAGCAACGTCTCCATCTGGGTTTAGCGAGTGGAAAAACAAAGGGTTAAAAGTCAAAAAGTAAAAGTTAAAGGATACTTTCATTCTCACTGATGGATTGGCCACGCCAGGCACCATAGTCTGCTAAGCACTTGGATGTTTGCCATTCACCGGGGCAAGACCCAACCCAGGGTGACTCCTTTCTCTCACTTGAGCCTCTATCCCATTGGGTAGACCCCGATAACAAACAAACAAAGGGTGCTTTCATCGATGAAATACAAATTTTCAGTGTTGGAAGAAGATTTTCCATCTTATAATCAGAAAATTCATTTATATGTGAGAATTTTTATTGCAGTTCAGTTTTGTTACTCATATACCAGCTTTTCCAATGATTGAGAGGAAACATTTGTCGTGATGGATGACATTCTTCGTTCTTCAGTGCCTGGCGTAAGTGGGTGGGTGGTTGATGATATTGTACCAATCGGTAGGTCAGATTTTAAGTCAAATTTAGTGTATTCAACCATAATCTTATCCTAGCTTAACTCTTCCTTTAAAGTCTTCATCTGTATCATATTTCTGCTTAATCATCATTTTTCTCAAGCTGTCTTTAGTCCAAAATAAATATCCAACACAAAGACTCCAGTGAATATAGACTCCAGTGAACATAGACTCACAACTTTAGTCTCACTATTCTAAAACAGGTCTTTTCATGGTCCTTTGAGCCAGATCAAAGAGCCCTGCAGTCGCCTGCAGTCACACCACTGCCAGCATCAGCTGCCACACCCTCTTCAAGCTAACGTTGTTCAACACAACTAGCAACTCAGCAAAAATCTGTAAGTGCAAAAACAGACCCATTTGCAACTCCAGGAGAAAAGAGATATTCCAAATGATCACTAATCAGGCCATCATGTTTTTCCTGTGGGAATTAACCAACATCTCAGAAGGCAATTTCTGCGCAAATTTGAAGTTCAGATGCAGCTGCCTCAACAGGGAAAACTCCCACTTCAAATCAGCAGACATAAGTTGCCTGAGACCAGATGTGACCAGAAAAAGTAAACAGAAGTGCTACCAAATAGTGCCATTATTTCAAACTGATACAGATATTTCAGCCTGAATAGATGCACTGTTGGGAAGTAAAAAGCAAACCCAAAAGATGACGACATTGCCACAGGTGCCGTCACCATCCATGAAGCCACAACCATTGCAACAGGTATTTTTGACCTGCTCCAAAAAGCTGATATGGATACACACATATGGCTATCAAATGTTCCACAAGTACTGGAAAACATACTGCTCCACCGCGGGACGTCTGATTACAAAACCAGAATCTTGGGAATATGTTGGAATTCCATTACCGACAGACTTTCTCTTCACCTACCAAAATGGCCCGAGAAGGACTCTGGCCAACAAGACACCATGCAAGAAGCCTTGTCCATGATAGCACAATTTTTTTTATATTCTAGGGCTTTTGGCTCTGTGGGCTCTTCAAGGCAAACTCATCATGTAAGAGCTATGGATCCTGCAGACAAAGTGGGACCAACAGCTACCCTCTCATCTTCAACTCCAGTTCAATAAATGGAAAGTGGAAAGACAGCACATTGCTTCCTTCACACAACCCAGGTGTACAAGACCATCCAATTCAAAGGCATGGTTCATTGCTATATTTGGAGATGCCATTCGTGAAGCTTATGCCACTGCAGCATACCTGGTGTCCCAAGCACAAGATGGAACGAAGTCAAGTTCCCCCATCCTATCAAAGACAAGAGTAAAACTACTGACATTGAAAGACAAGACGGCAACTGAAAACTTCGCACCCAGACTGGAGCTCCTAGCTGCACTGAACACCAGAACAAAAACCCTCCAATAGAAGAACGAGGGCATTGTATAGAATATGTATGTGATTCAATTGATGATTGAGCAGAAATATGATACAGATGAAGACTTTAAGAGAAGAGTTAAACTAGGTGCAAGGGGGGGGGGGAGAACTTCACATCCTGAGGAGGTTCAACAATCACGCAGTGACCATGCAGCATAACGCAAAAGGGCATGATACTGTGAAAGGCGCAATGCACGACCGAAAGTGCAAGAACAACAAGGGTCATCACCTCATGACCCAACATCGGACTCGAGCAATAGTAGGACAGAGTCTTGCCCTGCTACGGAGAGGCAGGAGAGGCAGACAAAGTGACGGCCATCCAGCTTGCCTGTGCTTCACCACTGGGATGTATCTATGCACGGACTAGACCAATCAACACGAAGGCAATGCAAGCAGTACCTTGCCATGTATTTTGAATACCTGCTTGACACCTCCCTGTACCATGTTGAGCAGCAGGCGAGGGACTATCGAAGTACTGAATATCAGCCACCCCCCCTGCCATACGAGTATTTGGCAGATAAAAACATAAACCCGACCATGAGCAATGTATTGCTCCGTTCGCTGCAGACATTCTACAGGGTTTTGTTGCAAGACTTGTCAGCTGCAGGCTCGACGGGCAACCGGGATGCGGAGAGGGAAGTACGATCGGAACTCCTCTTTTTCGAGAGGTTATGCGAAGAAGAAATTGTTAAAAGAGCCAAAGCAGCGCAACACGCTGCACAGAACACCAGAACAAAAGACCTCCAACAGAAGAACGAGGGTGCCTCCCACCATGACCCGGCTCAAAGGACCATTCGTGAAGCTTACGCCACTGCAGCATACCTGGTGTCCCAAGCACAAGATGGAACGAAGTCAAGTTCCCTCATCTTCTCAAAGACAAGAGAAAAACCGCAAACATTGAAAGACAAGATGCCAACTGAAAACTCCACACCCAGACTGGAGCTCCTAGCTGCACTTATCACTGCAAGAAGTGCAAAACTCTTGAAAGAAGCTTTGGGAATTGACAAAATTTATTGCTGCACTGATTCTCAAATCACTCTACAGAGAATTCAGAATGGTCCATCACACTACAAACAGTGGGTGGGACACAGGATAAAGGAAATTCTAACTCATACATCTGACTGTCACTGGTTCTTCATACCCATAGAAAAAATCCCAGTGACATTGCAAGCAGAGGCACTGACCTACACTCCCTCCTCCACAATGACCTTTGGATTGCAAGACGTGGACATCAAAGACCAACCCACCAAACGTAGCAAACGATGTCGAAGTTAAGAAAATATCCTGCTGTTGTGTCACTGAATCATTGGATTCGAAATCCAATGGGATCATCCCTCACAGGTTCGAATCCTGTTCACGACCCCATGTTATGTCACTGAGTCAGGAAACACGTGTGTCCTCTAGGAACGTTTATTCAAGACTGAAGTAGGAAAGGGTAGAGAGCATATGCCGGAGAGTGAGGGTGTGTAGGTAGTAGTAGTACATTGAGATACGTTATATGGGGATAGAACACCTGCCTTAAGACACAGACGATCTCTGACATGCTTGCCACCATATTTCAACGATATGAGACATGGAGAGCTACAATCAGACTTACAATTTGGTGTTTCCGGGCATTGTCCTACCTCACTGGTAATGAACAGCTATGGGCCACGATGAAGATGGACAGGGACCTGATCCACATGTTCATTTTGAGGATGGGCTCAAAACTCTGGACTACATTGACCACGGGCTGGGACTTGGTCCGCAAGTCCACTTGGAACATGTGCTCACAAGTCGTGCTTCGCTTATTCTCAATTTTCGAGATGAACCCGGACAAGTCGTCCGAGGAGCTGTTCGAGGATCCCATCATCAGGTCTGTTTCAGTGTTGTTACAGACATGGAAGGACCCATTCATTTGCACATGGTTCATCCTTAGGTTGTCTATTACTCTTTGCGCCCCCTCATACTTATCTGTCGTCTTGGAATTCTCTGACAAGTACCGGATGACTGAGGATAGCGCAACCGACGACCCGGACAACTACTGGGAAACCACTGTACGTAGACAAGGCATCAAACACAGTCAAGTTTTCATCTTGTCACGTTATCATCAAACTGTACTATGGGGTGACTCCAGTGTCCAAATGTGCTTGCAGGGCCATCTATCTTGGGGATTCATCATCTCCTGGAGCAGCAACGTTCTTGGAGCGCTGTGTCTGTACGCTGGAGCTCTGTGGAAAGAGTGGGGGTTCGGGCTGCTCAGCGGATTCATCTACCAGTTCTGGTTCACCATGAGCCTTATGAGCTGTGCCTGTATCTGTATTGCTATTGACTTGACTCAACTTAACTTTCGGTTACTTACCTTGGTTTGGACTGTCTACAGTGCTTTGTCGCTGCATTCAAGTGTGGTTGGTGGAGTTCTTTCTTGCAAGGTCTTGGATCATGACCTTTTGGACTAGGTCGCAGAAGGTTTGTCCTGTATTCATGTGAATAAATCTTCATCTGTCTTTGCCTAATAAAAGTCAGTGGACCCAATGCAGCAAGATTGTGCGATACCCGAGTATCGGATAGACGACGGACACTTTCTCAAGCATCGGTGACCTTCTCGTCCTTGGCCAGTGCCACATCAAAGTCTTCCATCGTCTCTTGGCCCTGATCTACTGACGAGAACAGTGGCGCTGGCAATTCCTACTTATGATCTTGTGCCTCATTTGCAGGTGTTTGCGGACCCGTGCGAATCACTTGCACGGAACAGACGTTCCCTATGGCCCTGAAGGCAGTGTTGTGGAGGGAGGTGAGGTGACATTTGCATGCATCAATGGATATTGCAGGAATCAAGTCAAGATTCTGCCGGCACCATAGGGACTATTATGCAAATATGACAATGACTCTTGATGCAAAACTATGTTCGTGAATTTTGATTAGTAGTCCTTGGACTACACTTGGATTCGGCGAAGAAACTTCTACAGATGAAGTCTTGCATTTGGTGACCAGTAACGTTGCTCTACGTAATGTACTTCATCAACATAGGCTACTACCAATGGCGAGGTAGAGGACGAGCATTCCTCTTTCTTCATTGGGCTACCTAAGATTAGGTTAGGTTAGTGGGTTGTTAGAATAGACTATTCACACCTCACAAGGTAAGTTCTGCTTCACGATTCAGCAAGATAGAGCATCCAAGCAAGATGTTGTGGACGAAGCCACGAGATTGAAGCTCAGTCTCCAGCATCCCAAGCAGGACGGACACCAGGCTTCCGCCTTTCGTGTTGTCGCTGGTACGAGCCACAGATCCAGGAGAGTAGAGGTGGGCGCGAGTCGAGCCAGGTCAAGGCTCAACAGCAAGGCAAACACAATGCTTGTTTATTGGACTTAAAAGTTAACTCGTGTCCAAATGTGTTGGCTGAACTAACACTGTATAAGACAAAATGTATCACATCTGGATGAAGACCGAAAAGGTCCTAGACAGTCCTTAGGACCCCTGGGCTCCCCCCAAAAAATATTCAATGTCCCCGCGAAATATTTGTCAATCTACATTCGTCAGGAGGAAGGAAACTTTTTCGTCATGGCGGCAACAAGTTCCAAAGTCAGAAAGATACTCGCCATTGGAGGAGCTCTCGCGGCTGGTGCGGCCGTCGGCGTCTTCGTCACTTACTGGCGTAGACAAGGAGTAGAGGACAAGAAGGGCAAGAAAGAAAAGTCCGAGGAGAAGGAGAGGGCGTTCCAGTCCTGGACCTTAAACAAAGAGGCTTTCGCTAGAGGAATCCAGGATCCTTTCCAAGCTAACGGCGTTGGACAAGGGCCGGGTATGATATTCTTCGGCAAGAGCAAGGAAGACCAACCCGAGAAGTCCTCGAGCCCGGACAAAGACGAAAAGATAGGAGACGAGGCGTGAGGGTCCCTGCGTGGTATCACGGGAAACGCCGAGAAGACCAAGGAAATTGAGATAAGGTGCGGATACAAGAAGATAGCAAGCAAACGTTCCGCCTAGCAAGAAACGACATGTTGTTTCTAGCAAAGATATCTTGTCAGCTACAGTACTTTTGCGTAAGAACTTAGAAATGACAAAACAAATGCTCCGAGGCCGCTGGCCCTTTAATACAAATTGAACTTCTTCATAATCCCGAGAACTTCTGCCCGGATGACCTCGTCCCTCTTGACCTCCATCATTTCCTGCAAAAGAGGGGAGGGAAGACGTAAGCTTACTTAAGTTCTTGTCCGTCAGGTTCTCTCCCAACTGTCTTGAGATTCTGAGAGGCAATCTTTCCGGTCTCGTCGTCAAAGAGCTTGAAGGCCTCTTGAACGATCTCTTCGGTGGTGTCTTTTCCTGCCATCTTGGAGCCCCTAAGAGCCGAGAATGCGTCGAACGTCAGCTGGCTACTGATATCCAAGGAAGCTGTATACAAGGTTGGTAAATAAGCTTCGCCGGCCGTAGTACCATCGATCGAGCGCTCTCGGAGCGCCCACAGCTGTGTGACGTCACTGGGAGTTGCGGGGG
>JAAUXU010051938.1_pt1 | contig 11451 bp, 12 predicted proteins | sample 7278151 | NCBI WGS metagenome assembly JAAUXU01 (sample SAMN14350113, study PRJNA611818) | marine sediment metagenome | isolation source: surface marine sediment (1.8m) | place: French Polynesia: Moorea | collected 2018-08 | reverse complement strand
GGTAGAGATGAGCAGTCCTCCGTTATTGACGGTGGAATATCCTAAAGTACCTGGATTTGAAAACTCAGACCCCCAACATCACTACTTAAGCTGTCATTCTGCACCAAGCTGTCTATCAGGGATCTAATAGGGGGCGCTGCCAGGCTGGAGGTCTGGGTGTAACTACTAAGTCTGTGCCTCTAGTCAGCAACGTCTCCCAGCAACTGACTGTGTTCTCTGATGTTGCGGATTCATGTTCTTTTCGAGGTGTTTACATTTGGGAAGGGAACATAATCAATGTTCAATTTTTCCTGCTCAATTCAACAGCTGACACTGGCCACTCGCCATCAATTCAGGTCTCTAGTTTGCCCCAGAGACAACGTAAGACACGGACTGTCCAACCGCTGCTGTTGTACCGGCACGGACTGCCTGACTTTGGAGGAGCGCTACAACAGCTGATTCGGCAAATCTGAGCTGTCGCATCTTGGCAAAAACTACAGAGGCTCAGTAGCAAGCATTGACGTCGTAGGAACTCCACCTGCTTGTATCTTCGGAAGAAAAGTTTGTCACAGACAAGCTGTTCGAGATCATGGTAGCTAGAACAAGACATGATCCGGTCAATGTTGAGAGCCATGGTGAAGTCTTGTTAGGATTGCACAATGCACCAGTCGGCTATGTAGGGCTGGGTGGAACTTGGTTTTTAAGCTCGAGTCACATTCGAGTTTTCACGTTCGAGCTTGAGTCAATTTCAGTTCATTAGGGCCCCAATTTTGAGAAAACTTTTACAGTCTTTCGGCTTTTTCAACCTAATTTTGAGCTGATTCTTCCGCCACTTTTATTTCATAATGTTTTAAGATTTTCAAGAAAGCATTACTCCATAACTCAATGGGCATAAGTAAAGTTGTCAATTCTATGATCAAGTGACCAATTGCGCATACTGGAATCACTCATGAATGCACCTGAATAATTCTGAAATGACTTGCATAAATGACTTGGGCTTTGGCAAGAAGGTAGACCTTTATTGAAGCTAATGCAACCATGTGGAGGAAGTGCACCTATCCTACAAGGTGCAGCCTCAGAGAATGTTATGAAGAGATTGAAAGTCTTTCAAAGTGCGTGCCACTCACAATGATCTGCAATGTCAAATAACTATCAGAAGTTACAGGTTACTGGGAGTGTCCAGAAATGTCACAGGGGAGGCAAATCAAGTACTGCAATGCTCGCCTTGCTTAGAGCTGTGAAGGCCAAGATCTCAAGGACCCCCACCACTGCATGGGCAACAGGCATGTGCAAGAGCTCCAGGTCAAAAAGAAAACTCTCACGTAAATAAATACTGTCATTATCTTGCAAGTCTAATGGCTGCACCCAGTGTGAGAGTCAGTGGGAGCAACAATCAAGAAGAGGTTTTTCATTTGGTGACTCTTTATTGGCATGTATTTGATAGAACATAGCAGAATCCTCCTTCACTGTTGTGCCGTATAATAAATGTATATCATCCCGCTTGTGAACTGCTAAAAATATTTCACAAGCGGTTTGGTTCAACATAGTCACTTTTGGCAAAAAATCACATTACAGTAAGTAATAACTACATGTGTATTGTCGCATGCAATACTCTATTACTCATACGACTTGTCATATAATGCAACAGACTTTTTTGCTTTTCCGATGCATGTGGGCGGCAGTCAGTCTATCCAAATCATCTTTCCTGATGTTTCTGACAATGTCTTCAAACACCTAAGGGAATACATATGTGAATCTTAAGCCTGGAGAGCGCAACATGTCTGTTCACCAACCATCTCAACATTGATGTTGGACTTTGCCGACGTTTCGACGTAGTTCACTTTCGGGCCCAGGGATCTTGCCAAAAGCTCTCCCTCCTGTCTCGAGACAACTCGTTCGTTCTCGAGATCACACTTGTTCCCGACCACAATAATAGGGGGGCATTCATCAATGCTCACTCCCTATGAGAAGGTAAAGACATGCGCAGTTGCATGAGTGACAGTTGTTATATGCCGATTGTCGGCCTAAGTATATGCATGAAGCATTACCCGGGCTGCAAGCAGGCTGTCAAAGCGTTCCTTGACGTCATTGACAGAGGATGAGTCGATGAGAGAAAAGACGAAGAGAAATCCATGGCCCTTTTTGTAGTAGAGGTCCCGCATGGCCGCAAACTCGTCCTGGAAGAAGAAAAAGGCTGTTCCAAATGCTAGGATCATCAGTCTTATGGTGACCAGATGGTTGGGTGCTCAGCTGAGTCTCTTTAAAGGAGAGTTCACGGGGCTGCTCGTCGGGCAGCGTCAAGAAGCTGTGTGTGACACAAGCCACTGGCTCTTTGTTACATTTGTCCATTGTTGTAGCGAAAAAGTTTCTACATGTCCTACCTGCCCAGCCGTGTCCATGATCTCAATCGGGCAAATCTCGTCATCCACCATGAAGTTGGCCTTCCTGTAGAAGTCCTCGACAGTTGGGTCGTAGACCTCCAGAAACTCCTTGTGCACCAGGCGAAATGTGAGGCAAGACTTGCCCACACCACCGCCACCCATGACCACGATCATGTAACGCACCTCTCTGTAAAACGCACAGTACAAAGTACAGTATGGTCTTTCCAGTCTCGTGGGGCTCATCCTTTCGGCTTTCTTGCCTCTACGTGTAACTGTGTGTTGCGTGTGATGCCTCAAACACTTGGCTGATCACAGCGGCAAGTATACACGAGGTCACATTGAGAAATTTCATTCTACTGTATGTTCTGTAGATCGTCCTCAGTTGGCCATCAAAGCTTATACAGTTTTTTTATTAACTTTCCCCTTTGAGAGAGACCCACGAGTCCGCAATTGGGGAGGTGGGGGTAGCAGCACAAGTCCGGCAAAAGTCTCGAGGATCTTCCCTGTCGGCCGAAATATGGCACCCAACCATGAAGCAAGTGATTGGACCGAGTTTGAGCAAGAGAGGACAGAGCACTTAAAAATTGGCAGCAAAGTTGATTGAACAAAGACTGCCCAGCATCCAAGGAAACGGAACGTCGCAATTTGAGGGCTGTTTGTGCCTAGGCTTTCATGCAGCAGAAGAACCCCTTCCTAACAAAAACGCACAAATGCGACCGCGTCCACATTGTCAAGGACAAGTTGGCTTGGACCAGCAATGACTGGAATGATATCGCTTGGTCATTGAGTCCTTCCTTTACTTGCTCATCCCATCCCATCAAATCCTGTCTGCAACCGGGTGTGAGCCGCCAGGGGCAAACGTCTCCTGTCTGTCCAAACAGTGAAGCTAACCCCTGAAGAAATGGGACTCTTCAGGCACAGAGGAGTATCTAGCTTGCACTTTATCTTAGTGAAACAGACTGTCACTGAGGCCTACTATTGGAAGGGGATCCTGCGAAGTTTAAACAAGGCGAACCTGGACCAGCGGCTTCATTCTTCATCAATGCATCGTCGTCGTGCAACACAAGACTTGTGGACGCCATACTATGATTATCACACCGTACTGTGATGATCATCGCCGCCGATCTCGTCTTTGACTAACGCGAATGTACGTGCTTTGGATGTAACCATGCTTGTTATGACAATTGATGACCAAGGAGTTTCCTGGAAGTGCAGGAGCCTGGGAAAATGTGCACACTACTTCTGCAATTCTAGGTACGTAAGGTCAATTTCTGCCACCTCAAGGGCAGGACAAACGCTTGCCTGTGAGCACACATTCTGATGGCTTCAATCCTTTCAGCTTCGGTTGCATTGAAAATTGTTTGAGCATCACATGATGAAATGGATGGTATGGATGGAAAGGCCATTTCGTTTCGTCTAAGGCCAATGACAAGGACACGAGCGAGGAAAAAACCTGCTCATGACAATAACGAAAAAGCAAAAGTAAGTCAACATTCACTGCCATGTTTCTTTTGACAGCCAGTGTGGACAGAAAGTCTTGTGAAACAGAGTCAGCATAAAATGGAAATTTGGAAAAATATTTACATAAAATTTTTTAGCAGTTAAGTGACAAAATCTACGCTAAAAAATTAATTGAAAATGCTCAACTTTTGTGTCCCACAACCTCTCATTGTCGTACGTCTAATACTAGTAAAGCTTTTTGTATGATTCTTTAATGCTGTGTTTATGATGGAGAAAATAGAAAGTGGAACTTTGCTCTACTGTTTTGGACAGTTACGTGATGAAAAAATTAACAATCGCACAGACATTTTAAAACGACTTTTTTTCATTGATGACATACGAAAAGTTCTTAAACGAGTGGTTTTTTATGATCTGCCCGCCTTTTTACTCCTTAGTCATCCTTTGTGAAACATTTAGTCGTCTGTGTGGATACACGATACAATCATTCTAAAGGCTGTTACGTCTTGATGCAATCCCAATCCTAATTTACGGTATTTGCAGAGCATTCCTCGGGGTGCAGAGATCTTCATCCATGCACTGGGTAAATTGCCGGCTTGGTTCCACCATCGCCACCCACCCGAGGTCGTTCGTTTGCTTTGTAACTTCAAAGAGCCTGGCCATTCCACTCTTACGCTACTTAACATTTATGCTTGGAATAATTGACTTACGCTGCGACGTTTCCCGTGGCTGCCATCTTCTGTGTGACCGAGGGCATAGACTCCTCGTGACTGAGTCACGACGGAAGTGGAGCTTATCAATGAAGAAAGCCTCGAAGTAAGAACCTGACGTGGCACTCATGCCAACGATTTGCACATAATTATTACTAACAAAAATCTATCGTTAGTGGCTTTGGTGCTGTAGTGGAGGAAGCGTTAACAATGAGTCATTAGTAATGACACGATATTTCTGTGGTGGGATGAGCAAAGTTGCTATTTTCGCAAGTACATGCTGTGTTAGCTTAGCACTGAAGTTCGGATTCAGGTGTACCCACCCACTTCATACTGCAGCACCAACTAAAGTGATAAACCTAAAAATGACGGAGCATGGGGAAGGCTCGTTTCTTTACCTTATCAAATGACAGCAGGCATTCTTTTTACCAAGTTCTTCGTGTGAGTACTTCACTAAAGTATAATTGTTTTGGCATCACAACTTTATCACAGATTTTTAGCTTTACAGCAATTAATTCTCTTGCACACAGTGCCTAAAATTTGACATTTACAGAGTAATGATACCAGACCTTAAAATATACGAAGTTATGCAAAAAAGTCCTGTACACAAAAAGTCAAGCTAAATAAGGCTGCATCTGGTCTTCTTGTCTCCCTTGGCACTGCCAGGAACACTTCTTTTGTTGATTTGACGAACCAAGTCGAAAAATAGCTGCAAGAAATAAGACTTTGGTCAAAATCCTTGCTGTCCCTCTGGCATACTTCATGCGGTGGCATCATTTAGTATTGAGTCATCTTACCTCAACTACAGAAGTAGTGCAGACACGTGTCCGTCGAGTAGGAGAGTCAGGGCATGCTTGCATATTATGTACTATTTGGTATACCACAAAAAGAGCAGATAAAGCTATTAAACATCAGGTGGGTCAAGTATAGCTGCAGGGTATACATAAAAAGTCGCCAGGAGCAGCTATGTGAAAAAAAATTGAAAGCGCCGGAGAAAGTGATTTCTTTGATAATCTTCTCTAGAGAATTCGACACCTGGACCTCCTCTTCTTCTTAGGCTTCTTGGCGGGGGCTCTCTTGTTGATCTGCCTCACCAAGTCAAAGAAAATCTGCATGCGAGGTAGAAAGAAAGGAAGGATGCAAACACATAAGCAGGTGTCACATGTGTCAAAACAACCAAGCCATGTGGCAAGTATAAGTGCCACCAAGAAAAAAAAGTGGAAGCTCTGGTAGAAACTTTGTCGGGACAAACAAACAAAACCACACTTGCCGATCACAGATTACAATTAACCAAGTCTCCTAGTTGCACTCACGTCGTTTACGCCGATCTTCGCCTTTGCAGATGTTTCCATGAAGGAGCAGTTGTTGAAATGTCTGGCCAAGTTGAGGCCCTGGTCCTTGCCTACCACGCGCTCCTCCTCTAAGTCACACTTGTTGCCCACAAGCACCATGGGAACATCCTCGGTATCCTGGATGGAGGCGCAATGAAGTTTAAAATCCCATATAATTTAATAGCTAGTGCGTACAAAACACTATAACTTAATACGCACTAACCACCCACTTCGTTGGGTAATAAGAATGGCATAAATAAGAAGCATTATGTGTCTGTCTCTCCGTCTGCCTGTCCCCATCATAGGCTTCGCGCAGAAAGCTGGAGGTCGGCACAGCAAATCAGCCGCGCAAAAGCTCGAAATCAGCCGCGGACACATCCACACACGTCCATACGGCCCTCACACTTTATATCATAGGCTAGCGCTTACGTGTTCCCCACTTCGTTGAAAAGAAAGATATATAAAGCGCTGTGCATGAGTTTGTCTGATGCATGAAAGCTGGAGATCGGCCGCGGACAGACACACGCACACAGAGACGAACCTAACTGCATACATACACTCACACAGCACTGTGCAAAAGCCGGAAGTCAGCCGCGCATAGTCTGAAAATCAGCCGCCAATATCAGCCGCGCAAAACCTGAAAATCAGCCTCGAAAATGCCAGAAATCAGCCACGAAAATAGTTGCAACCAACGTCTTTTTCACCAAAAATCAGCCGCGAAGAAACACACACGGACACGGCCCTCGCGCTTTATATGTATACAGACAGATCGGCTAGAAGAGGCGTAGCGTACCTTGACGCGAAGAATCTGATCCCTGAGGTCTTGAAGGTCGTTGAAGGTTGACTGCGCTGTGATGGAATATACCAGCACGAATCCCTGGCCGTTTTTCATGTAAAGGTCGCGCATAGCAGTAAATTGTTCCTGGAAAACTGTAATGTTTGCCCAATGCTACTACTTCATATTTGTCTTTGGCCTTACTGTGCCAGCAGTGTCCAGGATCTCGAGCATGCACTGAGCGCTGTCCACTTCCACCTGCTTACGATAAGAGTCCTCAATCGTGGGGTCATACTTTTCAACAAAGATGCCCTGGAAATGACGAAAAGAACCATGTACCTACAGACATCTGGACACAGCACTTTGTACATACTGCTGTTGGTCCTTACCTGCACGAATTGAACAGTGAGGGCAGACTTGCCCACTCCACCCGACCCCAGCACCACAATTTTGTACTCTCTCATTGCAGCAGTGCTCGTTTTGGTAGCAGAAGTCTTGGCTGAAAAGAAAACTTTGTGCATATTACCAAACAGTTCGTGCATATCACTCATCAATAAGTAAGACATGTTTGACTGCATGCATTGACTTGGACAGTATACAATCTCGTTGTTAAAACTGACTTGAAGGAGCCTAGATAATGTAGGGATACTTGCTTCGGGGAGAACCTGCCAGAGGTGGAGTGGAGCTGGTTATTTACCTGAGGCAATGATCCTGCAGGAGAGCAAGGCTGAGGATGTGAGCATTAATATTATATCCTGGAGGAACAGAACAATTGCCCTATCAAAATATTGGGGTGACAAGGAATGCAGCAGCAGCAACAGCAAGAGCAGAAGTGATGTCGCAAGTGCGTCATCACAGGATTTGTGACAATTCTGCAAAGGATGAACAAAGCTTAAGTGTGAAGTCAAAGAAAAGCCACATCCGTTCTTTATGTATGAGACAATATGACGACTTCCCTACGTCATTAGAGCCAACTTTTCCTTTCTTTGGCAAAAAAATATGCACGTGTCCTTTTGTCACAATATGAAAGTTCTTGACAGTTGCCACTGAGCCTTATCTTTTCCCCTTTGGGAGTTCCGCTGCGATTGACTTGAGGAAAATATTTCACACGTGCCTACTTTTTTCTCCTTCACACCCGCCAAAGCAACCTTTAAAAATAGAACTAGGAGTGAGAGAAACTGAAAAAAAATATTGATGGCCAGGAGATTTTTCAGCACTTGGAGAAAAAAGTGAAAGATCTGTCTCCGTTCCCTCCAACAATATTTCAAACCATCGTGCTGAGTTCGTCTGCATACTTGGGGGGGGGGGCAGAAATGTGAGCTCCATACCAAAATTTCCCTTGCTTGCAGTTTATCTGCACCTTATGCAAGATTGGATTGAACACTCCGGTTTCCCTCCCTGTCTGCGAAGCTCTGTCTGCAGCCCTACCATTGACGAGCTCAAGATTGATGTCTTTTTACGCATTTGGGGATGTGACGCACGACAAATTGCTGCAACCTTGGTGATCCAGACTCTGGCTACACATACGGAGATACTCAAGGCAAATCAATTATGCACAGAGAGACCTTTTCTTCTTCTCCCCTATAGTGACTTATGTCAAATAAGCAGTCTCTCTATCCATCTATCTATCTATCTATTGATCGATCGGTCTATCCATCCATCTTTCTATCCTTCTATCTATCCATCCAGAGGGATTCTTCAAGAAATTATTCGTCTTTTTCCTTCCTTCGATTGGCTGATGGCACTCTGAAAGGTAGACTCGTCTTTCTGTTTCAATTAGGTTACCTTCTCTTGGCAATTTCTACCTGGCTCAGAGTCAACTTATCAAGAGCGCATATTATTCATACAATAACGCAATGTTTCAGTAGCATAAAATATGAATAATATGAGCATTCAACATCTAAGTACTGACCATTTGGATGATCTCATGAGTCAACATTCACTCCGGTCGGAAAGGAGGGAAGGCGTGCGTCTCTTTGACGGATGCGAGATCATTGCCCGACGAAGAGAGAGAGACAAGCATGTAGGCATTCATGCTATGGTTGGCAAAGAAATGTTCAACAGGTAACACGAGCACCTTAGATCAAGTGAAGACAGACAGACAGACACAAACTTGTCTGTGCACAACCTGTGAAAAGGCTATAAAGGCAAGTACTTCATGGTCCTTCCTCACCTTGTTCAGTAGAAACTCTGTTGTTGCCTGGCGCCTGGCGCCTGGCGTGGGGCGTGGTGTCCTTGCACTGGCTTTTCTTACACGTAGACAGACTCTTTCTAACACTTTCTCCAGGCAGCAAGCAGGATCAGTCCGTAAAGAAAGTACCTGACGAAGATTTGTGCCCTTCTAAGAAGCACTCGAGACCAAATAGAATTCCTTGGAGAGATTACTCACCCCCTCGCTCGCTCACTCACTCGCTCACTCACTCACTCGTGCGCTGTCCCCGAATTACAGCTTCTAACACAGCTGGAGCAGCCACCACGCTATCTGCGTACTCAGTATTTGCAGCTGCTGCGAGTTCTAGCGTCTACTTGGGGAGCGTGTACGATGTACAGAAGTTTTGAGATTCTGTGGCCGCTGCCGCTGCCGCGCGTGGCGCATACTCAGTCCCTCGGTCTCCTTGTCGCTCCTGCTGACGTACTCGTATGTACGTTTCTTTTCGCCGTTCGTTCGCCTAAGCGAGTGTCCGGCGGGCGGGCGGGCAGGTAATCCTGTGCTATACCACTACTGTTCTACGAACGAAGGTGGCTAGGGACGGAGAGGACGACGGAGGGGATGACGGAGCAAGAGGCGCCAGCTCCTGCTCAGACAAATGAAGCTCGACCCCTTCAGGTTCGCGCAAAACGACAGAATGTGAAAACAGGAGTTTTAGCCATCTGTGACACGGCTGCAACTGCACACCTAAAGGGGAAGAAGAAGAAAACAAGGGTCGTGTTACTGTGGTACTCACACAGATCAGTACCGGCTTCTTGCCTATGGCAAGACAAGAGACCCACGGATGGATGGATGGATGGATGGAGGGATGGATGGATGGATGGATGGATGGATGGATGGATGGATGGATGGATGGAGGGATGGATGGATGGAGGGATGGATGGATGGAGGGAGGGAGGGAGGGAGGGACGGATGGATGGATAGACGGAGAACCGAGTCTCGTGCAAAACTCACTCACCGTGTGAGGCTGACTGGGCACACACGCCGGTCGTTCATATGACTGTTGATGCCATAGGAAGATTAAGGGACACGTTAGGGGATACTTTGCTATGCAAATTATGTGCGCGGCCTGATAAGTTACACGCAGCAGCCTCTAAGGCGCACCAATCTTCGAAATGGCCCTTGTATTAAAGTACAGAGTAGACAGGTAATTTCTTGGTATCCTTATGAGGACAACGCCGCGAGCAGAGACGTAGCTCGTTCAAAGTAATCTTCATGTTAGTAGAATCATTTATTAGCTTTGATTTGGGGTGAGAACGGATCTGTTAAGTTCCCTAGAGACGCTAACTTCTTCACATAATAACTGAATGAAGAGTTGAGTACCCAGAAAGATCACGTTGATGGCCTTCTAGGAACCACGAAAGATTCACACTACGAACACGATCAACAGTGCCATTAATCAAATATATAACACGAAATATTAAAGGAAGATAGAGCTTTTTTTTTTTAGCCTTTTGTGTACTACAGGGACCGTTGCACGTCAAATCTTTCCCTGGTCATAACAGTCGATTTCCTCCATCCCAACGCAAGGTCGGGTTTTGATCGTTCGCGTTGCGTTTTCTGCCGCTCGTAAGATGTGTCCACATACTGAACAGTAAAAAAGTCAATGAGTCAAAAAAAGAAAGTATCAATGCTTGGTTTAGACACCTTCTCCATCTTATTCTCCCCTAGTATTCCCTTGCGCCCAATGCATGATCTCTCCAGTTAAGAGTCGTTCAAACAAGACGGGTTCAAGCTCAGTCGCATTCCCTCTTGAAATGTCATAAAAAATAAATTTCTTCCAAGTTGTAAGGAACACAAATGAATTCTATTTTACGGGTGTGAAAATTTCTGCAGTTCTTCGAGTTATTTTTAGTCACAGTAAATTAATTAGAGTGCGGATTTGTCACTGGGGAGGAGAATGCAAAAAGAATGCTTCATACACATGTCACTATGTTTCAATTTTTTTAAGAAATTCTATCACGAAATAAAATCTGAGCCTTGGGTCACACCGCAATGCATCTCGCAAGAATATGAGATTTACTGCTTAGACCCAGCAAGAATTGTGTGATTTCGACCCGATGCTAAAATTACATGTGAATGACACTCAACTTTTGCCCTGTAGGTACAAACAACGAGGTTCAGTAATTCATATCCATCTATCTCCATCAGTGATCCTGTAGCGGCAATCACTGAGTTCCGCTACACTTGAATCAACCCTCTAAAGCCTCAAATGTCTCCCAGGTCAGTTCACTCATTTCCTGCATACTTGAAGCAACCTATATGTGAATGAGACCAACAGAGCACACATCTGTCACATATTGCATCTTAGGGCTGCAAATAAGGTGAATTATGTGTCAGGTACTTCCTCTGACTGGATCATGTACAGTCCTTGCCGTAAGTAAATGCATCAAGCATGACGAGACCTGAAACACTGTTCTGAAGCATGTTGAAGTGGAATTTTGATGTGGAACACGTAGGTGTGATACTGGGACACAATGTTGAGTACACTGGGTCAATGTCAAGGCTGCCCATTTTGGTGCTAGAATGCTCAAAAGGAGGTCACCTGGAGGGGAGGCCATGCCAAATAGGACTGAAAAGTGGCTGTTTGAGGGGGAAAATGTGGATG
>JAAUXU010014354.1_pt1 | contig 11457 bp, 13 predicted proteins | sample 7278151 | NCBI WGS metagenome assembly JAAUXU01 (sample SAMN14350113, study PRJNA611818) | marine sediment metagenome | isolation source: surface marine sediment (1.8m) | place: French Polynesia: Moorea | collected 2018-08 | reverse complement strand
CACACGTACTGAGGATTTAGGGAAAAGTCCATATGTGCTTACCTGTACTGACTAGACTGTCACAGAATCTGGAGCTCGACTGCGTCTCCTCCGTCTCTTCCGTTAGCGTGGTCTCGGAGACATCCCTAGACCCCTCGCGGGTTGTCGTAGCTCCTGGACGACTCTCATACTCTCTGAGGATGGCTTTTCTTCTGGCCTTCTGAGCCCCTCGGCCTCTGCTTACCGAGGAGGACGCTTGCGAACACGCCACGTCTGTACTCGTAGAACTCAAAGTTGGCAATGGGGAGTGACAAGGGAGGGTAGCATCTAAAGGTCGGCCTCGACCTTTCCCTCTACGTCCTAGATTTCCTTCATTGGCTCGAGTGGGTTGAGCGACGGCGGCGACGGAGCATTTCTCTGGATCCCTGATATCTTTTTTGGACCGATACCTTCGATAACGTTGGAGTCTCTCCTCCAGTGTAGGGAGCGCGGGCATGTTGTCCAAACCGTAAGCTTCACGGCTGGGGTAGAGCGTCCTCACCATGTCGTTATGCGGAACCAAGTCATGTGGATCCATGCCCAAGGAATCCAGGATAGAGCCAGCATCCTCATCTTCTCCGAACTCCTCCAACACATGGCCCTTGTTCCGTTCGTCGAATTTGGTCAAGGAGTGGACCAAGCGATTGTCGTAGTCTTCCCAGGTGAGACGTCCATGGCTCGACGACGCCATTAGGATCCAATTTCGGCTGTGTTCCACCAGTTTGATCGCTTGAATCTGTAGTTTGGTCACAGCATAGGTTTGGTCACTAATACGAGGCTGACAGAGGAGGCCGCTCCAGCTGATTTTCATGCAAAACAGGCTTACCGTGGTCGACGACAGAGCTCCTAGCGGTCAAGTGGTTCCACCTGGTCGAGCAGTCAGCTTTGAGAACCTTCAGGATCGCAAGGATTATGTCAGTGAGCAGAATCTATAGTTTATATATATAGTTTCTGCTCCCTGGTTATGTTGACCTCCTTGAAGAGCTTTTCTTCTCATCTCGAGGGAATGATAACAGTGACGCTGACCATAAAAATGCACTTGCGCCTGCTCAAGACTCCCACGAAGTTGTTACCTAAGCATCTACATTTCTGTCAAAGCTGTGCAAATCTGCGCAAAACACCAGAAGCGTCTCTTGTGCAGATTCATGAGGGCTTTGGAAAGAGGCATCGTTTGCGCCCGAAGCATTTGTTGGTACCAAAGGAGGACCTACCAAAGTTGCCCGATCTCTGCCCTGTTCAGCTGTGGTATCCCCGCTTCATCCTCTCGGCCGCTAGGGGCGCTGTCGTCGACTGACTCGGCTGGCCTGGAGCGGCTCCTCCAGGAAAAGTAGCAATTCTGTTGGGGGCGGCAGCAGCTGTTGCTCTGTCCTCCCGGCGTTCAAATTGTAGAGGTGTCCTGGACGCATCGCGGCAGCGACGCCTGGGAGGAGTTCTACCCTCGCCGGCAGGAACGACTAAGTCTCGGGATGATCTGGATTTGACGTCGTCGAGGTCGTTGTCGACGCCGCAATGCCGGATCGAATCCCAGCGTGCTTCAGAGGAAGCAGTGGCAGCGACAGCGACTATGAGCAAATCCGACAGATCGGAAAAGGAGCTTATGGCACCGTGTACAAGGCTCAGGACCAGAAGACCGGAGATATCGTGGCGCTGAAAAAGATGCGCTTCTCGCTTACCGAGGATGGTGTCCCCATGGCCATCCTACGGGAGATCTCCCTGCTCAAGCAACTCCAGAGATTCGAGCATCCTAACATTGTCAGACTGCTGGACATCACCCATGACCAGCGTCACGAGCGCGAGATGGCTCTAAATCTCATCTTTGAGCATGTGCACCAAGACTTGTCCGCCTTTATTGAGAACTGCCCTCCTCCTGGCCTGAGTCAGGACTGCATCAAGAGCCTACTATGGCAGATTCTCAATGGCGTGGATTTTCTTCACAGCCATCGAATCGTGCATCGAGATCTGAAGCCTCAAAATCTATTGGTGACCAGGGATGGTACTGTCAAGCTGACCGACTTCGGTCTGGCTCGGATCTATGACTTCTACACTCTCCTCACTTCTGTGGTTGTGACGCTCTGGTATCGTAGTCCAGAAGTGTTGATGGGCCTCTCCTATGCCACCCCAGTCGACATGTGGGCCTGTGGCTGCATATTTGCTGAGCTGTGCTTGCGCAAGCCCCTCTTCCCTGGGCAGTTTGAGATGGACCAGCTGAACAAGATATTTGACGTGATTGGCACCCCAGCTGAGGAGAGCTGGCCTGAGTCTGCTGCTGTAATGCGCTCAAACTTCCGTTCTGCACTGCCCAAAGACCTTTCTGAGGTAGTGCCAGAGCTCTGCCCCATGGGCAAAGATCTGCTGGAGCTAATGCTCTGCTTCGACTCAACAATGCGAATCTCTGCATCGTCAGCCATGTTGCACCCTTTCTTTGACAGCATTCGCGATGAGATGCGCGTCAGGGAGGAGAGCTGAAAGCACTTAAGAGAAAAAGCAACTGGAGGGTCTTTCAAGCTACCTGAACCATATCCAGTCAACCAACACCTCCATGACTGATTTGTCGTAATCTGATGAAATCACTTGTCATTGTCAGATGTCTCCGTCTAGTGCAACTTATTTATACTGAACTGCCAGCAAGCATTAATCACTACCGCATCAGCATTACTTTACATTACTTTCTATCAGATTAAGCTCAGATAACTGAAAAGACTGATCAGCACTAAAAGACAATGAACCTAAGAGATATTGCAAGAAGAGCTGCGTAAATGTAGACATTGTACTCAAGAATTGGATCATATGGCGTCCTTCAGTAAAGTATGTGTCATAGTTTGCAGTTGACCTTGTCAGAGCTCGTGAAAATTTCTTCCTCACCGTATGAGGAGCGAAGTGAATGCATGCCAAAGAATGACGAGGGTTTGAAATAAAATAAAGCAAAGTAAAGCAAGAGACTTGTAAAGGAGAATTCTTTCTTGTTGAGGTATCAGGGAGGCAAGATCTTGTCTGTCCAACCCAAGACCTTGACCCATCTCTAGGAGTGACACCGCATGCTGATGTTGCTCAATGCGATCACTATAGCCAAGCTAGAGGAGGAAGTGCTGAGGAAGCTGTAACCGATCCAGGTGCATCCAGACAATGAAGTCAGAGGAATGAATCGAGGATAATCAAGGTGACGACAGTAGGAAAAGCAGGTTAGACCAAGACAGAAACAGCAGCGACCTTCTCCGTGGCCTCCAACAGCTTGGTAGTCCTCTGCCAATGTTGTTCATCTTCAGGCTGCTGTTACTCATTTGGTAGCTCCTCAAGTAAGCTGATAGCTTGTGGAGAGGTCCTCAGATAATGCTGAATTCGCTCATGTTCTGGGCTTAAAAATAAGCTAATGAGTATTGATTTTTGGTGAAGGTTAGCATGACTGGAGGAAACACACATGAGGAAAAAGACACCTCACACTTCGTGATGCGCGCGGTGTTTTCTTCGTTCTATCAGACATTTTGCTCTTTGTCTTTTTCTTTACCAAAGCCAAATTTTTACCTGCCTGTTACACCGAAAATTTTAGCTTAGACTTTACTCTTTCCGCAAAGTCCTATACATAAAACGCAAGAAGAAATAAAGTATTTAAACAATTTCAAAAGTGATCGAGACATTTCCGCCCACCCGATACATTGGAAAGACTGCTAGGAGCAGTCAAAAGTGGATGGTTTTGAGGTTCCAGCTTCAAGCTTCTGCTTATGCGAGATGCCTCTAATCCTATTGGACTTCAGGTACTCCATCTTGATCATTCTCTCTCCTCTCTTGAGATGTTTTTGTGAGGAATGCGTCGTCTAGGAAACCTGTTTCTTGAAACGACTTCACTGCAGGATCTAAGGCTAAACTGTCACCAACTTTCCCCAGACAAAAAGATCCCTTATCCGCTGTACAGGTGTCACTGCATTCGGATGAATAGTCGGACTTTCTAGGTCGAAAGTTATTACTCTTATGGTATAAGATCGAGGCCATAGAAGTAATAACTACTGCTTGTAACATGCAGCTGTTTTCTGGTTCATGTCTATGCTACGTTGAATGTATTAAAGTTTCGAAGTCACAATCCAGGAGTAAAAAGGTTATTGCTGTAAAACTGGCTAAGGTGCTTCGAGAAAGCAACCTGGGTTGGACCTCTCAGCCAATCTTGTCAAGTTTTATAACCTCTTTGGTCTCGGATGCCTTTGCTTGAGCTTTTCTGTCTGTTGCTGACGATTCGGTTGGCTGCCGCCCCTCGGCTCCGTCTCCCCCCCCGAGGACCTCTCGGAGTAAGGGTACGACCACGTTACATCCTGGTGAAGATCTGGATCTGGCATAGTCTTTGTCGATAGTCCATTGGCCGAACATTCGTTATCTGGCAAGTCTGTCACATTGGTTTTGGGTGACCTTCGGGCTCGGCATGTGGTACTAACTGGGCGCCTTCTAATGCAATTGGGTGACTTTCGGTGCAATGTCTGGTCACATAAGCGCCCCGGCCAACCTGAGCGATGAAAAATGACACAGTTGCCACTGATGCAGCTGCCTGTTCGTTCTCTGCGCTCTTTGATAGGAGATCGGTGGCAAATAGATTCAAATTTCCAACACGGTGGCAACGCTCCATTACCAGAGCGGCGTCAGCTGGGCCGGGCGAAGCCACCCAAATAAAAATAAGATAAATAGGAAGAACTACAAACTTCAATATTTAACTGTATTAGTGCTCAGGATGACTTCTGCCTCGGCGTCCGGCGATCCCATCGAGCGCAGCTGGGACCTGTCTCTGTACGAGCTGCACAGGACGCCTCAAGAGGCCATCACAGATCCCGGGGTCGAGATCGCGGTCTCCGCCAGGTCCCTTCAGTCCGAGCTCACTTGCCCCATTTGCTTGGACATGCTCACGCAGACTATGACCACCAAGGAATGTCTTCACAGGTAGGAAAACTATTCTTGTCACTATAAAAAGGATTTCACCCCATTCACCGTAATTCTGGGGTGTTGCTTGTTGTCCTAGTGATTCCGACGAATCGCTCTTCGACCGAGAATGTCATGTCTTTCTTGTATAGATTTTGCGCCGAGTGCATAGTGACAGCGCTCCGCTCCGGCAACAAGGAGTGCCCCACCTGTCGCAAGAAGCTCGTTTCCAAGCGCTCATTAAGGCCGGATCCCAACTTTGACCAGTTGGTGGAGAAGATATTTCCCAACAGAGAGGAGTACGAGGCGCACCAGGAGAGCATTTTGGAGTCGCTCAGCAGAAGCCACAGCCAGAATTTCATTACATCAATCACAGGTTAGAATTACTCTCTCCTTAAGAGATGTCTTTTTGTCAGCCACTTCGTTTTCTTTCCCAGACGGCATTAAGGCCCAGATCGCTCACGCCAAAGCTGCCAACCGTAAGAAGGGATCCGACGTTGGCGGTGGCGGCGGCGGTGGCGGCGGGGGTGGTGGAGGTGGCGGAGGAGGCGGCGGCGGTGGCGGCGGCGGCGACTCCCCTCACCACCTGCCCATCACGGCCGCGCGCAATGGTGGAGGGGGTATCGCTTCAGATGACGACGACGATGTTGGTAATAGCGGTGGGCACTCGGTCAAGAAGAGGAAGAAGGTGGGAAGGACTCCCACGGCGCTCCAGCATCCCGGAGACGAAGGGTGAGCGAAGAGAGTGACAGTTTTCATTATTGAGCTCTTCTGACGCTACCTGACAATGTTTGTACCAGAATGTCGCAGTTTTCATTCAAATCTTTGTTCACTGTTAGATCTGACTCTGCTTCCGGTTCGTCTCCTGGCAGCAAAGAGGTCGAAATCGTATTTAAGCTTCATCCAGAGATGGTGAATAAACATAAAAAGATAGCGGAGGCGATGAGAGATTCCTCTACGAGGTAAGCTTCTCTGTTCTGGAAGAGAATTGGACGTGGGCAGAAATACCCAAGTCATTTTGGTTTCTTTTCTTCCTAGATATATTAAGACGACGGCCAAAGCTCTAATTGAGCACTTGAGCAAGTATCTAGCAATGAGGATCTCGCTCGATTTGCCCCAGGAAGCCCAGGCGGTCATCACAGGCGTCAAAAAGGAGAAAGAAGAAGGCAAAGAGTCCAAGTCGGCCGCCGACTTCGAGAAGGAGAATAAAGGTGCAGGAGAGTCTATTGCCACTCCCACTCCATCCACTTCTTCTGGCAGCAATGCCAGTGGTGGAGCTTTGAAATCTCTGGTGAAAGATCTGTCCATCTACGTGGCGCCCTCGCCCAACAACCTGGTGGAGTTGGCGGCTAACATGAGCCTGGCAGAAGTCAACGAGAGGCATTGGAAGGTCAACAAGCCTTTGGAGATGTACTACTCCTTCACAGTTGCCTAAGAAACGTTGCTCTTTGAGATGAACCGGATAGAAGAAGAAGATGTAAGCAAATGATGAAGCAAAGAGCGCGAAGAATTTTCGAATGGTTACATAGGCTGCACGCCAGCGGCCCGACATCGGAAGTCACCCGACTCCACGATGCGTTTCTCCTCCATTGTGCTTGTGTTAAAGCTAAATAAGCTTCAGCAACAAGATTGTCAACAGCCAAGTATGTGCGCCATACATGATAAGACCGTCATGAGCCAACTTTTTTTGCGGAACAGTCATTTATGCGTAGCACTGACTGTTCAGGAATATAGGGTACTTGTATTTACAGCACACTCATCTCGAGAAAAGAACAAAAATGCTTTAGAGACGTCGAAAATTCTTATACATACACGTACATCATAGGAGTTGATGACGAGGTCGGTGTCGTGTGGTACGATTTGTAAGACAACACGGAGGATTTCTTTGAACGTGGCGCTCTGTCTCTTTTAGCCTTTTTTCAGACAAATTTATAGCATTGTGTTTAAAAGTTGAACTCGCTCGGTGTATCACAGACTTGGGGAAGAAGGTGTGCGACGCACTGTGCACGCTAGTATGCACGAGCTCATGTAGAAGGGGGGCAAACACATGTACGTATGTACTAAAGGGTATTGCACGTTTCACTCACATGTATACACACACCTAAGCATTGCACAGTGTGTCCATGCTACATACAGGAGAAGTGCGTACGTTTTTCTGGGCCACCCTGTACGTCTGAGAAATGTTGTATACATAAGTTACGCATACATGCAAGTGTGCATGTGGAATTGAAAGCACAGCCTAATTCATAAGATGGCGGGAGAAAATGAGAGATGTCGTAATGTACAGAAGGCTGACGAGAAGCTTTTGCACTGACCAGAAATGCTAGGGACATGTTGAAGAGCATGAGTGAGAATAGCTTGCAACACGCGCACACACACACACACATACACATGCGCTCTCTCACGCATCATTTCATTGTGCCGAGGTGACCTCTGGAGGCGAGATGAATGCCGCGGCGGCGGCCGCGGCGGCCGCCGCCGCATAGTTGGCCGCCGTCACGGAAGAAGCGTCGTCGGCGAGGCCCGACGTGTTGCCGTTTGCATTGTCCGTGTCCAAGAATTCCCCGCCGTATCCACCCCATTCTCCGGGTTGATCTCGCTTGAGTCGGTTGATTCGTCCGTAGAGGGAGGAGTAGGGCAGGTTGTGGCTGATGGCGGCCTGGTTGATGCTCATTCCGCCGGTGCGCACAGCTCGGAGAGCTCGAGTCATGTCCGATTCGTTCCATTGGCCGACGTTGTTGGTGTTGTTGGCGTTGGCAGCGGATGCTGATGAGCCTTTGGACAGTTCGATCCCTACCTTTTTGCACCTAGACGCCACAATCAGCATGGATGTCTCCAAGCAATACGTACATACATGTAGGCCGCCGAAAAAAAATTCCAGCGCCCCAAGGTATGATCACTCCTGAACTCACCTTCCATAAAGCGTGCCCGCCGGAATCCCGTGTTCTTGAGCCGCCCTCTGCACTGGTGCGCCACCTCTGACTGCCTCGAGAGCTCTCTCCAAGTCCTCCCTGGTCCACGAAGTCTGTTGGGCGTTGAATGGCGCCGCCAGCGTGATCCGCTCCCGACGAGCAATCTTGTACAGAGTAGAACTTGGAATGCCAAAGCGTTTAGCTGCCTTGTTGGCGCTGATCTCCCGCCGGCGCAGAGCCGACAGCGCTCGCGCCAGGTCTTCCTCACGCCAACCCTTGGTTGTGGAGCCTGCTTGGTGCGACTTGATATGACTGTCCAGCAGATACGAGGAGGTGGCAGCATACTGCGGTTCACTTGGTGACTTACTTGTGGTCGCTGGTTCTTTCTTCTGCGCTGTGATACCCATCCTGTTGGCTCTCTGCCACAAGGTGGTCGCTGGGATACCGTACAGCTCACTAGCTCGGGTCAAAGTCATGCGCTTGGAGCGCAGCTCTTCCAGCGCCAATGTCATGTCGCGCTTGGTGTACTGTTTCTGCTGTTGGTCGCCTTGTGCTCCCTGTTGGTGCTGCACTTGCTGCTGTTGCTGCTGCTGTTGCTGTTGCTGCTGCTGCACCATCTGATGGAAAGTCGCATTTTGATCCGTTGCAGCGAACGCGGCTGCGAAGTAGTCCTGGGAGGAGGGGGCAGTCGTTGGGAAGGCAGCCGCCGCGGCTGCGGCGGCGGCGGCGGCCGCAGCTTGTCTCGAGAACAGTGCCAGCTGGTGCTGCTCGTTGGGACTCATGAGCATTTCCTCTTGGCATTGTTGGGGAAGGTGCCTGGTCAGTTCTTCCTTGACGTCCACCATCTCGTCTTCCTCTTCGTCAGCGACTTTTCCAACCTCTTTGGCAATGTCACTCACCTCAACTTTCTTAGTTGGTTTCACGGTGAAGTCCACCGGCATGGCCTCGTCTTCTTCCTCTTCTTCCTCTTCCAGGCTTCCCTGGTGATAATTATCTGGTTGGTGGTGATGGTGATTCCACAATGGAAACGTTGTCTCTTTGGCATTCAACTCAACGTCTTCTCCGTTCTCGCTGAACTTGGTGGGCTTCTGCCTCTTCCTCTTGCTAAAGCGGAATCTGACAATATAAAGGCAGCGACAATTACATAAGCTGTACGCATTTTGTTAGAATGTTATGAAGATATGAACAACCATGTTCACATACTAACAGTCGTGTTAGCACTGCACCTTGGACTTGATTTTCGCTTCAACGAGTGGCTAAGTTGGCTGGCTGGTCGTTCATCTCCGGGGTCTAAGCTCGATTCCCGACTGGGCTGTTGATTCCTGGTCCCTGGTTGCACAAGATCATCTCCAGAAAGACCCTTTATCTACGAGATGAACAAAAAGGGACTCCTTGAGCAATTCCTATGCCTACAATGAATGCGTGGGTACAAGGCCGAGGCCCCTGCACGAACCTTCAGCAACTGCGCTGCTTCCAGGACTTTCTCGAGTCTGGGCGTGGGCACCGACACCTCACCCCTGTACACAAAGTCCAGCAAGAACTTGAGAGACACTGCAGACACCTCCTCGGGTAAGATGATGACGGGATGCTGATGGTCGGAGTGCTCCAGCAGGACCGTCTTCAGGTACGGCGAGCAGCACGACAGAATCACCTGAACAGACAGATGTGTTGCTCGGAGCAAAAATGAACACAGTGCGTCCGCACCACTTCCTTTGCTTTACCTTGTGTGCCTTCATTCCTTGCCTCTTCAGCATCTCCTTGGCGTTGGTGACATCGCTGTGGTCGTCGTCGTCGTCGTCGTTGTTGCTGTTGTCGTCATGGTGCGTGCAGATGAGGGTGACGTCGGCGAAGTTCTCCTCCCTCAGCAGCGTCTCGAAGATCTGCCACCAATAAACGCATTAGCGTCGTCGTTCCAGGGAGCTCGTTGGACGACGTCAGCTCGTGCCAGAACCCCTCCCACCCCGTTCGTTCGTTCGTTCGTTCGTTCGTTCGTTCGTTCGCTCGGTCGGTCGGTCGTTCGAGTCAGATGGTGTCTACTAAGAACGCCTCAAACACGCTGTACGTACGCAGGTCCACGCACAGGTGCATCGTTGATCATCTCATGCCTTTCATCTGACGCACGCGGGCGCGCGGGCGCGCCCGCGTGCGTGAGTGCGTGTCTCACCTGTGCCATGTTTCCTTCGTGTCGATTCCAGCGTAGATGGAATTTGCTCTCTTCGTCCATTTTCTCTTCTTTCACTGTTGCTTTCCTCTTTACGGCCTAGATTCTAGAGAGAGGGAGAAATGAAGGATTATTCTATATAAAGAATTGTCTCCATCAAAGGCTTTGTAGCTGCGCTTTGCATGCAAAAGAAAAAAAAATCCTGCCGAGGAAACGAGTAAGTTTGTGTGCAAACAAGATCTGCCAGCACATTTGCGTCCCGTCCCCAACGTGTGCGTGCTACCTATGCTCCACCGACCTGCGCGTTGGCGGCGTCCGACCCCGACTGGCGCCAGAACAGCCACGTGCTGGCCAACTTACGTTCGCCAGTCGTCTTTGTCTGCCGCACTCTGTATATTTTTGCTCTTCTCGTTCTCACTAATGTGAGTGAGCGACTGAAGAAGGATAAATTCTCTCAGGGAGAGAAGGAGAGAGATAGACTTCTCTCGTACTATTTTCCTCTTTCTCCTATCTCTCTTCTCCTCTCTGCAAGCACTCACGCAACTCGAATGAGGGAGAATGAAAGAAAGAAAGAAGAAAGAGAAAGAAAGAGCTGAGAGAGGGAGTACTAGAATATACTACATACATACGTGGTGGAGAGAGAGAGAGAGAGAGAGAGAGAGAGGGAAAGGCCGCGCGCTTTTTATCCCCTCTCTTGTGCTTTTTGTCTTTTTATTCTTTTTCCTTTTTCCTTTCTTCTTTGTCTAGCTCGATCTATTCTCTCTCGCTCTGCGTGTGAGAGAAAAAGAAGGAGAGTGCTTCAACTTCTCTCCCTCTTCTTTGGCCATGCCTTCTTCTCCTTTATGTCTTTCTTCTTCTTCTTCCTCTTCTTCGTCCTCTTCTTCGTCGTCTCCTTCCTCCCGCTCGCACACACACACGCGTTCGTTTTTCCTATGACTTGTTAAGTGAAAAATGAAAATGGTCGACTCCCAATGCAGACGGTCTCGTCATGCCGGGCCGCAGCCGCCCTGTACAGGCGCAGGATGAGCACGAACCAGAGCCTGGCGTGCTCGGACATATTCAGCCGCGCCTCTGGTACGTAACACATACGCATTACTGCGACTACGTCCTTCTCTGTTGGTGCTTCTGCTGCTGCTCCTAGGCAACAAATATGGAAGAAAGAAGAAGAGAGACGCAAAGAGGAGAGGATTTTCTCTCTCCTCCCTTTTCACATCTTTTATCTAGGAAAGCTGCTACAGTAAGAAAGAAAGAGGGAAGGAATGAAAGAAAGAAACAAGAATCTTTCTTGTATGTGATTGCCACATGAAATTACGTTTCTGCCTTTCTGGGGCCAGGCTGGCGTGCACGTGATGCGCGGGGAGGAGAAGCGCTGGCTCCTCCGGTCCATGCCTGGAGCTCGTCTCTGGCTCTCGTCGTCGTCGTCGTCGACGTCGTACTACTACTACGACGACGACGACTACATTAACCAGGTTT
>JAAUXU010129744.1_pt1 | contig 11460 bp, 9 predicted proteins | sample 7278151 | NCBI WGS metagenome assembly JAAUXU01 (sample SAMN14350113, study PRJNA611818) | marine sediment metagenome | isolation source: surface marine sediment (1.8m) | place: French Polynesia: Moorea | collected 2018-08 | reverse complement strand
GCCCTCAAGTCCTGAAGCCCTCAAGTCCTGAAGCCCTCAAGTCCTGAAGCCCTCAAGTCCTGAAGCCCTCAAGTCCTGAAGCCCTCAAGTCCTGAAGCCCTCAAGTCCTGAGTGAGAACTCTCATCAGGGACGTGGGAAACGACAGCAGTGACGTTGGCGAAAACAAGGAGTTCGCTACGAGTCTGCCGGATGTAGTGAAGTCTGCACTTGATGATAGTTTTATAGTGCGAGATCGAGGCCCGCGTTCAATTGAGACTTCCTCCCCCCGCTGAGGCTCAGAAGGGAAAGTAAATAAGCCCTCGTCAGTGCTGACATAGACAACTTCAGCGTCACTTACATTCTTGTCAGCGTCATCCACAATTGCCATTTCAAGCATGATCGCTTCCTGGAGCACCGAATCTTCATCATCAAGGGGAGACTAAAAATGTCTTAGGCGTCAACGAATTGAGACTGAAAATGCCGGCTAAAAACGCTACAAGTGGAGCCCTTCCAGGGAGCGCCATGTTCAACTTCACTCGAAATATCATTACTCGTATTCTGACATCCACTCGAAGATCTGGTAGGTTTTGATACCATTCCAGCCATCAATCAATTTGGCTCATTTTGAGTTGTCAAGATCACTTTTTGTTCTAAGTGCTGCAGTGAGGCGTAGTTTGACAAAAAGTGCATCAATTGCAGTCAGTGCAGCAATGGACGAGGTTGCAAGATCAAAAGGTGGAGTCAGTTGCTCTGCACAAGCTTTTGCTATGATTACCTTCTGGGCTGTTGTGAATCTCTATCGAGAGATTCAAACTTCCAAGATGAACCAGTGGCACTAACGTTGTAAAAGTAATCTTTAAGCAAACAGCTAAATGCAGCCAAAACGAATGACGTTTAGAATCTCTATATTAATCAACCTCAATTTGCCCTTCATGCCTCTGACCGTGTGTATTAGCTGTAAAAAGAGCGGATTTTGAGGCCCCAGACTGAAGTGGCTCAAAAATCAACGGACAACTGTGTGTTAAGGGTTCTCACTTCATTAGAGTTGGTACCTAGCTAGAATTCATTAGTAATAGATCTAGTTCAGTATCAAATCTCCACCTATTGTTCATCTTGTTCTCAGTGCAGCATGGTGTGTTGTTAGACTGCTGGAGTCACTTAAGGTGATAAGCATCGAATGAATCTAAATATTGTGGCAGCAACTTTTCAGACTTATTTATTCTTTAAAAAAAGTCCGACGTTGGGGCTGCGCTAGTTTCTACTGCACTTTTACCCTCGACACTCACGCACTTGTGTGTGCAAAGGACTCTGTGATTTCTGTGCTTGTATTCATGCTGATTGAACCACTCTTTTCATCTCCTGCTTGGCAAACACGAGCAGAATTGCCACAGCAAAATCATGAATAACATTGTTGTGTTGCTCTTCTTAAATTGTATATTGTGAGTCGTTATTATGACCTGGACATTTTTCAAGGAGGCTCCTCCATCCACGCGACAAAAGGTTTTGCCCCCCTCCAGTCCGGATTGAGGTGCACACGTGAAAAGAACGACCATTGTTCAGATTGAAAAAAAAGATTGTGTCTCTCTTTTCGAAACACGTACAATAAAGCGAGACATTTTTGTCGATTTCGTGACCGCGGCTTCGATGCAATTCATCCATCACTGCTTGTGCAGGCAGGAAAATTAGTTTTAAACATTCTTTAAAAAATGTGGCTGGCACATTAGGCAGAAAATGAAAAATGCAGTTGCCAGGAAGCAGGGCTGAAATTCTGTGGCAAATATTTTTGAGCGCGGGGCAATAGTAATCGGTGCAGCTGTCGCCCTTCAACAGAAATTCACTTCACAATGAAGGTTTAGGTCAAGCCGCACGCACCTAAGTATTGATGAGATATTATTATTCAAACTCTTAAAAACACAAAGCTCGCGTGAAAGCATCCAGTGACCGTCCTGGACAGTAAGGAAGTCTCCATATCCATGAGCATTTATCACACAATCTCAGCCTGTGAATGCTACGTAGCGCGGATTCCACTACAGCATCACGCCCGATGACGCACAGTAAAACATGAGTTATGTACATTCTTATTCTCACCCCACCCCAGTGTCGCTGTACAGGGTGATACACAAAGAGCCACTCGAGGCATTGGCAACGTCAATTCCTTAGATAGAAAATAATTTAGTGCCTCTCGCGTGGTCCCCCGGGCCAACGGCCATTTTTCAAGCGATCAGATAGGTTTAGTTACAACGTTTTTCCTACCTCTGGCTCGCCCTTTGTGATCCTCGGCGGCCTCGCTCGCTCGCTCGGACAGAATTTTAAGCACGTCTCCCTCTCCTCCGCCATAGAAATCCATCCATCCCACCAATGACTCCATCAAGGACGTGTTTGTGGCACTCACAAAAGGTGAAGTCTGGAGGTAACGACAGAAAATTGAGCGTTAATCTGCACTCTGGGTGTCGTTTCTTTCTCTACAGGGTGCGTCATCAGTGGAGTTTGGTGGCTTCGGCCCAGAAAAGAGCACTCCTTGGGGCAGAAGTGACGCCCGTTCAGGTCGAGAAACACATTCAGGTGGTCGGGTGGTGGGTGGTTTTTTTTTTTTTTTCAAAATTGACATAATTTTGAGTTGAAAAACAAAAATTCGCAAGTCTTCGAGTCGTGCATAAAACTGTCATCATTTACCAATGTTTTGCATATCCAACCCCATTTTCTTTTTCTCGACTCAATCCTGGTTGAAAATCGAAAAAAATATTTTTGGGGGAAGTAAAATGTTTTTCACGGGACGACGTCACTCCAGAAGTCATCCACCATCATCATCATGCACCGGTGTCCCAAGGGGACTCTTTCATGCACAGGGTGGACCAGGGGGATCGGCGACGTCGTGTTCAACCTCCGCAATGAGTCGCAAACCCACCTCTTAGACAGGCACACTGAAGTACAGGGTGGCCTGAGGCGATTCGCCACGCTTGGCCAAAGAGCTCTCGGATCTCGTCGGTGCACCCTGTAGCGGCTGACGTGTTGTTAAAGGGAGATCTGGAAAGTGATCACGTCCGGCCTCCTGAGCATGAGGGAAAGTTGAACTTTTCGAGACACCTCTTGACGTCGCCGCTGTTCCTCCATGCTCCACCCTGTAAATCCCGAGCCTTTTTCTGTCGGCTGCGACCGCTCACGTCGAGTGACGTCATTTGAATTCCAACGAGTTTTCCATCAGCGGCATCTGCACAAGCGGCACGTTTATTGCGTGCTTCAGCTCCACCGCCAATGACAGGCAGTAAAAAGTCAATTCTGTTAAGTGACTGCGAGACGAGCAAGCTCGAGCGCGTCGATTCGGTCAGCCCAAGATGCAGCAACAACAACTGGTGCAACAACGGGTGCAACAACGGGTGCAATGGGCCGATGAAAATGATTTTATTCTATTCGTACGAGGAAGAAAGGGGGACAATTTCCCCCTCCCCCCCTTTTATTGAAACACCCCAGTAATGACCCGAGCAGTCCAAAAGGATGTTTTGCAGTCGCGCAAAAGAGCCTTTTGAGAGGGAAGAAGATGAAAACCAACAACAACAGGGAGAGAAACTTTCTTACCTTCTTTATTCTCAGTACAGCAAAGCTCACTTTTCTCCCTCAACGAGCAATCTGAAAAACGAGGCAATTTGGATTTTCGAAGGGTGGAAAAAATTTCCATCGTCCTCAGGAAATTATGAGCAAGAGGAATCTTTTTTGAGTCTTTTTTTTTTCTTCTCAGCCCTTAAAGTCTGACGGACGGAGACACCTTTGCGAAAAATTGGCAAAAAGAAGCAGGTTTTGCGTTTGAATTAGAGCGATGACAGCACAAAGGGGGAGAAGCAGAGCTTTGTGATCAGAGCGGAGTCAAGTCAGCTGACTGACTGAAAAGGGTTCGGCAACAAAGGTAGTTTGCAATAAAATTGCTTCTCTTTATCTGCTGCTGTTGCATTTCACCTTCCCCCTTTTTTCAACGACTCATTCAGGGCTGCAACTGACAATTTCCTCTTGGCCACACTTGATGCACCAGAAAAAAAACAAATGTGTCATTCGATTATATTGTACGGAAATTCTGTCTAGTCGAGTCATCCAACATTTCTGGCTGAAAGGAAGTGCAGCGACTTTTTCATCGGTGCAGTCGAAAAACTTTCATTCACGCTGTCGTCAGCATTATGGTCCAATAAATGGTTGTGCAAAATTTCGCCGTTTTAACTGCTACATCCTCAGTTGGGATCCCGATTTATCTGCAGCACCCAGTGGCTACGGGTTCCAGAGCTGCCTCAAAGCACAGTGGGGTCAGTAGGAGGTCAGCTTTTGAATTAAATCTATCAATTCATTAATCCTTTATCATAACACGCCAGATGCAACAGCAAGATCTTGCATCATTTGATCGCACCCTCGATCGCTGAAGGGGTGTGCGTGCTTACAGGGTAGCCAAACGGTTCCGGTTCATATTCAATTGGTCTACGACCCCGATTCAATCAAAGAAGCGTGACTTCCGTCGGCCCTGATGACGAAGGCCCACCGAAGGCCCTGGGCAAAGTTCCAAAATCGTCCACGGTCGCAGAGGACTTCGCGGCGCCTCCAGACTGGCGTATGCGCGACGTCTTCGAGGTGAACAACGTCAACTTTGAGCCGCCTTCTCAGCCTCAAGGGCTGCCCGTCGGAAACAATGAACCACCACTTCTCGGCCACCCTGTACGTGGTGCTGGAGAGCCGGCGAACGCTCCATCGTCCCTGGGGTTTCTGTGGCTGACCCGAATTCGCTGGTTGTTTCATGCACGGTTGCAACGTCCAATTAAGGTGGTGCTGAGAGTCGACTTCGTTTGTCTCTTGGGGATTGACTTTGTCAATGTTGACTAAAATATTGCTGCATCTTTCAAAAACATTCACTGCTCCTGCCTCAAAGGAGGGGGAGAGTAAAAAAGAGCCACCCTGTCAACCTTCACAGCTGATGCATGCACTGCAGTCGTTGCCACCCTCCATGGTCTCAGCTCCATTATTGAGGTCGCCGAGTGTAAAGTGTGGGTGGCCGAGAGAGGAGAGGAGACTCCTGTACCGTTGGGCCTCGCGTGCCTGGCTAAATATATGCCTTTTACACGTAAGGGGGTATTTGCAGAATTTATTACACGCCTCAGCTGTCGGGTCTTTGACGATTTTGCGTGGACCGACGAGTGTAAAATCTTGGGTAGTCCGTCGATCAAAGCCTGGAAGATCAGGCCGCAGTCACTGCCGTAGGTACAGGGTGCGTCAGGATGGGCGTCACTCAATCTTATTGTTGCATGGAGACAGCGGAAGGTCGCTTGTCAAGAGTCTGCAGGGGACGTTTGGCTCCCTCTGACGGAGGAGCTCGGAGGGGCGGACAGACAAACAGACAGACAGGGGTTCCACAGGTCTCGTCATTGTTTCAGCTGTAACCGTCACGTCTTAAGAGGATGCCGACGACAATTCGGGGCCTGCTGGTCTTCGGTCATTTCACCCGCACGGACAGAAACAGCACCCTCGACCAGAATAGAGAGGAATCTGATCGATCAACGTGTAGAGTTTTTTTTGTGTGTGAGTCTGAATGCGCACCCTCCGGAGCGCCGGAGTGCCGGACTCCCGGACCATTCCCGGTCGAAGCCTCTCCCAGAGTGAACCAAAGTCTTGACGCACCCTGTGCGTAGTTCAAGTCTGCGCTCTCCGTCTTCCCCGCTATAAAAAGTGATGAAAGCTCGTTACATTTGTGGCAATCTCCTTGTGGCTGGCACCAGCCAAGATTTTCACTGGGACATTTTGCTCCCCTCCAAATTAAATTTCCGGCTGGTTGTTGGTGGGGGTTGGACCATCATTTCTTCAGCTCGCTCGACTTAACCTGAGCCATGGACGACTGACATAAAAATGAGGTCGACATGAGGACTTCTTCTTCGTCCTCCACAGGATTCTTCCTTGCGTGTTCTGCAGCACCCTGTTTACGACGACGATGACGTCATCGCGACTCAACCGACCCTATGGGCATGATGGAGCCTTAAAAAAGTTTTCTCTTTTTTACGCCTTTATGACTTAACTTATTCTTTGCCAAGGCAAGTCCGGGACACCTTTTCTCGTGGGGAGGGGTGGGAATCTCGGGTTGCAACCGGACCTTTGGATTGTGCCAATCGGGGTGGTTGAGCCAAACAAGAACAATGGCTTCTTTGTGAGTGCCGGAAAGATCGAAAGTTTGCCCATTCGTACCCAACGTCGCAGGAAAGTACTGGAACGGAGCGTCCATTGTTTATACGGAATGCTACAGCACTTGTAGTGCGCACACAGGCGGTCGTTCAATTTCTTAATAGTCTTGTCCTTAGTATGTTCAAAGATATTCAACTCTCTGTGACTGACAGCAACAGTCAGACGGGGGAAGGGACAACGCCAGAGGGACAGCAAGTACAACAGCTTCATGTCTGTAAACCTCAATTACCCCCCTGAGCTGAGGCTAGTGAAGAAGCACCCTTTTCAATATCAGCGTCATCAAGATCAAAACCTCCTGCTCCTTTCGCAAATCGCTTTGGATGCCTGCTTTAACTTCACCAGGTCCAATTTCCGCAGTTAAGGGAAGGACTCTTAATTTTGTCCCCACTGCACGTGAAAATAGTTGAACATCCGAGGCTTGCAGCACCTCGTACGTAGCGCTGCAGTCGGTTGACAAGCACACTTCTCTCTCTTGTTGGCAGAGCCTACACACGCCAGAAAGTTCCTTGAAGTCTCTTCTTTTGTCCTGGGGTCACTTTTTGGCCTTTGCAAAGGCCATCGTGCACTATTGTGTCAACAAGGCCAACTCGCTCATAGTCCAGATCCCGAAGAAGACGGTTATTACGCTAGTTTCAAAGTTTGGGTCCTTATGGGACAGGACCAAGGTCGACGACGACGGCCTCGTCGTGGCGCCCAGCCACAACCAGGCTCTTCAGTTCACAGAGGAGGAGAAGAGGTCCCTCCTCCCTTTCTCTCCTGTTCTATCAAATGTCTCAGGAAGAAATTCTTCATCGTCGTATCATTTATCTCTGGGGACAATTTTTCTTTCTTGCATTCACAATACTGCACAGTCCTCTCCACCAGTGCTGTGTGGACACAGCGCATTAGAACCGTGGGACACTCGACCTATTTCATTTCCTACCTACACATACAGGGCTGTGCAAAAGTGGGGAATGCTGGTCTTTATATCAATTTTACTCTTTCCGCAGGGATGCACAACTGCTGGTTACTTCCAGCTATTCTAGTTGTCTGCTGACCTGGGATGTCTAAAAGTTGTGATCCTTTCCATTGCCTCTGTTCACCTGTTCCTACAGGGACGCCCAAAAAGTAGCTACATAGTTTCCCTGTGCGTGGTGTTGGAAGGACGTTGGTATCAACCTTTTACTTTCAGAATTACAAGTCAACCAACAACAAAGCTGCAACGTGATCAAAGTGACGGAGACGAAGACAACTCTGGTGAAAATGACGATCTCAGGGACGCAGTGCAGATGGCAAAACTTGCGTGCAAAGCTAACTGTCAATGGAAAAATAACCTCGTCAAAATTTCAAAAACTGGAGAAGTCATTACTCTGGGATGACTTCGTCATAGCAGCATGGAAAGACCCCAGTCAGGAGGAGGAGTGAGAATGCAAAACTTTCGTCACATTTGGCAACGTTCGCTCTAAAGAGATATGCTATGATTAATCATCTTTCCCGCGCACCTTATTTCGCATAGTTTTCCTCCTCACCCCTCCCCTCCTCCCTTACCCCTCCCCTCCCCCTCCCCCCCGTGATGAAACGAACTTCCTGAGTTCGAGGAAAACGCATTATTGAAAAACCAAGAGTTGAACACTGACAAAACTAAGTTTATGGGACTGAGATCAGATCCAGCTTGGCCTGAGCCGATAAAAGTGCCATAGGTAGAAAGTCAATTTATAACTTTCACGTTTTCCCGGAAAGCTACAGAACTAATATGACACTCGTGCATACTTTCCGATCCCGCAGTCGTACTCGCTGTGGAGTCAGGAATTCCTCTTAATGCGCATTATTTCACGGTTAAGTGACTTTCAAGAATGCTTTCATCTTGAGAAGGGTTGTAAAATTGAATTTTTTTCTTTCACTTTTTTACTACCACGCAAAACAATTCGTCCACCATCACAGAGGGAATTTTGCATCGTCAAAAGTTATTGACACTGAATTCCTCTAAACGCTGCCAGTCTAAAAAGACCCCCCAACCCAACCGAAGTCACACACACACACACACACCCCAAGCAAAGATGTAAATCATCATCGTCTTATTGATTTTATTCCGATTTTCCCCCCTCTGTGAACTATCTCGTCGTTCCCCTCACAAGTTCTCCGGCAGGTGAAAAATGAAAATTTTCCATCAGATCTCGTTCCATTTCTCTCTCTGCTCAGCGGGTGTCAAATTTTTGACATATTTCAACTTCTCCACGCCCACGATGATCCAGCCAGCCAGCAACTGGAGCCAGGACTGCTTGGGAAGTCCCTGCACGTGATCAGCTGATATTTCTGGCGTGGCCAGAAGACAATATCAATTACCCTCATCCTTCGAGTGCTCACATGTCAAAAATATCACAGCGGGAAGAGCAGTGAGGATCAAGCTCCTTTTTTTCTTATATGGTACAGTAAAGTCTTGATTTGACGAGATCGAGTCCTAATCCATTAAGTCACAATCACGGAACGTAAGTACGCAAAACGTTTGTGAGCGGCAAGGGTATGGTTAAATCAAGGTTTATTGTTAAGTCATCTCACGTAAGAAGAAAGTAAGTTAAGCAAGCACTATTAAAGTTGGACGTTTGTGAGCAGCAAAGCTGTCACTAAAAGAGAGACTTCTCCATGAATGGTGCAAGAAGTGAGACAAGCACTGTGCAGTGGTGACTGTTTCTTGAGTGACGTTGCTCGCAAGTACCAGACCTTTGGTTAAATGGAGACTTCACTGCACTGACTAGATTTGGTGCTGTTTGACCCGGGGAAAATCGCTTTGAGGGATCGCGCTGTGACACATTCTCAAGGGGAAAGAAGAAGAAAAAGACTGTTTCAAATCGGCCGACTCATGGGCAGACCTCGGAATTTTACGTAAAAGATGCAGGAGAATACTTGCAAACTTCAAACGTCCCGTAATTTAGGAAAGAAAAGTTCAAATGAAGATGCAATGGAAGACATAAAAACGTAACTTCTTTTAATTTTTTGGTCAGTTCACCCAAGATTCCGAACCCAGGTGGCATCTGCATTGTTCTATCGCCGCTTATCAGGGCAGCAATCTTAAAAGTATGATTTGAAAGGAAAAAAAACTTTATGTAAGCACCAAAGTTTCTTTTTTATCATCTCCTCACTTGAGAAAGACGTGCGAATGTTGTCGATCTTCCCTCGAGTCCTGACAAAAAAAGCAAAAAAGGCCAAAAAAAAATGTCAAAAGCCTTGCAGCTGCAGCCGGGAGGAGCAGGACCGAACATCACTCCACCCCGACCATTATTCTAGTTCAAGACAAATGATGTAAAAGTCAGGTTATGCAACAGCTACTGACGATAACGACAGCATTACTACAGTTAGTTAGTGCAGCAGACATTTTTTTTGGCCATAAGCTCAGACCCCTTCTTCTCTCTCTGTCTCTCCAAATTTTCAAGTTCTCCAAATCTGCCTATACAGTTGGATAGAGCAATTTTCGTGCACGGATCCGTCGACGTCAGCCTGGATGATGCCCTCGCGTGGAAACATGCATTATTCAAGCACTGCTCTCTCTTTTCTGTGTGCATATGTGCGTGAGTGTAACCGACTCGACCAATAGATGACTCTTCTCTCTGTGCCTCCATGTACGTACAGGGTGGACCGAAAGTGACCCGATACAAGCAGGGGATTATGGCTCTGGCTGGGGTACAGGGGAGGGGGGGGGACCGGACAAATTTGAAAAGGGGACACTCAGCATTTTCATTTGCGAAAGAAACTTTTGTGAATACAACCACAAAGTTAGACATGATTTCTTATTGCACAATATTCGGAGTTTTTTTAGCTGTTAAAAAAGGCGATACTCCCCTTCCGGATGCAAAACTTTGGCTGTTACTATTCCATTTTGCAAAATTCCCTTTGCAAATGAAAATTTTGGGATCAGAAATGCATTTGTACGTTTTGCACAGCCTGAACAATTAGGCTTGCGTCGAGCAACTTTCGGTCCATGTGAAAGTCTTCTATTGGCTTTTGGGATGCAACAACTTTGCTGCTGCTGGTCCGATTTGCAAAATTCTTTCACCAAGTGAAAACTTTCAACGTCCCCTTTCAGATGAGCCCATTCATGCCTTCGAGGCTGCCGCGCTGGGCTGGACAAGGTGACTTTTGGCCCACCCCGTACGTGTACATGATACGTAGAAAGGCGGAAGAGATAATGCATTTCCCATCCCTTGATTCATTTTCTCTTCTTCTCCCCCATGCCAGATTTCTTTTTTTTCTCATTCGTGGGCCTCCCACCACTGTGGTAGGCCTGGGCGGGCCTCCGGGGGCCTTCGATCTCTCTCTCTTTCTCTCTGTCCCCAACAAACATCTCAATATGTCCATATCTGTTCGCTTGGACAATGCTACGATGTTCCGGGTCGAAGCTCCTGCAGCCAACTAATGGTAGCTCTATACTTATTCTGAAGGGGACAAGAAATGTCTGGTCCATTGGCTTTTTTGCACTCCATGGCCTTTCCTCGTCCGTTGTCTTTCTTTTTTCTTGTGAAACTGCAAAGGAGCAGATAAAAAGTTGTTCGATGGATAAGGCACTCAACGCGGAACACGAGACTACATTGCGGAAATGCGGAGGAGAATAAGGTGGAGCTGCACGCACAATACAGTGCCCGTACACTATTTCATACGTGAATGTGTTGCAGTCTCCTCTGTTAAGGCCCGACAGGCCCAGATGTGACTATACCATTAGCCTACAGCTACAGGCTTTGGCGAGAGAGAAAGGAGGCTGCTGCACACAAGGGGTAGAAGATGTCTCATTGCTCGTGTATGGTGTACAGGTTGTCTCAGCTGCGTTTAAGAACTTGTAGCGTTGGCTTTATCCACTTGTCACATATTTCACCTAGTCTGTACTTGATGATGAGGATAGAAGAAGCCTCAACTTAACTGACACACCCTGTACACGATGGAAGTGGCGTTGGTGTGGCCGTCAACTCAGTGCCAAACTGGCAAAACATTGGTTTTTTTTCTATAGGATTTTTTTCTCAACGAGGGCCAAGAAAAAAGGGTCAACCCCACTGAGACACCCTGTACTATGATGGTAGTGGAGTTGGCTCTGGCAGTCGTGATCGTCGTCAGTCAATCGTTTCACTTGCCTCCGTCCATTTTTGTTTCTCTCGCTTTCCCCTTTTTCTCGCTTGGCCGATCATGTGATTGACGCGACCCAACGCGCTAAAGCTGGAGCTGGAGCTGGAGCTGGAGCTGGAGCTGGAGCTGGAGCTGGAGCTGGAGCTGGAGCTGGAGCTGGAGCTGGAGCTGGAGCTGGAGCTGGAGCTGGAGCT
>JAAUXU010095861.1_pt1 | contig 11461 bp, 11 predicted proteins | sample 7278151 | NCBI WGS metagenome assembly JAAUXU01 (sample SAMN14350113, study PRJNA611818) | marine sediment metagenome | isolation source: surface marine sediment (1.8m) | place: French Polynesia: Moorea | collected 2018-08 | reverse complement strand
CCACCGTGAGTGATAGGAAAGAGACTCTTGGAGGCTTCGTCTTTGGCTGCAGCTTTCGAAATGAGTCTGGTAACGTCTTTGCATGACCCGGGTCAAGTCCCGGAGTCGCCGGTCACTCTGAAATATGCCACATTTTGCGCGGGAGGAGAAGACAATAGCACAGTGTTTGTTTGTTTGTCTGTTGCTACCACTGTAGCACTCTCTTGGGACTCGGTAGGCACCGAGGAAAGAGGGACTTTTACTGAAGCACCCAAGTCAATGAAAGTTTCTCTCCAACTCAAGGTCATAAAAGAGAAACAAAAAGCAACAGTTTTTCTACCGCGTAGCGTAACTTCGAACTTCAACTGTTCTACCCACTGGTGACTGCCGCGCGTATGCAGCATCTTTGGGTACACGCGTGAACACGTGTCAGGAATTTTTCACTCCTCGCTCTGGTACAAGCTTCTTCACGTCCTTGGGGTTGTGCAGAAGCCGGGCTCGAACCCCGAGTGCGGTGACCCCGCGGCTTGACTTATTTCGCACCCCGATTTCCACCGCAGTTGACTCCGTCATTAGTCAGAACCCTTCTTCCCCACTCCAGTTCTTTAAGAGGGAAACTTCAAAGTAGTGACACGTCTCTCTGTAGAGCATTTTAAAGGTACGTAGGAGCGAAAGTCTTCATCTAAAATTAATCTCGAGCAGAGCCTGTCAGACTCGCAAGAAAATGCCTACAGTACTTCTAGTCGATTTACCCTCCTTTCCTTGCCACAACTGCGGAGAAACTTTTCGCGCACTAAAGAAAAAAAAGGTGTATTACAGAAAAGGTGGTGACAACTCCAGCAGAGGCCTAAAGAAAAAGGCCTGATTTGGGCCCTGATTCGCGCACATGGCCCTGGGCCTATGCCGACGTCGTGGTTCAGGGGCGCGGGAGCGACATTCATCTCCCAGCACGCATCAATCCGACTGAGCACAGTAAAAAAAATTAATGTACACTCACATATGAAGCAAGTTTCTCGCTCGCCGAGAATCGCATTGTGTGCGCACTTGCAACGTGCTGTGTACATGCGCGGATGCTTTGGCCCCGTTTGAACGCATCTGTGTCTCACATATTGGACGGGCCGGCGGACCACGGCCCCCTGGAGGCCTCCGCTGGCTCCAAGTGCGCCATCTGCCACATGTCCGGGGCGGGGAGGGGGATATCACGCATCCAAACTTTGCCAATGAAAACGCACCCTTAGGAAAGCTCCCCTCCCATCAATTCCTCACTTCCCGTGGACAAAATTGTCTCCTGCTTCTCATTTTCCCCGCATATTGTCGTCAACATGATTTCTCGTGAGAGGAACAGGAGAATATTGAGGTGCAAGAGGCTTGTGCTATGCACTAGGAGGAGGAGAGAGAAAAATTCCACCTCGTGGACGCACGTTGCAGGCGTCCGTGTTCCTGCATGACGCATTCTTGAGCTCAGCTGTTCCAAAGTCAGCCCCGAGATCGATTGAACTCCGGGAGCCAGGAAAAAGTTACTTCGGTGAGAAGCAATCGACAAGGAAGACTCAGATGGCAAAAAAGAGAGAGCCGAGATTGGACTTCGAAAGCTGCTTCCAGCGCCTACTTGTCAGCAGTCCAAGAGAGTCTGGTGACAACTGAGGGAAAACGGTGCGTGCACGGTGTAAGTTGGACGCGTGATAGTGAACTGCGGCTTCTGAGCCAAGATGGAGTCCGGCGGCGACGGGAAGAGCGGCAAGGACACGCAGTCGGCTCAGGACTTCACACGCGCGTCTTCGGTGGACAAGGAGTACAATCTCCCTTCTCCCATCGCTGAAGAGATGGACAGCCCGGAGTCTGGAGATCAGCCGCTGCCGCCGCTGGCCAGGCCAGCAGCCGCGTTGGCAGCCTTCTCCGCTCGCAGCGTCAGTCTCAGCGGGCCCTTGCGCCGCGTGTCGACGGCCGCCGCGGCTCTAGGCGATCCCGTGGACCACCGCCGCGGCTCGTATCACCTGGCCGGCGGTGGCGCCGGGTTGCCCCCCATCGAACCGCCGTCGGGGAACCCCAGAAGAGGCTCGGTCACCGGGAGCTTCGGACTCCCGGTGCCACCCGAGTGGCTGAGGGCGCAGCAGCAGCAGGAGCCGACGCGGAGAGGCAGCAAGGGGAGCTTCCCTCAGGTCTCAGCAGGTGTGGGCGATGCTGGCATGGGCAGTGGATCACCTCTCTTGTCAGGAGGAAAGAAGTTCTCGCCCAAGGTGATGCAGCCCAAGGATGAGGGCAAGCGACAGGTGAATGAAGGCCCCGATCCACCTTACCATGGTCTGGTTCTTGTGCAAAGAGCTTTTTTCCTCCCTCACTTTCTAGAGTCCTTTGCCGCCGCCTCTCTACTCGGTCACGCCACGCTCGATGGACGAGAGCCAGCACTTCTTCCCCACCCATACCTACGACATGCCCCCCAAAGCGGAAGACGAGGAAAAAAGCGGAAGTCTAGCGGAACTTAATGGGCGCGATACACGCAACCTTTTATATGAAAAGCCGCCTTCTCGTCGCCAAATCACCAGCATAGCTCGGCCTCCGCCGTCGGCGTTGATCCAGGTGCGATTGCGCCAGTCAAGTGCGTTGTTAGCTTTCCCACTGGCATTATACTGTTTCAGGAGCCTGAGCCAGAGAAGTTTGAAGGCTCCACGTGTTGGAGGATATTGGCGTTCTTCCGTCTATCAGGTAGGAGAACAATCTGTCAAGCGTGATTTGGCACCCGTGTGTAGAGGAGGAGCAAGGATTGCCTGTTATAGAAAGCTCTCCGGGTTCTTTAAGGAGCTCCCCCTGTTCAGTGAGCTGCCCAAGTGCCGCTTGATCGTTGATTCTGGTAGACCAAAGTAGATGTAAATTATGCTTAACTGCTGGCGCATCACACTGCTCACACTCTGGGTTCAGCTCCGCTCACTCCATCAGTGACAGGGATATTGATGACTGGACTAACATGCGTGTGGACGGGAGTCCGGTTGACTGCAAGAGGTGTGAGGATATGTCAAGATGCGGCTATGACGTTTGCGGTCACAATTCCAACGTGAATGCTTGGGCCCAACTGTCCCCACCCACGACATTGTTGTTTGCTCTTGCGTCAGCTCTCGAGAACAGTGGAACGCGTTGCAATGGAATGTGCAGACTTGTTGGATGACTGCGACACGTACACTGCCCGACATAGACTGAGGGGACTTCATGAAGTAGCTATACGTGAGCATGACTCGAGTTCTGCTATCTTTGGAGTCCCACTTTCTTCACATGCTTGTACCATTGCATATTACGTGAGTTGCATCCGGGTGCAACCGGGGATTGTGAAGGGGCTGAGTTCACATGCAAGAGCATTTGTCTGTGCTCCCCAGTGAGCACCAATAAGCTCAAAAGGGGGGGGGGGAAGGGCATGATCTGTGCCACCAATGTACTGAGAAGCTTACGATTGTATTCTTACTGCTATAGCCATACTTGCTGAACATTTTGGTTGGTGAGGCAAGATTAGATAACGTGCAGAGATGGTGTCCAACACAGGGTGAGACTGAGGGCATCACTGTTCGGGAGCACAGTCGAATAAGTGCTCTGCCCTATGCCTTGCCTGGGTTTTTTACCGATTCCTCCACTTTTCTCCGAATTTAACCTGTCAGATATGAACTGATCAGTACAGTGTGGATTGCCAGCAGTCGCGTGGACAACATTTCTCATCAGTGATCATGAAACGAAATGGGTTCAGGACTTCTGGAAGTGAAGTGCTGAAAGTGGTCGAATAAATTCTGCCTTTCGGTGTACTTTCAGATGCACTTTTTCCCCCTCTGATTCTGACCCACTTTGTTAGAGAACCCAGTGCTGGACCAAATTTGAGCTGGAGATGCAAAGTAACTCCCCCCCCCCTCCCGAAAAAAACCCCGAAATTTCACTTTGAATGAAAACCGAAAATGCAGGTCCCTAATCATAACTTGCCCGTCAGCTGAGCTCAAGACTCTCCTGTTCCTGGGGGCTTTCACAGTTTTCGTCAGCTAATTGTCACAACTCATGGTTGAACTTAGCCGACTTAAGTCGACTTAAGCTTGTCCACCTAATCTATGGGGCCAGAGCAGTGGCTAAGGAGAGAAAGCAAATTCGCAGTTGCTTAAACTCGCTGGGAAACGAATCTCTTGAATTTGGCAAGCGTCTGATCTCTTGAGTTCGTCTTCCACAGGGATTTTACTCCGGTTGTAGAAGTTGTTACAGAGATTGGCCAAGCGAATCCCACAAGATTCAAATCTCTCGAGTGATTCTGAAACACAGGGACAGAGAGAGAAAGGTCATGACTGTATTAAAAATGCCTCCAGAAGCTGACTTTCCCGGAGTTCGAAGAAAGTTGCCTTCTAATAAATCTCTAGCGACTGGAAATTTCTAGAGTCAGCACTGTGAAAGCATTCTCTAGAAAAATCTCCTGAGAGGACCACACGCAACAATTCTATCTCACACCTTTCAAATCTCTGGAGAGAGATTTGAATCTCTGGGAGTTCTCTGGGCCAATCTGTGCCCCGATGGGCCCAAAGCCCCACAGAATCCGCCTCAGAGTTTTCCGTCACCTCTGATCTGTCTGAGCGAGAGACACTCGTCGGACCTATCAATTACTCTGACTGGGCTGTGATCAAGCAGAGCCAGCCCAACTTAAGTCATGACTAAAGTTTCGCGCAGTCTGCAAAAGTTGCTACAATTGCCCATAGGGGCTCTGAATCAGTAGGTAAGTGAGTGGACCAGGCCTCTCCTCGACTTGGGCGGAAGGCACTGATTTGCATACATTAACTCGCAGTTAAAGGAGTTTTGCAGCCCTGAACTTGGATCACTTTTGCAGTGCACTGATACTCGATAAGTGCACAGAGGGATTGTCAAACTCGACCACAATCTCGTGGCATTTTCTGTTCTAAAACCAATGAAATCCTTTTCCTGGGACCGTCAACCCCCGTCTTTCCCCACTGGGCCTTGCTTTAATCCTTTCAGAAATCTCTTTCGGGATCTCAGACTGGCAGGTGAAGTCGAGGACCTTTTTTCTCTCAATCCATTTGAGACTTTTCTTTATTTCCATGGCAATTCTTCACCGACGCAGATTACGTTGATGTACACCTATCTCGTGGCTTCGCCGAGCAACGACGCAGTCAAGAGCAGCAGTCAAGAACTGCATCCTGACCCTCAAGTCTGGTCTGGTGAACTTTACTGAGCCAGAGCTGTGGGTGAAGTCAACCCACAAGATGCTGTACGGATAATGAGTGCAACTGCGCGTGTATTTGGAGACCTGGTTGAAGGGGCTCTCCACGAAACATCGTTTGTCGTGGCACCTGTCGTTGATCTGGGTGAAGCTGGACCTGTTCGTCCAGAATTTACAGTCTAGAGTTGCCTGAGACGTCTTGGAGACTCAGTGATGGTGCCCGATCTAATCATGTTTAGTGAAGATGACGCTTACTTTTCATGCGAATATGACAAATTTCCCCAGAGTCCATGACCAGCTGAGTGTGTGAGACCTCACCACTCATGTGAAGAGCGGGAAAAGATGACCTCGACCAGGCTTATGAGTACTTAAGTACGTAGTACTTAAGTGAGCTTATTCGGCCGCGGGGAAAAAAAAAGGAAGAACTAAGCCTGATTGATCGTGGGTCTGACCGAATGAGGTTCAATTGCATCCTTACCAAGTCCTCTCTTGTCCAACCATAATTTGTCCTCTGTTCTCCCCCTTTCAACACCGTCCTTTCCCCGGTCTCCCCAAAGGGATGGTGGAAGTCCTTGGATTCGAATGCGCTGGCTCAGCCATAATTTTGGCCGGAATTTCTACCAAGGAAATGCACCCAGAAGGGATGGAAGAATGGCGAATTCCTGGGAAACAATATTGCGCCATGAACGACAACCCTTTGTTGTAGGCAGAGGGGATGCGAGGGACGGACAGGAAAGCTTTTGAAGTCTGCACACGAGATCAAGTGATCACTTTCGATTGTCAGACGATGTCAAAACTCTTCAGAAAATGTTTTGAGATCGCCTCTGACAAGGTTAATCGGGCGTCAGCTGTCTCGTTCTGTCATTCTGTCCAGCAAAATGACTGATGTCGCCAAAAGAACTTCTTCTTTGTTCTTTAGGGACCTCAAAAAAGCACTGACTGATGAGACCCAAGTCTGGCATTGACACAGATCGAACTGTGTCTTCCAGGTGTGACTTCCACAATCAGACGGACGCAGCGATTACGCAACCCAAACAGGGGTGGATTTTGGGGGTCACATAATGCATCGTCAGGGGTTGAAGAGTGCAAAGTTGTAGCTCATGACACGAAAACTCTGACTGAGGTATTTGTTGGTCTGAGAAGAAGCTCAAACTCTGCTGAAGCTGTTATGACTTTCAAGCATTGCCTCGTCTAATCTCTCGGGACCAGGTAGCCATCGACAGGGAAGGAGGAGCTCAACTTGGGCTGCAAGTACAATGCATATCTAATGATGACAGCCCCAGTACACACTTCCAAGCTCAAGAGAACTGGACACGCGCACTGGGGTGCCAAATTTCCCCGGTCTTCGGGGACACCCTGTGTCTGACTCATCAGCTCGAGGTATTCATGCATCATGGGGGTGAGGCCAGACAACGGATTGATCACTTCTTGCTCCAGGTCATTGTTGAATGTTCAAGGGGGTCGTGATGCTGATGGACGCGTCTGTTCTTGGCCACCAAACACTTTTAGGCCTCGCCACAAGTGAGGTGCAGGGCTTCAGCTGCTCCTGGAATCGATGCTGCCATCTCTATTGTAGGATCTCGGTGAACATGACGAGTCAGCCGAGTCCGGGCTTGATTAGCATAACTTGACAATAGCCAATCTGACTTGGAAATAATCCTTTAGGGCACCTTAAGGAAATGAACCCCTTCCGGTGCGAATATTTTGAAATACACGGACTTGTACTCCGAGTGGGCAAAGAAGTACATAGTGAGGACGGCAGGGGAGTTGGGGGGGGAGGAGAAGATAAACTTTGCTCGTTTATTTACGCGTCCCCTTTTTCCCCAACAGCCTCGACAGATTCCATCCACCCCCTTTTTCCCATGCTCGCTTGATTCTGTTTGCCAAATGACACAGTTGAGTCGCGCAAAAAAGAATTGAATTGACATTATCATATTGGGGGAAAAAACTGAACCTGCTCTCATCCCCTTTTTGCTCACTTTCGTCTCCCTCTTCTTCTTCTTCGTCGTCGTCAACGTCATTCTCTCTCTCTCTCTCTCGCTCTCTCTCTCTGTGGCGCGCACGCCCAGACACACGCGTAGGACGCCGAGTACGAGCAGTTGCTCGCGCTCCCGTGCACGGGGTGATCAGAGTTTCGGTGTGTGGGGATGGGGGAGACGAGGGCCGAGAGACATTCCGATCGCCCCACTGCTGACTGCTAAAAGAAACCCCGAGGGAATTTCTCACAAGTGTTTGCGTTTGGAGACGGTGTGTGAGTGTGACACGCACGCACTCACGCACGCACGCGCGCGCGCGCCAGAGTGCGCACCTGCTCTCGGCGTGATGCGGAGCCAGGTGAAGCCAGGAGCTTTCTCTTAATGCCAGGCCTCTCCTATATGGTAGTGACTAGTTAAATTTGCTTAGTTTATAGCGCTCCGCTGAAGACGGCCTACGTGGTGAGGCCCTGGGCCTCTTTACCCAGTCGTGTTTTCGGTGCCTAAGTGGCTCTTCCATTCAATTGTTCCCAGGAGATTCGATCGGGAGGGAACAACAAAGCAAGAGTGAGGGAAAATACGCTTAGACAAAACTTCGTCTGTTGTCGACGACAGAGAGTTTTTAAGAGGAACGTACCAGGAAAAACTTTCGGGGGGTCCGGATTTTGTGCCTCTCAAGCAAAGGATCTCAGACCTCTTCATCGTCTTGCTGATTTAACGGAAGAGGACGAGGAGGAGGGGGGGGATTCTCTTTACCCCCTCCCATTCACGCCTGGAAGAGACAGAAATATATTTCAGGCTCGAGTGAAGACAAATTGTGGTAAGAAATTGGACGTGAAAGAATTGCTCTGTGCAACAGGTTAATTAATTTTCATGTAGAGAACTTCTACATGGTCCAGATGGGTGGGTTCAGACTCGAGTTTTGCGGGAAATGCACGGCGCGGTCGCTGGCGGCCTCGGTGTGAGGACGTCTCCACACTTGTGCCGAGGTCGTCGGGTTGGGACAGACAATGGTCATCATTCATTCGTGCGTGCATTCGCATGGAATGGACCAAATAATGCGCAGCCAAAGCAGCGATCCACTTGAGCATGGACGTGGGCGTGGAGACGTGTAGGTAGTTGGGAGAAGCGTTTTTTTCGGGGAAATTTCGGGCATTTGGTCATAATCTGAGGAATTCCTCAATCAAGCTTCCATAAGGCTCTTTTTCTCCCTCTAAGTTTACAAGAAAAAGGTCAGTAAAAGAATTGGAGGGAGGACAAAAAAGAGGCTGTAACTTACACTAAGATGAGCCCCAGATCTTTGGCCGTGCCAAAAGAAAAGTTATGTTAGGTATGTAAAGTGTATCAAAACAATGGTTCGGGCAAAAGTTCTTCACCCGAGGGTGTAACAGCAAAAAGTGTCGTTGAGTCTCGTGGTGACCTTGGCGAAGAGTCTCTTGAGCTGGGGCCCGTTTATGTCATTGTTCAAGTCATGTCCTTCCTTGAACACTGTAACACTGGGGCCGATCTCGAGAGAGTCGTCACCAAGGTCAGGACGAGACTCAGCCACATCGTGGGCTGTTACACCCTTTAGTGTCTCTTCTACCTCTATGAGAAGTTACATCCTCCAGGGAAAACATTTGTACTCACAATATCTCACAACTGTGTTTCGAGCTAACGTAGAAAGACCTAAAGTTTAGTCAAGAAGGACCGGTAGCGAAGCGTTTTGGTCCAAAAATAAAACTTGTACCGTCAATGACTATGGCTGAGGCCAATTTCCCATCCCGACGAAACATAATTGACATTTTGGAACAAGCCTTAGTGCGAGCGTTGGGAGAAATTCCATTGTGACTCCGTGGTAACCTGAGCAATTTGGTCGCCCTCACCCATCTGGCTGGAGAGGTGACGCGTTTACAACGTGGGCAGACCAAATCCCTGAATGAGTCCAAGCCGCCAAAACCCAAACTGGAAGTTACACTCGTGCAATAAAAGTTTTGCCCTTTGCACCCCTTTGACAGTCCCAGACGGACTGGGCGTGTTTGTCCTCCTCCATCGACAGCCAGGGGTGCAACCACGTCAAGTCCCACTTCATCCCCGTGCCAATTTGGCGGAGAATGAGCAGAAAAGAGCGGAAGTTCCGTCCTCCTCTTGCCAAAGTCCCTGAAATCCCCTTCCCTCGACTATTAAGATGATATAGCGAGTTTAATTAACCACCGGGGACCCGAGGGTTCCGTATGAACCAGACATATTCCTCTCTCTACCTCACTATGTCATGAAGCCACTAGCAAGAAAATGATGACCCGCACCAGGGAGGAGGAGGAACTTTTTTGATAAAGCTGCCCCCTCTTCTTGCAATAAAGTTTGATTACAATGTGTTTGGAGATCGGATAACTTTTGAGCGGTGGCAAAATGGATGACGAAGAAAAAGAATCCAGAAAAGCAAGGACGAAACTTTCTCACTCACTTTCTGAGTGGGAGAGAGAGCGAGAAAGAGAGCAGTTGTTGCTCGGAAAGTTCATTTTTCCATAAACTTGTGATTATGACACGTGAAAGTTTTTCCTGCTGCTGGAGGTAGAGAAGAGCCACAGCTGCTGTGGGCAGTCATTCAACTGACATCGATGGCTTTTCAGCCAGTGACAACCAATCTATGCTGCTCATGGGCCGGAGAGCTGCCCTATCCTTGTGGCGGCAAAGTTTTTTTTCCTTCCAAAGCGCAATAGGAGAGACAAAGAGCACTTTGAAGAATTTCTTCTCCTAGGGGTTTGATCTTCTCACCGGGGACGCAGAAATGTCTGGAAAGCACGACCCGTTGACTTGGCCATTTGATAATTGGCAAGCCTGCATTATTGGCAACAATGTGGGCTATTTATAACATCCCTCATGAAAAAATGATCTTGGCCAAGCAAAACCATCCATGACTTTTGCTCGATATTTGCAAACGTTTCTCCGATTTTCTGGCAATTCTCAGACTCAGCAGGGCTGAAAAGCACAATTTTTTTTAGGCATAAAACACCTTCCTCAGCAGAAAAGGCCGGTTAAGCCTTCATGGATGTCTTAGCTGCGATGTGCAAACAAGTTATACCAGGAGGAGAAGGCGGGAAATTTGAAATTCGGTTTAATGGGTGGCCCCGCTTTGTTGGCGCCCGAATTTCCTTTTGCCCCACGCCCGCCAAATAAGCGGGTTCCACTGTCAGAGCAAATCGTGCAGGAGGCACCAAGCATATCATTTTCAGGGTGCCGCCGAAACTGTCAGCTAGGACACTGAGATGCTTGAAAAGCAGATCACCCACCGGTGTCTCGTGGTGAGGCCGCACTCGAGCTCTGGCCACGTGTGATGGAGGCTGTCCGTCTCGCCGACGCGAGGTGTCAGATGGCGATCTTTTTCTCCGGCTGGGTGAGTTGGCAGTCCTGTCGGCCTCTCTCCTGCGCACGGTCAAGCCGCACAAGTACGTGCGCGCGGCGTGTGCGTACTACGTGTGACAGACGAGAAATCCGACAGGGTAAACGGGGCCCCTGGGGTAGGTCTTTCTTGCAGGAATTTTCCATTTCCGCCCAGAGAATGGAATGCTGCTTCGAGGACGTGACCTGAATGGATGGACAGCTGGGAAACGAGTGCCAAAATGCCAAACCGACTATTTATTGGCGTCCTCTCTCGATTATTCTAGAGATGCTTGATGATGGACACGGACGAGGAGAGCTTCTGCCCGCCGTCAGATCTGCGAAACTTCCGCCTTCTCTCTAGTCTAGTTCAATCGGGTGTTGCTACACCAGCATGAGCACGATGGCCTAGAAAATCAAGATTTCTCTTTGAAAAGGCGTCCCAACTGTCAGCTTTAGTCAGTGAAGCCCGCCAAAAAGTTGCACAGAGACGTCCTCTTATCGCACGTCGTCACTCCCTGAGGTGCACCAGCTCCATTGGCGCAGTCCACGGCACCTGGCGACCCGCTGCCACCGGTGAAGACGGTGTTGGCGCCGGACACAGCTTGGTGCTTCATGCGTTCATGCTTGGTGGGCAGCTGGGGGAAGCCCTTGCTCGTATGCAGTGAAGCAAGATTACTAGGCAAAGTCGAACTTTTTGCAGCGAGACTAGAAATCTTATTTACTGCTTTGTTGTCTACCATAGCAACTTTGATAAAAAAAAAATTAAAAATGAGCGTGACAAGGCAGACACCCCTGGCTGTGGAAGTACCCGTTGCACCTGGACCAGTCTGGGAGCTCGAGGACGTTTTTGGTTGGGGCAGGTGAAAAGTCATCTGTGCTGTGGTGACCGCACATCAAATCTCATTTTCCACTAGGTGACACAAGTCAAAGTTTGAAACTGTGTGCACATGGGAGGAAGGTG
>JAAUXU010071066.1_pt1 | contig 11464 bp, 6 predicted proteins | sample 7278151 | NCBI WGS metagenome assembly JAAUXU01 (sample SAMN14350113, study PRJNA611818) | marine sediment metagenome | isolation source: surface marine sediment (1.8m) | place: French Polynesia: Moorea | collected 2018-08 | reverse complement strand
TTCTAAGCTTAGTTTCATCTAAAATACCAAAGAAAAAGCTAAAATCCCTCCTGCTCTTTGCGTACTGACAGGATTCATGGATCTCGTCGGGCAGTTGACCAAAGACGCTTCCTCCACAAAGGACGAGTTTGTAGGTAAGAATTTTTGAATGACTTGTTTGCTTTTTGTGGTGTGCGTGCCTTGCCTGGTAACGGGAAATTCAAGTCAATATGACTAACTCCACCTTTTCGTCACAGCGAGGTATCTGGCAATGAAGGCATGCAATGGGACCTACTATGTTACAGTAATAGAGGATACTTTCGCCAAGAAAGTAGTGGGAACTGCCCTGCTCATCTACAAAAGAGAGTTCATCCGGAACTATTCCACGGTACGGGAAATCATGCTCAGCTAAATAGTTTTTCTCGCTGCATAACGCTCTTTATTTTCAGAAAGGAATCATTGAAGATGTTGTGGTCTGCAGCCAATATCGCGCGAAGCAATTTGGCAAAATGTAAGTTTCGATTGGGCTCTTCTTAAGTTCCGTCCAACATCAGTTTTACAATTCCATTTTTTTCCATGGCCTTTATTTTGGGGCCACATAAGGATGCACCAGACATCAGGCAAGAGGTACATCTTGGTTTGATACCAAAATAAAGACCATGGTACAAGCTTGAGTTGTAAAATCAAGGTCACCCCAAGCAAAAAAATTCCTTTTGTATAATCTTCTTTGTTTTTTTTTCTTGCGCGCCGCGCTGTGTACTGTCGGAGCGGACTTAAAAAGAGCCCATTTGTACCTGAGCAGGTTTTTTTACCGCATAGAAGGTGCCCTAAAAATGGCATTTATATTTCAGCCTCGTGGCTACTTCTATTCAGTTGGCGAAGAAACTCGGCTGCCTGAGGATCACAGTCTGCTGCTCGGATAAAATGATTGATTTTTATTCCTCTTTTGGCCTTACGACAGAGACTGGTGCCTCGTACAACCTCGTAACAAAAGTCAAAGCTTAAACCAGAACAATAATTGAAAAAGATAAATAGCACAGATACTCAGACACTTCGATTCAAATGCGCAAGTTTATTTCTACCGGGGGGCCAGGATTTGCGTAGAAAATCTTACAGTCGACTTAGCAGAGTATCCTTTTTTCTCCGCAGCGAAACGATTTCTCTTTTCAAAGAGTCTGCTTGCTTTTGCAAGTCGCTTATTTCGGAGTCCTTTTCTTCCTTTGATTTGGACATGCTCTTTGCTATGTCATACTCTTCTTGTGAAAGAATATTGTCCAAAAATCCCTGCCCACTGTCAGCTTTTCTTTGCATCCTTTTCTGATATTTTTTTAAGGTATATTCCTTAGTTTCCAAAATGGAGTGAAGTTTTTCCAGTTTTTTATTGGCTTTCTTGACATTTCTCAGTTCTTTTCTTAACTCCTCGGAATGTCCAGTATCTTGCGCTTGTTGATCTTTTATTGGTAAAGACGCTATCGGTTGAACATCGCCATGTGCAAATTGCTGACCCAGATTTTTCATTCTTTCACCACGGAGAGGGCCCATAGTTTCCTCATGTTTCTCAGTTTCGAGTTTCACCTGTCTAGTATGCTCCTCAGTAGCCGTTCTCTTTTTATATTCCAAATCATTTATGTTACGAGTTAACGTTTGTACCTGGTCTTGAAGATCTTTCTTTTTCCGCACGAATTCATCAAGATTTTCTTGACCTTTTTGGTAGGCGTGAGCTTGCAATTTTTCCAGTTTCTCCTCAAACTCTGCAGTTATTATACTCTTTTGATCTAGAGCTTTACGAATTCGTGCATTTAGCTCCTTTGTGTTTTTGTTGAAAGACTCCTTGTCCTTTTCAAATTGTTCGAAGACCCTCTTTTTCTCGTCTTCGGCCTGTCTAGCAAATTCTGAGGAAGAGTCTTGAATATGAGTGGTTTCTGACCTGTACTTTATATGAAAGCTCTTCACTTCAGTCTCCATCGATTCTATCTTCTTTGACAAATCAATGATCAGGCTTTGCATCAAGTCAGTTTCTTGCTTTAGCGCGGAATAAATGGCCTTTTCATCCTCATTTGCTTGGGGATAATATCCCCCATCTTGAGCGTTTTCCGTTTGTTGTTTCAATGTTCTAATTTCGTCCTCCTTTTCAGCAAACTGGTTTTGATAGCAACTAATGTCTGTGAGGTGTTGTTCACTCTCTAGAGTCGTTTGCACAAAGTGATCATTTTTTAACGTTTCAGCTAATTCACCTGACATTTTGCATCTTAGTAGGGCGTCTCGTATTTGTCCTTGAAGGTCGGCAATTTTCTGGAGGTCCCTCTCATCCCGGTCACTTAAATAGTTCATTCCTTCGTCTAGTCTTCTGTGAGACTGCGTTATTAGGTCTTCCATGCTGGCTTTCAAGTCTTTGTGTCTTTTCGTAGAATCAGTAATTCGGTCTTGCAATGATTTTAGTCTGTTTAGCAACTGCTTTTCCTTCTCGTCGAAGCGGTTTTTCCTGAGAGATGCTTTTCTTACGTTGTCCTCTTTTTCTCCTCGAACTCTGTAGGACTCTTGATTCTGCTCAATAGATTTCAAGTCCTTTTGCAACCGAGCCATTTTGTTCTTGAAGGCAGCCGCCGCTTTCGCTTCCTCCTTGTGAATTTCCAAAATTTTATTGTTGATGTCAGAAAGTTTGCGCCTGCCCTCTTCGCGCTTTTTGTTCATGTCTTTTCTCTGATTGATCAAATCATTTTGGGTTCTGTTGACGGTTCTCATGGATTCTTGCTTGAAGGTCTCAAAATTTTGACTCTCTTTATTGTACGATGAAACAATTTGGGCTTGAAGTTGATCAATCTCCCTTTCCAAATCATCCTTGTCGGAATCTATTCTGCGAGTTTTCATACGCCGTGACATGTCACGAAGCTCATTCTGCAAGTCTGAAAGTTTCTGATCGTGAACCGAAGAGAGGTCCTCCAGTTGGCGCTGCAGATCGTCCTTCTCTTCTGTTTCGTGGCGGTATTCATCTTGCAGGATCCTACTTTTTTCACTCATCTCATTAGCCATTTCCCGGCTTTCACCTTCCATCTGGTGTTTCTGATCTTCGATCTTTTGACGGATGTCATCTAGTGCTGACTTAAGGGAATCTTCAGCCTTCTTGCCGTGTGCTAGAAGACTCCCAGACGCCAGCATGTCAATCTTCGCCTGAGCAACTGCGTTCGCTTCCAGCAGTTCCTGCGAGAGACTCTGGAGTTTCGCCACTTCTTCCATCCGCGAAGCAATCTTTTTGGAATGCCTTTCTTTTAACTCCGCTATGAGAGTGTGATGTTTGTCCAGACTTCTCTGGAGCTTCGGAGTCATATCTTGGATTTCTTGACGAATAATATCCTGCTCGCGTTTGAAGTGTGCAACAATATCCTCGCATTCCTTGGCGAGTCTTTCCAAGTCGCCCAGAAGTTGCCGCACTTGCCGTTCATGATCGCGCGATATACTTTCATTCAGGCGCCGCCGCCGTTCTTCGATTTCCTCGCTAAGTTTGTCTAGCAGCCGTATGTGATTTTCTTCCCAAACGTGAAAGGATGCTAACGTATGGCGAGACTCGTTTTGGTGAGTACTTTGATCTTGCTCTTGAATTCGAGGTGCTACTGCATTTTCGCCTTCCATGCCAAACGTTGTTCTACCGACAAATTTTAAATCAAGACAATCATTGACTTTCCCCATCCCCAAAAAAATGAATAAATTCAATAATTTGAATATCATAAGCTAAATTCTAAATTTAGATATGTGGGGGTCGATATTACTTGTGTACATTTTCCAACGATTGTAGTCGCTGAGTTGCGCCCACACCACACTTTGACGCAAACTTTTTTTTCTGCAATCAGAAATTTGAATTTCAATTTTAACAAGGAACAAACTGCAAAGATAGTAACTTAGTAAGTGAAAATAAATTTCCTCTTCAAAAGGAGAAAAAAGGGGGGTCCCTCTTCATCTTGAAATTATGGTGAGAAAGAAGACCTTATTCAATGGAAGGGGAGAAGGGGTTCAATCTGGTTCATGTTGATACCAACCATATGTGGGCATGGGGGGGAACGGGGGGAAGTACCCCCGGACATCCAAAAAAGTGCTCCCCCCTCTCCCAAAATTTTTATTTACTGCTGTCTCCCCCCCGGCCGCCGCATGCGGCCAAAATTTTTGTCAAATATAGTAAAAAGTAAAAATTTTGACAAATTTTAGCTCTTTTTGACAAAATATGGAAATTTTGTGTTGCCAAAGGCAGTTGAAAAAAGAAAATTTCCCCTCGTTCTTCCCCTGGAGGCCGAACCTCCCCCCTCCCCGGAGGGCCAAAAAAAACCCTCCCAGGAAAAAATTTCCAGGTCCCCCCCAGATGGCCGACCCCACGCCCACCTATGATACCAACCATCTTTTTCACACTATGATTTCAAATTGAAGAGGGACCCCCCATCTCTAGAGCCTACATGGTTCATTGGTTCCCCTGTAAATGGGGGGTCCTTCTTCATTCTTAAACTATTCTGAGAAAAAAGAAGGCTATTCCAAAGACTAACCCTCTTTTTTCGTACTATGATTTCAGAACGAAGAGGGACCCCCCATTAAATGAGGTATTTTGATATTTAAATTTAAAACTATACATGGGCTCCGAGGGGACCCATGTATATAAGTTGTTCCCCACCAACACCAAAAACACCAACACCAAACCAACAACTGCCATCATTACATGACCTGCCGGTCTACGGCCGCAGGTAAAAACAATATGCGTTCTTTTGTATGTGCGAAACCGACATTGTTATTCTTTTCTTTAAAAATTTAGCAGTGTCTTGTGTCGGCAGCAGTTAAAAAATGTCAAGAGGTCGGAACGAGGAGGCAAAATCGTTTAAAACTCACCCAAGCAGACCCAAGTTCGTTGTGCTGGAAAACTGCATGACCGCTGCTGGCTACTTTCTGATGGAAAAACGCGAAGCCCACATCATCCAGCATGGAGGAAAGAAAACAATCAAGCTCCTCGCCAAGATCACTCGTAGCATCGACGACCGGACTATTTTGTCGAAAGTACGAAAAGACGGCGTGAGGGAAGACCGGAGTCAGAAGACCTCTTTGGACGATGATAGCAGGGAAAAATTCTATCGCGACTGGGAGCTCTTGTGGATACCCACCCTTCCCGACAGAGAGGAGCTTTCGCCGACCATGCTTATCGTTGCAACGTTGGAACCCTTCGACATTAATTACCCGCAAAGTAGCAGCAGGCCTGAGGCACCTAAGGTTGACGAGGACGAAAAAGAGGAAGAAGGTTTCGCTGCTGGTGACGGGGTCGGGGGCAACGATGACGAGGAGGCACCTCCACAAGTTAAAGGAACAAGTCGGGAGAAGTCTTCTTCAAATCGCGTTAGAATGGTCAACCAACCGGCGGAAAACAAACTTGGTACCTCCGAAAGACATTCCAAAAGCGAGACGAAGAAAAATATGAGCAAGGTAAGCGCCAACCTAAATACTCAAGGTTTTCATCCAGCTGTTGAAGCCGAGGAAGAGGAGGTCGAGGGGGAAGCTCAAACTCGAGCCCCTTCGAAACCATCCAAGACGGGAATAGAGGTGCCATCCATACGAAATGAGCAGGGCAACAACGAGGACCAGTTGATGAAAGAGGCGAATCCACTTGCAACTAGAACTAAGTCGGCCAAAAGGCGAAGCAGTGAAAAAGTCGGATCCGACCTGCAAGTTGGTGAACTGAGGCGCATCATAAAGGAAGAAATAGCCGAGAGCAATGAGGAACTTGTAACTTTCTTCAAAAATGAAATGAAGGAAACTGAGAAGGAACAGGAAGCAAAATTGCAGCAAATAGAGGACAATCTTCACAGAGAAATATCTGACATTAAAACACACGATAGTAACTTGGGCGAAGGTCGCCCTGAGGAAGAAAATGAGGGACACAGAAGGAAGCATGCAGAAAGCGGAGGCAGCCGGGAAAGTTGCATTTGCCAGAAATATCACTTGTTTGGAAAATCGCATCGATGTCCTCACGGCAGTCTTCCAGAATTCAGCAGAACCTCAAGTGGCGGGATTCGTATGCCCCCTCCCCTTCCTCCAAGAACAAGTCGGTTGGAAGATGACTCAAAGTTCAAGTGGTTATTTGAACCTTCCCGATGATAGCATATAATTAAAGTATGCTGGTCTGGCTTCATTTTTCCACCCCTGTGTGTCTAAGTGTGCAAAACGTATATTGATCTTTCGAGCTTTGAGCAGACAATTTACGCAACAAAACATCAATGGTTTTTCGGCGGTCCCCTCATAAAGACATTTTCCAAGGCTCCGTGTATGTTGGACCTTGGCTTTTGCCTCTCTGACATTTGTGATTGGTGTGTTGGCCTGGCCGGGGCAAAATTAAAAGTGGCTGGTTTTATTTGCGCTGGAAGAACCGGCGGTTTTCTGCCAGGAGGAATTGGCGGTTTTCTGCCAGGAGGAGCTAAAGGATGGCCCGGCTTTAAAGTGGATAGCGGCACCGCTGGTCTTGTTCCGGACATTATGCTTGAGTCTTGCACGAACGCTGGAGATATTTGTCTTAGGGGTGTGAATTTCGGTTCTACTCGTTGCGGCGGCAATTCGACTTTCCGAGGCTTAGACATGGGCACAGGCGGCAGAGGCTTAGAAGGAGGAGGACGTCTGGACTCTGCAGCCGGGCTTGCTGTAGACGCAGCACTATGACGTACGATTTTGGACAACCTCCTCTTTTCTTTTCTGAGAGTGTCCGACACATCTTTGCGAAGCCAGTCTGCTTCGCCCCGGATCTTCCTAGGCCCGAAGCAGAATCTTTGTTCGACGAAAGCGTAGGCGACGAAGAGGCCTCCGAAGATCAGTATCAAGGTGAGAGAAGATGTCAATCCCGCCACTAGGCCAAGTGGAACTTTCGAGGAATCTCCTCTTTCCCCGACTACATCCACCTGCACGTTTCCTCCTCCGCCCTCTCTGTTTCCTCCGCCTCCTCCCCAGAATCTCGTTTTCACTCCGCCGCCTTCGCCGCCGCTTCCTCCTCCGAAAACCCCTTTTGTTCCACCGCCGCCCTTTGAGGGAGGAGGGATATAAACCTTTTTCTTCTTGTCCTTGACAAAACACCAGTCCTTTTCCCCGCGTCTCATCTTGGCCAAGACGTCCCTCACGGCGGACAGACTGCACGACGAAAAAGTGAGCCTTTTCCTGTTGTCAAGCGGGAAAAACAAGTTGTCGGATTTTTTATTGTATACATTTTCCCGAGGCTACCTGGTAACGTAGGCCGGGGCGATGGGTTCCATGAGGTAGCCTGAGCACCCCGGGTTCTTGGCTGGGTTGTCGTGGCTGGAGCCGAAGTTGTGTCCTATCTCGTGCGCCATGGTGTGCGCAGCCATGTCCTCCTCAAGTGGGTTCAGCGGGTGCTCCACGGTGATGAAGCCGGCGTTGGTGCTCCTCCTCTCCACCTTCTTGGTGTTCTGATTTTTTTTCGATAGAGGAAAAAGCGTTAGAAAAGCCAGCGATTTTTTTCCATTTGTTTTTCTTCGTTGCGCACCTCGTCGCGCACCAGCCCGTGGTTGGCGCAGACGCCCCCGACGTAGGCCACCCCCAGCGTGGCGTCAAAGTCCAGGTGGGTGAGGAGGTAGGAGAGGCAGTAGTCGGAGAAATCCGTTCGCGAGTGCATGCGTAGGAATCGGTCCGAGTATCCGGCGAAGGCCTCGGGCAGGCACAGGTAGGAGTTGGAGAACTTGTTCTCGGAGCAGATCTCATCGCTGGCCACCACCAGGTCCTTTAAGCGAAGCTTGACGCCCATGCTGCTCTGGCCAACCGTGACTTTGATCTGTGAGTGGGAGAATTCAGTTAGTTTCTTTTCTCTATTTGATTTCCTCCTCCCAAAAATAGGGGTAGTTTCATGGGGAAAATGTGGTGACGCAAGGCATTGGACGCTACAAAAATAATGTAACGCATTACAGTTACTGTTCCTTTTGTCAAAAAGTAACTAGTTCCCGTTACAGTTACATTAGTAAAAAAGTAACTAGTTCCCATTACTTCGTTGCATTTCATGATTTTTAGATTTCTTAAGCCAAAATTTTAAAAAGAGTACTCAAACACTCAAATAGTACTAAAAAGATGCTGCAATTTAGAACTTTGAAGTGCAAAATTAAGAGAACAACTATATTTTGAAGGGGAAAATCTCCCTAATTAGTATTTTTCTTTATTTTTTGGTAAGAAAAGAAACAAATTTCCGTTCCTTTTTTGTCGTTACAGTTACCGTTACTACAGTTCCTTTGTTTTTGGGTAGTTACTTCGGTCATGACACGTCTCCGGACTATCTCCGTTACTTCGTTACTCAAAAAGTAACTAGATACAGTAACGCCGTTACTTGTAACGCGTTACTCCAATGCCCTGGACTGGTGAGTGGTGACGTCGTCGACAGTGTGACCAAACCTTGCGATAAATCGCAACTCTTGTGATTTTAGACTTGCGGCTACGGAAAAATTTCGATATTTTATTTAGTCCGACTTGTCCGAAAAAAGTTTGGTCCCACTGTTCTTCGGCCGGAAAATAGACAGTGACTACAAAGTTCCCCATTTTTTCATCCCGTCAACATACCTGACTTTGGTAGACCTTGCTGGCTGATGCGACCAGTCTCATTGCCAGCTTTGAGGCCCTGTCCTCGTCCCTCTTCATGGCCTTGTAGAGCGAGTGATCCACCATCACCAGCATCTCGCAGACGCTCCCCCTCTTGGCTCGGCTCAGCCTGGCCGTCGTCGCCTCTCCCGGACCTCCCACCTCGCTCACCGCCACAGCCGAATCGTGCTGAAATGTGCTTTTCCTTCTGCTGGCGGCGGTGCCGTTATTAAATCGCTGCCTCCTGTCCATCCTCTTTATCTTCATTTGACCCGTCTTGGCGTCGTCGTCCTGGTCCTCTATGACGAAGAGGTCTGCCCCTCCTACGTCGAATTTCCCAGAGAATGTCCGCCTCCCTGAGAGTTATTTGCGGTTTTAAGTTGGAAGGACGGGAGAAAGAGTTGCGGTATGTATACATGTAGAACGGGAAATATTTTTTGGCAGCCACTTCTGAATCGTTTTGCTTCCCGGAGCTGTTGCCTCGCGATGACAGATGAAAAAGGGGGAGAGGAGAACAATTGTGTACTGTATGTCCGTGCATGAAATAGCGCGTGTGCAGAAAAAAACCTCGCCCCCTTTTTACAACAGTTACATGACTAATGCTCTCAATCCGCATCGTTCCGTGAAATTCCCTCCCTCGTGGCACCTTGATATATAAATACACGGGGCGAAGCCATAATTGAAACACCCACCTTTGTCGTAAACGAGGACCGCGCTGCCCCGTCCCGTTTGATGGGGAAAATTCTTCTCCTCCGCTTCGCCGGTGAGAAGGAAGAGCAAAGATCGGTTCGCCTTTGTAGGGATCAATTTTGATGACCTCAATTGACCGCTTCTGAGGTCCTCCTCCTCCTCCTCTTCTTCCAGGAACAGAAGGAATTTCCTCCCGAATGCGGCCACCTCCACCTCTAACATCTCTTTTTCTCCCGCTCCTCTGAGGTGGTGGTCATCGTCGTCCCATGGCAAGGGCCCTTTCGGTTCGACGGATGCCGTCGTGTTGCCGATGCTAACGGTGCCGTTTCCGTCTAACTCCGAGAGGAGGAGCAACATCTGCTCGGGATCGCCGCGGCGAACTCCTTTGACGCTGCCGTCACTTGGGGCTGCGGCGGCGGCGTTCGCGAAACAGGCCGAAATTAGCGTAGTGGCGAGAAGCGGGAGTGCAGCACGGAGGTTGTTGCAACGACGCCGCCGGAGAGAAGGATCCCACGGCTCTGTCATCGTCGCCGCGGTGGAGGGAGGATGCCAATTAATCTCTTTCGCCTCCGCCGCCGTTGAGTAAGGGCGCGACGGCGGAAAAGGGAATAAAGGAGGTGGTGCTTGATGGGAGGAAGAATGTAGAGTACACGTCGAGGTGAAAAAAGTTGGAGGAGGAGATGCAATCAATAATGAGAACTTTTTGCGCTCCTCCTCCTTTTCGTTTATGGGATCTCTGTGGTCGTCGCGGGGGCACTTCGGAATCGGACTCTTTTGTTAAAGTGCTCGACGCCTCTCCCTCCTTGTTGGGGCTGTGCTATCAGTCAATTCCCCTTAAGAACTTCCGTCCTCTTCTTAAAAAGGAAATATTTACACTCGTTGTCTCATCCTCATTTTCTGAGGAGAGCAAGAAATATGTCATGACTATTTTTTTTTCGGAGGAACATGTCAAGAAGCGATGGAAAAGTGGTGCACCGTTCGTTCGTCGGCGATTCGCCGTTGCGCGTATGATGTGCATGCAAAGGGGAATTACACGGAAAGAAAAGAGCGACGACACGTCTTCATGTCACTTTTTTCATACCTTGCTATGTAGCTGCAGACCCAACTCACTACCCAATGAAACATAGTTTGGCAGATATTAAATGGCGATCGTGACGCAGAACGGAATGCATTCGTAAATACTTTTTATTGGGTGGTAGTAAGGTGAAATAAATAAAACATCTGAAGGTAGTTTGCATGTTTTGAGGAGGGGCAATAAATAGTAAATATAAAGTGCTGTAGCAACAGCAATAGAAGGGAGGAGATCATCAGTTCGATCCCAAAGGAGCGGCGCGTGCGTTGGCGTCGTCGTAGGTCTCGTCGGGTGTAGGCTCGCTGTCGTCAAGACACCACTCCGAGACAAGGGGCTTGGTCTCCTTCCTCGGGCTGGAGAACTTGAGGTTGCAGGTCTCCTGGGGGACAATGGTACACTCCGCCTTGGGCTCCAGGGAGGGGGTGAGCTTGGTCTGGAGGCGGCAGGTCTTCTGTGGGTTGAGGTCACAGACCTCTTCAGGAACATCAGTGAGGGTGTCAATTTCCTTGTCGTGGCACTCCTCAGGTCCCTCCTCAGTGACACAACCAGCTCCGCAAATTTCCACAGGAAGCTTCTCACAGCTGGTGTCACCAACAAACTTGCCAGGCATTTTCTCAATATACCTGGTGGTACAGGATGATTCGTAGAGGGTACGACACTCCTCCTTTCCTTGGCCATTACAAACCTTGACAAGAGGCTTGTAGCACTTCTTCACAGTCTCACGGGTGGCCTCCTGCTTGAAGGTGATTTGACAGCTCTTCTCAAAGTTCTCCTCACAGACCTCCTCCTGAGCAGGGTTGAAAACTGTGACGTAGGTGTAGTGGCACTTCTCCACGTTCTTGTGGGTGCACTCCAGGATGGGATCCTTGGCCAGGGTCTCAACAGTGGACTCCTTGGTGACGCAGATCTTTCCGTCCTCCCTGCGAGTGCCCTGTGAGAAATCGACTCCTCCGGGGGTGGCGTCGGTGTCTCCTCCAGTATTTCCTCTGGGAGCTGACGGGGTTGGGCGCCTGGGAGTAGAGGGCTGGGGCCTGGCGGCGGGGCGGCGGGGAGCAACAGGCTGGGGCCTAGCAGCAGGGCGAGGAGCAGGCTGGGGTCTGGGTGCGGGACGGCGGGGAGCAGCAGGCTGGGGCCTAG
>JAAUXU010111689.1_pt1 | contig 11468 bp, 14 predicted proteins | sample 7278151 | NCBI WGS metagenome assembly JAAUXU01 (sample SAMN14350113, study PRJNA611818) | marine sediment metagenome | isolation source: surface marine sediment (1.8m) | place: French Polynesia: Moorea | collected 2018-08 | reverse complement strand
ATCAAGGCCTTGGCAGACGCGGCCCGCGAAGGCGGCCTCTCGTTCTAAAGGATAGAAGATGGCACGTGGAGACAGAATGTCGCGGGGCGACAGGCAGGATCGGGGCAGCCGCGACGACCCCGATCTGATCGAAAAGCTGGTCGGCATCAATCGTGTCGCCAAGGTCGTCAAGGGCGGCCGCCGTTTCGGTTTCGCGGCGCTGGTGGTGGTCGGCGACGGCCGCGGCCGGGTCGGTCACGGCCACGGCAAGGCGCGCGAAGTGCCCGAGGCGATCCGCAAGGCGACCGAAGCCGCGAAGCGGCATTTGGTTCGCATTCCGCTGCGCGAGGGCCGGACCCTGCACCACGACGTCAAGGGGCGCTACGGCGCCGGCCGGGTGGTGCTGCGCGCCGCGCCGCCGGGTACAGGGATCATCGCAGGCGGCCCGATGCGCGCGGTCTTCGAGGCCATGGGCGTGCAGGACGTGGTCGCCAAGTCGGTCGGCTCGGCCAACCCGCACAACATGATCCGGGCGACCTTCGATGCCCTGGGCAACTGCGCCAATCCGCGCCAGGTCGCCCAGCGCCGCGGCAAGAAGGTCTCCGACATCCTCGGCCGGCGCGAGGCGCGTGGCGAGGAAGAGGCCGTGGAGACCGCCTGATGGCTGCAGCGAAGAAGACTCTGCGGGTGACCCAGATCGGCAGTCCGATCGGGCGTCCCAAGGACCAGGGCCAGACCCTCAAGGGCCTCGGCCTGGGCAAGATGCACCGGACCCGCGAGCTGGAGGACACTCCGGCGGTCCGGGGCATGATCAACAAGGTAAGTCACCTCGTCAGGGTCGAAGGCGAGGCCTGACGCAGCCGAGGACCGGCCGCCAGAAGCCTGCGCGGTCGGGCGCAATCGATTAGGGACCTGCTGGGCAATGAGACTGAACGAGCTTTCCGACAATCCCGGTGCCCGCAAGGGCCGCAAGCGGCTCGGCCGGGGCGCGGGTTCCGGGCTGGGCAAGACTGCCGGCCGGGGCCACAAGGGCCAGAAGTCACGCTCCGGCGTGGCCATCAAGGGATTCGAGGGCGGCCAGATGCCGCTCTACCGCAGGCTGCCCAAGCGCGGCTTTGTCAACGTCTTTGCCAAGGACTTCGTCGAGGTGAACATCGGCCGCCTGCAGCAGGCCATCGACGCGGGCCGGCTCGACGCCAAGAAAGCGATCGACGCGGAGGCCCTCCGCGCGGCCGGCCTGTTCAAGAAGGCCCGTGACGGCGTCCGTCTCCTTGCAAACGGCGAGCTGAAGGCCAAAGTGAACATCACCGTCGCGGGCGCCTCCAAGGCGGCGGTCGCCGCGGTCGAGAAGGCCGGCGGGTCGGTGACCATTGCGGCGACGAAGGCGGAGGCCGGCGAGGCGGGGGCGAGCAAGGCCAAGGCAAAGCCCAAGGCCAAAGAGACCCAAGCCAAAGGAGAGGGCGAGGCTGGCACCGAGGCCTAGGCCCGCCCTCCAAGAAGGACATTCCGATGGCATCAGCCGCTGAACAACTCGCCGCCAACATCAACTTCGGAGCGCTGTCCAAGGCGACCGAGTTGAAGCAGCGCATCTGGTTCACCTTGGGCGCGCTGGTGATCTACCGTCTTGGGACCTACATCCCGATCCCCGGGATCGATCCGACGGTTCTTGCCGAGTTCTTTCAGCAGCAATCCGGCGGGATCGTCGGACTTTTCAACGTCTTCGCCGGCGGCGCGCTGGGCCGGATGTCGATCTTCGCGCTCAACATCATGCCCTACATCTCGGCGGCGATCATCATGCAGCTGATGACCGCGGTCTCTCCGAAGCTGGAGGCGCTGAAGAAGGAGGGCGAGAGCGGGCGCAAGAAGATCAACCAGTACACCCGCTACGGCACGGTGCTGCTGGCGGCCTTCCAGGCCTACGGCATCGGCATCGGCATGGAGAGCGTGGTCAACGAGAGCGGCCCGGCGGTTGCGGATCCGGGCCTGTTCTTCCGGGTGACCACGGTGATCACCCTGACCGGTGGGACCATCTTCCTGATGTGGCTGGGCGAGCAGATCACCCAGCGCGGGGTCGGCAACGGGATCTCGCTGATCATCTTCGCCGGCATCGTGGCCAACCTGCCCTCGGCCCTGGCGACGACCCTCGAACTGGGGCGCACGGGCGCCCTGGGGGCCGGGATCATCATCGGCCTTCTGGTCATGGCCGTGGCCGTGATCGCCTTCATCGTGTTCATGGAGCGGGCGCAGAGGCGGGTGATCGTGCAGTATCCCAAGCGCCAGGTCGGCTCGAAGATGTTCGGCGGCGAATCCTCGCACCTGCCGCTGAAGCTGAACTCGGCCGGCGTGATTCCGCCGATCTTCGCGTCCTCGCTGCTGCTGATGCCGCTGACGGTGGCGGGCTTCTCCGGCGGCGGCGGACCGGACTGGCTGACCCAGGTCACCGCCCTGCTCGGACACGGCCAGCCGCTCTACCTGGTGATCTACGTCGCGATGATCGTGTTCTTCGCTTTCCTTTGCGCTTCGAGCGCCCTAGATCCGAAAACCACGGCGGAGAACCTGCAGGTCTCTGGCCGGTTCATTGCCGGTATCCGACCGGGGGTCGACACTGCCAGATTTCTGAGGCGATTGCAGGTTCGCCTAGCGCTCTTGGCCGGGGCATATCTCGCTGCTGTCTGCCTGCTGCCAGAGCTGCTGATCGCCCAATACGGCGCGACCGTCTACTTCGGTGGCGCGAATCTGCTGATCATGGTTTGGGTGATCCTGGACACTCTTGGCCAAATTCACATGCATCTCCAGCCACCGCCTGGCGGTCCGCCCGACGACATGTCAGGTGCCGTCGGGGCGCGGATTGCTCCCGGTCAGAGAGCTTCGGCTATTGGTGCCGTCCGCCGTCAAGATTCCTGCAAGAGCATCGCTGCCGAAACCGAGTGAACCGCGGCGTTTCCTCAGAACATCGCCTCGACGACGCGGTCGGGCGGGGTGTGGCCGTCGACGAAGGTCTTGATGTTGATGATGACCTTCTCGCCCATGGCGATCCGGCCCTCGATGGTGGCCGAGCCCATGTGCGGCAGCAGGACCACGTTCTCGGCCTGCAGCAGCTTGGGGTTGACCGCGGGCTCGTGCTCGAAGACGTCGAGCCCGGCGCCGGCGATCTCGCCCTTCTCGACCATGCGGGCCAGGGCGTTCTCGTCGATCACCTCGCCGCGGCTGGTGTTGACGATGTAGGCCTGGGGCGGCAGCAGCTTTAGCCGGCGCGCCGAGAGCAGGTGATAGGTCGCCGGGGTGTGCGGGCAGTTGACCGAGATGATGTCCATGCGGGCCAGCATCTGGTCGAGGCTTTCCCAGTATGTGGCCTCGAGCTCGGCTTCCAGCTCCTCGTGGACCCGGCGCCGGTTGTGGTAGTGGATCGAAAGGCCGAAGCCCCTGGCTCGGCGCGCCACCGCGGTGCCGATCCGGCCCATGTCGACGATGCCCAGGCGTTTGCCCCAGATCAGGTGGCCGAGCATCGAGGTCGGGCTCCAGCCGGTCCAGTCGCCGCTGCGGATCAGGTGCTCGCCCTCGGCCAGGCGCCGCGGCACGGCCAGGATCAGGGCCATGGTCATGTCCGCGGTGTCCTCGGTCAGGACGCCGGGCGTGTTGGTGACCGTGATGCCGCGCTGGCGGGCGGTCTTGAGGTCGATGTGGTCGACCCCGGTGCCGAAGGACGCGATCAGGCGCAGCTTCTCGCCGGCCTGGGACAGGACCCCGGCGTCGATGCGGTCGGTGACCGTCGGGACCAGGACCTCGGCGGTCTTGACCGCCTCGATCAGCTCGCCCTGCGACATCGCGTTGTCTTCGAGATTGAGCCGCGCGTCGAAGAGCTCCATCATCCGCGTCTCGATGACGTCCGGCAGGCGACGCGTCACCACGACGTCCGGCTTGTTCTGCGCCATCTGCTCCCTCCACCTCGAGCCCGATTGGCTTGGCATTATCAGGAGCGCGCTGCCCTTGTCCAGCCTGCCCGTTGCCTCCGGTCGAAGAACTTTCCGGCGGTCCGAGGAATCTTGACCGAAGCCGCCGGGCGGGTCTAACCATCGCGGTGAAGGGTGAAGACGACCATGGCCTGGCACATCGCAACGATCTGCGCACTGGCCGCGGCCCTGCTCTTGCAGACGCCGCCAGCAACGGCCCAGGATTCGGGCGCCCCCGCGTCCGGGACCACCGAGCCTGCGGAGACCAAACGCCAGGCCGAGCGGCCGGGGCGTACGGGCTTGCCGCTGCCCCGCTTCGTCAGCCTGCGGGCGAACGAGGTCAACCTGCGCACCGGGCCTGGCGTGCGCTATCCCATCGACTGGGTCTACCGGCGCCGCGATCTGCCGGTCGAGATCATCGACGAGCACGAGACCTGGCGCCGGATCCGCGACTGGGAAGGGACCATCGGCTGGGTCCACCAGAGCATGCTGCAAGGCGCCCGCAAGGCCATGGTCACCGGCGAACTGAGGATCCTAAGGAAACTGCCGAAACGCGCCGCCGCCCCCATCGCACGGGTCGAGCCCGGGGTGATCGCCCGTCTGGAGGCTTGCGAGGGCGGCTGGTGCAAGGTCTCCCTGGAAGGGCTGAGCGGTTGGCTCGAGCGCCATGAGTTCTATGGCGTCTATCCCCGCGAAAAGGTCGAGTAGCGCTACCGCTCAAGCCGGCTGCGCCTGGCCGCCGAGCCGGCGGCGGTGCTCGAGGGGCGAGTGCCCGCTGCGACGCCGGAACGCACGATCGAAGGCGCTGGCCTCGGAGTAGCCGAGCAGGAAGGCGATCTCCGATATGCTGACATCGCGTGCCCCCAGGTATTGCAGCGATAACTCGTGGCGCAGGTCGTCGACCAGCTTGTTGTAGGTCAGCCCCTGCTCGCCGAGGCGCCGCTGCAAGGTACGGATGCTCATGCCGGCTGCCGAGGCAACCTCGGCGATGGATGGCACCCCGGAGGCGAGAGTATCCAGCACTTGTCGGCGCACCCGCTGAACCAGATCTGGATCGGCGCGCCGCCGCGACAGCTCCTCCTCCAGGAAACCCTCCAGGATTCGAAGCAGCCGACTGTCGGCGGCGGCGATCTCGGCCTTGAGGACCTCTTGGTCGAAGATCATGGCGTTCATGGGCTGGGCAAAGCGGACCTCTGCCCCGAAGACCTCGCGGTGCGGCGTCTCGTCCGCCGGCGCCGGATGCTCGAAGAGAACCTCGTTGGGCGACCATTCGCCGCCCATGACCGAGCGAATTCCGCTGCATATGCGGGCCAGCGCCAGTTCCGCGTCCTGCCGGCGGAGGCCGATCGATCCGGCCGAGAGGCGATAGCGCAAGCGCGCCATACCGTCTTCGACCTCCAGGACCACCCGGCATTGATCCCGCATGACGCCGAGGTAGCGACCGACGTTGAGAAGTCCGGCGCCGACAGTCGGGGAGTTTAGGGCGACAAATCCCAGCGCGCCGTAGTTGCCGGGGTCATAGCTGGCGCCGAAATGCAGGCCGAAACAGTCATCACCGCTGCCCTTGGCCGCGCGCTCGAGCAGGCTGAGATAGGCATGCAGGGGAATCGATGCATCCGGATCGCGGATGTCTGCGGGCTGCAATCCGACCGTCTTGCAAATTCTTTCAGGATTGCAGCCGGCGCGGCGCAGGGACTCGGTCAGACCAGAGATCGCAGCAACTTGAACGAAAGCCTTCGAGCTCGAGGACATCGGATATCCCTTACGCCGAGAGCGGCCGCTTCGGATTTCCCGGCTCCGGCCGAGGTCTGGCCCTACGGAAAGCCATGATCACCGCCTGCATCGAGCATTCTGGCACGGGCTGTCAATAATCTGACGCCGGAAGTCAAAGAAACCTAAGCCGCAAGACCCATTTATTCTAGTAACAAAGGCCCTCGGGCCGAAAATTTGGGCCCGAAATGAAAACGGTTACAGCGCCGACGAGCTGTGAGGCTTTGCCGCCGGAAGGCGGCTCCGGTTGGCCAAACGAACAGAGGATACGGAGATGCGGACTTTGCTGATGATGGACGGCGATCAGGCCCTCCTGAACGCCGTTGAGCGGACCGCCCGTGCGCTCGGCTTCAGTGTCTTCGTCGCCAAGACCGGGGAGGAATTTCGGCAGCTCTACCGGTGCCACGCTCCCGACGTGATCCTGCTCGGGATCGTCATGCCTGAAGTCGACGGTTTCGAAATGACTGCCTGGCTCTGCGAGGAAGGCGCGAGGGCACACCTGCTGCTGGTTTCGGCGCAGACCCCCCTCTACGCGAAATGGCTGAGCCACCTTGTCGAGGTCAACGGCGGCATGTCCGCCGAGATCCTGGAAAAGCCCTTGGACCAGACCGCTCTCATCGCGGCTCTGGAGGGACTGGCTCGGTCGCCGGCCCGGAGAAGCGTCAAGAAAGGAAGTAGCAATGGGAACAATGGCATACCGCGGCACAGAGATGTCTAGGCGCGGTTCGACCACGATCCGTGCAAAGGCCGAGGAACTGGACCGGCTCTACCGGGAATGGGACGAGCTGAACGCGCTCGAGGCCTTGGACGTTGACGACCGCATCGGAGCGATCGAAAGGGAGATCACGGACCTGCCGGCCGTCTGCCTCGCAGACGCGGCGATCCAGCTGATGATCGCCACCGCGCACCTTGAGTACCTTCGCAGCGAGTTCCAAGGGTCAGATCGTACGCCCTTGGAGAATGCTGGAGAACTGCTGCGCTCTTCGCTCAATGCGATCGCTGTGGTCGGAGGATTGGACCTCCGGGCGTTGGGTGCTGCGCACTATCTGCCGGACTTCGCCGAGGCGAAGGTCTGAGAAGAAAGCCGAACGGATTGGATTCGAACTGGTTCAATCCGTTCGGGCCAGACGGCTCCCTTCGCAGTCCAGACAACACCGCGTCATCTCGCAGCCGGGTCTCCGGTGTCAGCTGCGGCGGCCCACTGCCCGACGGAACGCGAGAGGCGAGGTGCCGCTCCAGCGCCGGAAAACGGGGTCGAAGGCGCTCACTTCCGAGTAGCCCAAGCGGACGGCGATCTCCGAAATCTGCAGATCTCCACGCCGCAAGTGGCGGAAAGACCCCTCCTGCCGCACTTGCTCGACGATCTTGTTGTCGGCTAGGCCACGATCGCGCAGACGGCGCTGCAAGGTTCGCGCGCCGAGACCGAGCCGCTTGGCCACGCCGTTCAAGGCGGCGTCCGCAGCCAAGGCCTTGGCGACCTCTTCGCGTACCTTGAGGATCAGGTCGTCGTCGCCTTGCTCGGGGAGCAGCGTCGCCATGCGATGCTCCAGGATCTGGTAGAGACGACGGTCCGCCGCGGGATTTCGGCGCCGCAGGTCGGCGCGATCGAGCATCACCCGGTTTGCTTCCATACCGAAGCGCGGTGCGATGCCGAAGAAGCTCTCGTGCTCGGCGAGTCCGCTCTGGCGATGGTGGGCGAAATGTATCCACTTCGGCGCCCATCCGGCGCCCACGATGTCGCGGATCCCCTTGCACAGCCGGACGAGCGCGAGTTCGGCTTCGTGGCGAGGTATCTTGGGCGACCCTTGGACGACGTGGAAGCCGATGCTGGCGGTTTCGGCCTCGACATTCAGCGCGAAGCGCGCGCCTCTGCGCATGATCCCGAAATAGCGGACCAGGCTGGTCACCGCCTCTCCAAGGGTCGCGCTGTTCAACACCGCATAGCCAAGGATTCCGTGATTGCGCAGATCGAAGCCCGCAGCGACGCGAAGGCCGAAGCAGTCATCGCCGGTGGCCTCGCTGGCACGCGCGAGGACTCGGCGATATCGCGCCTGAACGACCCAGAGCGTCGGGTTCTCGAACTCTTCCAGGCCCAATCCGGCATCGCGGAAGATCCGTTCGGCATCGGCGCCCGCGGCGCCAATGCAAGGCGCGATGCCCGTCTTCGTCGGGGCAAGGACCCCGGTTTCGGAATTCGACAAGCTCCGCCTCCCCTACCTAAGGAGTTTCAACCGTTGGCTGCTTTCCACCACCGCGCTTCAGCGCCCGCGTTCTTTGGCAGGCAGGTTCCGGGCCCGCCAACGCAAAGGACGGAGCGCATTCCCGATACCGTCGCCTGTCGCGCGGCACCTGAGGCGGCCTGATCCCGGTTCGCAAGCCGGCTGGCATCTTCTGTCAATAGTCTGTCGTGCAAGGTCATGCCGATCTACCCGGGCCCGGGCTAGTTTCGAGACCAGGGCAACGCTTCGGCAAGAGGTGAAAGCGTCACCCGGTTATAAGACCAGAGATGATCTTGCCTGGATCCTGCGATCCCTTCGGACCGTTTGGCCACCTTCAGCCCTGACCTCACCGGCCAGGCCCCGGATGGACCAGGATCCAGGTGGCCGCCCCATCGAAGCCGAGGCTCGCAGAGCATTGGGCGTGCGCAACCGGTCCGATCCCCGAACTCAGTCGAAGTCCTTCGCCAGTGCGTCCCGGACCGCCTCCGGCATCACCGACATGTGCCCGTAGGCCGGATGGTCGAAACCGATCACGACCTGAGTGTTCGCGGCGCGAAAGGCAGAGATCTGGTCGATGGTCAGGGTGAAATGGATGAACTGTACCGAGGAGGCCTTGCCGTCGGCGGTGGTCCGGTCGACGTCCGCCTCGGGAGCGCCGACCACCCGATGGCCGGCAAACTCCAGGAAGGCCGTCTCCTCGACGCCGCCCAGCCGCGATAGAAAGGCCTTGCGCCGGATAGGATCGTCGATCTCGAACATGACCGTCGCCACCAGTTCGCTACCCTTCGGAATCAGAGGGTTGTAAGCGCGCAGCTCGTCTTCAATCTGTTCCGCACCGCCCTTTTCGATGAACAGCATCTCATGGACCTGGTGCCACATGGTCTCGTAGTTCTCGAAATAGAAGGTGCAGACCGGGCCAACCTCGATGCGCCGATGCCGCTTGACCTCGACCATCTGCGAGCGGCGCGCCTTGCGCTCCGCGGCATAGGTCTCCGGCGCCAGGATGTCGCCGTAGGTGATCTCGTGCTTGTTCGCCATCATGATCTTGTTCCCGCGGTTCTCAGATTGTCTCTTCACACGAGGCCGTAGGCGCGGGCCAGCAGCTCGATCGGATGCTCGGCCTGCGTCACTTCGACCTTGTTGTCCGCCTTCAGGCGCTCGATGCCCTGGAGGATGTGGTCGCCCGCCAGAGGGCATTCCGAAGCCACGAACGCCTTGCCGCTGGTTCCCGCCTGGCGGGCCGCCGTCCGACCGACCTTCAGGGCCGCCTCGAAGTTGTCCTTCATGATCCCCCAGGACCCGCCGTGGCCCGAGCACCGCTCGATCACCTGCAAGTCGGCTTCGGGGATCAGCCGCAGCATCTCGGCTGCTTTCGGTCCCATGTTCTGGGCCCGAGCGTGGCAGGCCAAGTGCAGGGCGACACCGCCAGGCAGCGGCTTCAGGCCCTCCGCCAAGCCTTCCTTCTTGGCGATGTCGACGACGTATTCGCTCATGTCGAAGGTCGCCTGCGACAGGCGCTTCACGTTGACCTCGTGAGGCAGGATCAGGGGCCATTCGAACTTCAGCATCAGGGCGCAGGACGGCACCAGGGCGACGATGTCAAAGCCTTGGTCGACATAGCGCAGCAACTCCTCGGAGACCTGCCTGGCGCTCTCGGCAACCTTGGCGATATCGCCCTGCTCGAGCTGTGGCATGCCGCAGCACTGAGGGTAAACCACGCGGGTCTCGACGCCGTTATGGGCCAGGACCGCGCGTGCCGCCATGCCGATGTCAGGGTTGTTGTAGTTGACGAAGCAGGTCGCGTAGAGCACCGCCTTTCGTCCGAAGCCTGGCGCCTCCCGGTTTACCTGCGGCGGCTCTTTCTTGTCGCGCAGAGCGAAGGTGCGGCCGTGGAACTTCGGTAGGGCGGCGTCGCGATGCACCTCCGCCGTCTTTTCCAGCAGCGGCCGAGTCATTCCGTTGCCGCGATCGCTCGCCCAGTTGCAAAGCCCCGGCGCCATCGCGGCGAGCTTCCCGTTGCGATCGGTCTTGGTCAGCTGACGCTGGCCGAAGGGGACCTTGCCTGCCTTCTGCTCCGCGACCCGATAGCGCAGCATCAAGTGCGGGAAATCGAGGTTGAATTCGTGGGGCGGGACGTAGGGGCAATAGGCCATGAAGCACATGTCGCAGAGCGTGCAGGCATCCACGACCGGCTTGAAATCTTTGCTGTCAACGCTGTCCAGCTCGCCGGTCTCTGACTCGTCGATCAGGTCGAACAGGCGGGGGAAAGATTCGCAGAGATTGAAGCAACGCCGGCAGCCGTGGCAGATGTCGAAGACGCGCCGCAGTTCGGCGTCGATCGCCTCGGGGTCGGTGAAGTCCGGGTTCTGCCAGTCGATCGGATGGCGAATCGGGGCTTCTAGGCTCCCTTCACGCATGCCTGTCGTCCTCGTAGTCTGGAAAAGCGAAGTGCGGGAAAATATCAGGCCTTAAGAGCGCGGTTTCGGGCGGCAAACGGGAGCCGATTCCTGGAGCGGAAGACGCCTTGGGTCCCGTCGCCGCCCGTCACGCAGATCCGGAACGTCTTCAGTCGTTCAGGGTCTCGAGCGCCTTCTGGAAGCGCCCGGCATGGCTTTTTTCAGCCTTGGCCAGGGTCTCGAACCAGTCGGCAATTTCGTCGAAGCCTTCTTCCCGCGCAGTCCGAGCCATCCCTGGATACATGTCGGTGTATTCGTGGGTCTCGCCGACGATCGCGGCCTTGAGGTTCTTATCGGTCGCGCCCATCGGCTCGCCGGTTGCCGGATCACCGACTTCTTCGAGAAACTGCAGGTGGCCGTGCGCATGGCCGGTCTCGCCCTCGGCGGTCGAACGGAACACCGCGGCAACGTCGTTGTAGCCCTCTACGTCCGCCTTCTGAGCGAAATAGAGATAACGCCGATTGGCCATGCTCTCGCCGGCAAAGGCGTCCTTGAGATTCTGCTCTGTCTTGGAATCCTTGAGCGACATCAAACTCTCCTGTCAGCCGTCGTCTTCGATCTTTCAGGGTTGATGGCTGGAAGCGACTAAGACACCGTCGCGCCTCGCGCGCGATCCCTCGCTCCAAACCTGGACTCTAGATAGTTGTACGAAGAGTTCTTGTCAACGGATTAGAATCGTTCTAGAAGAAAACTTAAATTGCCAATTTAGAAGAATTACTTTGCGTCGTCTTCGAGTCGAATGACGACATCTACCCGTTTTACATGAACGCCTTTTGGTGCCGCCGGAAGGCCCTGCAGCTTGATAACCTCGCCGGGAATGTCACGCAACTCGCCCGTCGACTCGAAATAGAAATGGTGGTGATTATCGGTATTGGTGTCGAAATACGAGCGACCGGATTCGACCACGACCTCGCGCAACAAACCAGCGTGAGTGAACTGGTGAAGGGTATTGTAGACCGTCGCCAGCGAGACGCGTACATCAGCCGCCAAGGCCTCACCGTGCAACTGCTCGGCGGACAGGTGGCGGTCGCCAGACTCGAACAGCAGCCGCGCCAAAGCCAACCGCTGCCGGGTTGGCCGCATGCCAGCCTGCT
>JAAUXU010134501.1_pt1 | contig 11472 bp, 11 predicted proteins | sample 7278151 | NCBI WGS metagenome assembly JAAUXU01 (sample SAMN14350113, study PRJNA611818) | marine sediment metagenome | isolation source: surface marine sediment (1.8m) | place: French Polynesia: Moorea | collected 2018-08 | reverse complement strand
TGGACCTGCTCGTCGCCATGTTGTGTTGTGAATGTAGAGGGAGGTCTCTCAACCTTTCCAGCTTGTTTTGTGCTACGATGTGTTTTTTGGGTGCCACACTGAGGGGGTTGGAGGGGTTGGGGGGGCAAAGCCCCCAGGATGGTGGGCCTGGGGGGCAGGAGCCCCCCAGAAAGTTTCAGCCACTTTCACTTTCATTTGATGATCAAAAACATCAAAATTCAGTTGCAGCCGGCATGGGGGTCATATCAACTAATGACATTGTAAGTGCTCTGGTGCCTTAACAAACAGTCAAAACTTGACGAAACTGCAGGATCTCATGTCCCACACTCTCAGTCACACATTCCATAGCAAAAGTCAACCTTACAATTATCTCACTAAGAGTATTGTATCAATATGTACCAAGCGACATTATTTACGCCAAGCACTGTACATACGATCCTTGCCACTTACAGTGCAATCGTTGATCTGATCACACCTGTAATAAAGTCACATCTGTTCCTTATAAACTAGGATTTCTCTCTATTTCAATCCACGATGGCAATTTGTCTTAGGACAGAGAAGGCAGGCAACGCTAGTGCGAAATTGATGGACAAATTGAAAGGGGACGGTTTCAAAATCGTAGCGATATTTTCCGTGCTGTCAAGTAAATAACTCAGGAGCGTCGGTTTCGGGTGACAAACGGACAGGCACAAAGCAAAAAAACTAGAGGGTCTTAAATGTTGCAAAGAACAATTCTCCAGAATCTCGTCAGATTCTCTAATCCAAATTGAAGCGACTCGTTCATCAGTGCCGGGACTCTGTCGGTGACGACCGCGGCCACTCCGGCTTGATTGCCAACTCGCATGAAGCCCGCTCGCTGGAGAGCAGACAAGAATCCGGCGTAGTCTTCCACGAACGCCATCGAGACCGTCGACTCCGTCATGTGAGCCGGACCCGTTTGGATAGGAGCGCAGCGAACCGATAAGTCGGGAGACGAGGCACGGCGAGAGGCCTCGATGAGGGCATTCGACGGGAATATCCCGGGATTGGCCATCCAATCCTGACCCGTCCCCAGATCCCGGCAGACGAGACCCGGCTCATCGCTCCCGCCCACGACCACGGTGCCCAGATCAAAGTGGGACGCGCAGGAGCCAGTGCGATGGGCCAATCTGACATTGGGCAGCATCTGACCTGGCGTACATAGGCAGTACGCCACCGCCGGCCGCTTGGGCCATCACAACTACGTTTTCGTAATTGGGCGAGTGCCCAATTTTTACGCCTTTGACGTCCGTGTCTGTCACTGGTAGCTCTTCCACCAGATTCAGGATTCCCGAGAGACGTTCGAGTTCGTACGTCGACGACGTACAAACGAAGACGGCCGCAGCCGCCTTCATTTCCTCCGTGGTCTTCCACCGCAGCCGGTAGTGGCCGATATGTGAATTGTCCTTATGGCCACTCTTCTTTTTGAAGTCCGCGGCCGGGTAGGACTCCATGATGGCCTCGTGCACCTCCCGACGACTGAACTTGCAGGGGAGGTCGGCTGATATGGACATGATCCGCATTATGTCGTCAAGTGACAACTTTGCTCCCAGGTCCACCACCAGCGTCTTCTTGATGAAGGCTTCCATGCTGGTCAGTTGTCGAGAAGAGTTGACGGTTGACCGTTAGCGTTTTGAATATTCAAATAATGCGTTGCAGTTCATTTCCGGAAAGGAGGAAGGTCGGCCTCGGATGGGAAGGCCGGGATGGTGGGCAAACGCCCACCATCCCGGTGGGCGCCACCATCCCAGCCTTCTTCGTCCGTCATCCTGACAACCTCCCTTCATGCTCGCAGTCGTCGGTTTCTTTCGCCCATTTTCCCCTCTTGTTTCTCCTTAGTTATGCAACTTCCTCCCCACAATGAAGGCGGAGGCGAGGATAAAAAAAGAGTTCGGTCTGCCTCCAATACTTGAATGGGCGTCCGCGCATGCGCACGTACCTACGCGCCCCCCGGCAAATTCCAAGAAATCGGAAATGGTCTTGTACAATATTTATTCATGCATACCTGTACGTGGTGTGTGCAGTGAAACTCGTCGAGGTGGCTAAAATGTAAGTAACTCTCTTAAAACTGCAGCTGCTCAAATCGAAAGCCTCGTTGAGTGACTTATTTCACTGGAGAAGAAACTCGTGGGAGTTGCTAAGTTCGAGGCCCGCGTACTTCAAGTTACTTTCTTGAAACTTCGGCCATTTAAATTAAAACTTACTACACGAGCTTGATTTCGTACTACGGGAACGTTTACTTCTGCACGGCTCCGTGTGTGTGCGGTGCAGGCGTGAATCTCTCGACACGCAACTGGTCGCCTTCTGCAGAAAAAAGGCTTCGGCATTGGCAAATGAACAATTGTACATTTGACATATTACAAAAGAAAAGAAGACGTACGTGTAATTCGAGGCAGTCGATACTATATCAATATGTGCATGACGCAACTTTGGGCATGCAAGTGCGTGCACTGTACGCGTACGCACGTATGCCAAAGAGTGCGTCACACCTACGTCTCTGCAGACCTTGCGAGAAAAACGGAGAAGGATGATGACCTTTCTTGACATGAAAGAAATGTTTTACAGACAGGTGGCAAAAAAAGGGATGAACATCACCCCCACAATTTGGTACGAGGGCCAGAATTTTTTGAAGAATGCTCGTTTTCTCGCAGGCCGTCCTCCATATCCGCCTACGTACGTTGGTTACGTGTTTCAAGGCGTTTATTTCTACATCTGTGAGCATTTCTACAAGTGAGCATTTTGAGCATATTTTTCTATCGAGCTCACACGATCTATTTTCTCTAGTTTTGAACTTTGCCCCCCACCCCTCTCCCCCTGAGGTTCAGCCCCGCATCCTGACTGCTCAGAGTGAACAGGGGAGAACCATCCTCGGGTTGGGTTCTTGCTCAATCAATGAGGCATTCCGACTAGAAGAAGCACGTCTGCTGCAGCACTGCACAAGAGCGGCTATGCTGTCGAACGATTCGCGGTTGCTTTGGAGAAGCCCTTGTCCTCCGTCTTCATGACCATCCTCTTGATCCTGTCAGGCGTCCTGTCAAGAACATTGAGTGAACATACACTTGTATCCTGTGGCTGCTGGTGCGCGTACAGTGCATCCGTAGTACAGTACCTTATCAGCGCTGGTCCCAACAACAACATATTGACAGTTTCTTCGTCGAGTTCCGCGAGCGGAAATCGGTTGAAGGACGCCGGGGACACCGTCCCAGAAGACAGGCACACGCACACGCCGCTCACGATGGGCTGGTTGTGGCAGAAGAAGCCTGCAAAGGCACCAGGGTAATGTACGATTAGATGTGCTGCGTCTAATAACTGGCATGTGCAAGCTCTGAAGGGACAGCGCAGGTGCAGCTCAGACTCGTACACGCACGTGTCTACGTACACTGGACGTGGTCCGTACTACATAAATACCACAAATGCAAAGTGTGAAAGGCCAAAAAAGGCCTTGGAAGTTCGAAACAATATGGAGTGAACAATACGGAATGAGGAGTGCAGAGAGTTGCTTGCATTGATAGGCAAGGACCATTGCTGTCTTGTGAGGCACTGGGAAAGTTACGTGACGGAGATCAGGGTTGCCAATCTGACGTGTCAGATAGTGGTAAGCCTGTCAGCATCTTGCTGTCCTGTCCTTTCTCACCGTGTCTCGAATTAGGCTGACCCAGGCAGCAGGTGACCAGATGAAAGCGTTCTTCCTCCTGGTCGCTTTTTCTCACCCTGGTTTGGAAGTGATGGAGGATCCTTTTGGACAGCCTCGCAGCCTTTCCGGCCTCGTCGGCGTAGCCGCCCACCAAGTGCAGCAGCACCGGGTCGTCGATTGCTGAAAAGAATGGGTCCTTTATAAAAGGGTGGCACGTCGACGTCGACGTCCATCAGCTCAGTGCGTACACATCCCAGACGTTCACATCCCTGACGCTCACCTGTTTTCTTGTGCGCCATTCATCTGGGAACAAAGAAATTTCTGGCGTCTTTGGCATTTACATACTCGCCCGTACACACAACGTCTAACCGAAAAAACAGCGAATGAGTCTTCTTCATTCATGCGAGCAAGAAGAGGGGGGAGGAGGAAAGGATTTCACGCGTACTTGTATTCTTAGGAATACGAAGGCGCGGCTTGTATTCTTCGCTATTTGCACAATGGCGCGAGGACCCTGGTGTAAGGATATGTCAGTATTTGCCTTGTCCGCTATAAAGAACGCACTGTACATTGAGATAGAGGATCCTAATGCGTGCACAAGACTTCTCTACATGACGAGCCTACGCCGATACCTTCTGATTGTACGAGGCTTCTATCACTTCTGCTATGCGCTTTTGGTGGCAACCTCGCCCTTCCCACGTTCCCCCCGCCGACGTAGGTTATCGCACGGACAAATGACTGCACTGTTTTCTCGCGTGTGTGAGGGAAAAGTCTGACTCGATCACAGTCTTTGTTCTCTAACTAACCCCTTGACCGGTGGTTGATCTAGGCACGTTTCTGGCCCAGATTCTCCTATGAGACCGATTGTTGCCCGAAGAATGGAATCTCCTTGGAGGAATTCGGAAATGCAGTAGCTCTTGGGGGGAGGTGCGCAGAGGAATAATTTAAACCTGGCCTCAAATAAAATTCTCACATACGTACAGTTGAATCTCGAATTTTGCAACTCATTTGTCATCAGTAAAGAGTTGCAAAAAATTAAATTTTGCAACAATTGAAAGGTAGCTTTTTAACGTCAAAATGATAATAGTATTTTAGCAGCCTTGATTGATTAAACATGAGTGTGCAGTAACTCCATGAAAGAAAGCACCTTCAAAAAAGAGAGTAGTGAGGAAGAGATTTAGTCTGGAGATCCATTGTCTGGACAGCATTGAGTAAACTGAAACATCCCGTTTTGTGACTACTGACGAGCTGTTGCATAACGTCTCGTCACTGCACCACTGACCTTGTAACAACGTCTGTACTAACTCTCAAAAGTTAGTGTAGTGCAAGGTTCGTGCATTCCTATCCTCAGTTAGCAAGGTGGCATGGACGAAGCTGCCACCTGAAGTTGCAAAAATCGGCTGTAGTGGAGTGTGATAGTTGCAATAACTGAAGTAATTTTCCTTAGCAAGGAAGGTGCCGCCCCAAAAAGGTTGCAGAAATTGAACATCTTGCAAAAACTAAACATGCAAAAACTGAGATTTGGCTGTCCTACGACGCAAAAGCTTCGAACTTCAAAAGAGGCTGTAGTAAGTGAACCACCATGTACTCTGTGTTTAAAATAACACTTTTTCTAATTTCTAAATGTATTTAAATAATACCAGCCACTCACTTGCCGCCCAGCTGGGTAAAATAGGATTAAACGTAGCATTCTTCACAGCAGATCACTGTGTACTTTTTATGAATGTCTAGGGGTAAATGGTGAGACAACCGACCAGTGTGGCAGTCTACTGACTTAAAGGGGTTCCCATGGGTTGCTTTGTCTCTGAAGTCTTTGCGAGGTTTTGACATGGTGTGTATTCATCTATGGATGACAAGGACTCATTTACATATAATGTAGCAGCATTTACTGGGACTGATATGTTTGACAGTTTTTCCAATATCCTCTATGTGCTATATTTTTTGACCAAATTACTTCGGTTTGTGAAGATCAACCTACCCATGTCTATCTTTCCGGCATGAGTTTCTCAGACGCAGTTTCTGTATGACATCACTATGCTTTCGCGATATCATACAGAAACTACCAGCACTCCTTGGGTCAGCACGGCCCTCGAAAATTCTATAGCACATTTGGCCCATAGGTCAGCCCCGTAAAGTCTGAAAAATAACTAAATCAAAGATTTTGAAATACCTATCAACAAAAGCATCGTTTTGACGAGATATCAAACAAGTAATTGTGCATTCAGCATACTGCAGAGATATCAGGTATCATGATATTTGGTCATGATATTCTCTAGTCCAGGGGCCATCTGAAAAAGCAATCTTGTCTTTGAAGTAGTTCAAAACTACTAAAACTGAAATGCCCAAAAGAAAGCAGTCTCAAAAATATTCACAGCTACCTGAAATTCCTACCGTTGTCGGGGGATTCTCAAGTTGCGTCAAGACAATGTCATAGTTGGTGCCTTGTAAAAAGTTAGACTAGAAGATGGTAACTGTGATGTTGTGGAACTTTTCTCACTTGTTTTCATTACTGAGATCAGGGTTCCAACAAAACCTCTGGTCAGGGTGTTCGTAGCACCCTATATCTAAGTATTGTAGCCATATGCTGCTAAAGACTCATGCTGGAGGCATACAAATGTGTGACGCAAACATTCACATGCATCACGATACCATCATGGATGTTGCACTATCCATTGTTAGCCGACTCGCCGGGTGTCTAAACCGACGGCTCTGACCTCACCGTACGTGCAGGAGATGATGGTAAAAGACTTACCGAAGTCTTCTGCCGCCTGCTGCTCATCTTCCTCGTCCCATTCTTCCCACTCATATTCGTCGTCATCTTCTCTCTCATTGGAGTTCCAACCATCGTCTTCGCCGGGATCGCAGAAATACCTCTCCCGAGCCCGTTGGTAGAAGGCTTCCACGAACCGGTCGAGCATGTTCTCTTTCACGTACTCGTCGAAATGAGCCAGGGCAACCGTCTGGGTGAATGGGTGGTGCAAGATCAGCACGTGACAAGTCAAGACATCCTCGGTGCCGCAGTAGAGCACTGGCCCGTCCGAGAAGCGATCGCCCCAGTGAGATACCACGAACTCCTAGAATTGCAAAGAATAGATGGGTTGGCGAAGAGGAAAGAAGGAAGATTCTGAACAGGCTATGACAGAACATCCATAGCGCAGTAAGTATTGTACGCACCGTACTGATGTTACGTAAGCGCGCTCATTTTATGAAAAGAGTCTCGAGACCCTTAAAAATTATGGTCTTACCAACTCCAAACCACAAGCATCTATTAAAGACATGGCAGAGAAAAGAGGGAAAGAGCATTAGGAAATACCTGACACGAAGAAGAGATGAAGCCGGAGATTTTGCGCGAGTCGTCGCAATAGGTTAAGTTGAGAGCGTTGTGAAATAATTGGCATTTTTAAACGAAAAAGAACCATTGATCGCGCACTCTTCTCGGGCTACAGATAAAGTATGCGCATAATCTGTAAATCACTTTTTGACGGTCGCCATTCTCTTGTCCGCTCTTTCCTCCATCCAGGTGCCAAGGCAAGCACTGAATATCACATATGAGACACATGTTTTTTTAAGCAGCACCGCCGTAAGGAACCCACACAAGGTAGGTCAGCAGCTTGTCGGACTATGGATTGAACTTCTGGTGCGTCAGATCACCATCGCATAGAACAGAATTTTTTCGCCGTTGCCCAATCTAAACGGAAAAATTATGTCAGCTGAGGCTTTTTTGGGCCTTTACCTCGCCCAAGATCTCGTTCTCGGTGTCGTGCGGCACGCGCGGCTTTGACCTCTATGATGACAATTGATGAACGTGGGGTTGGCAGCAAAAAGTTGAAAAATTCTTGCTCTCATGATGTCTGAGAATGCAACCTAATGCAAGATTCACGTCGACATTCACGTCTGATTTATGGTAAAAACTGAGTGAAGCATAATAAACTGCACCCTATATTGCACTAGGTAGAATATACACAGCTGCTGAATGTAGCACACGAGAAAAAATGTGTCCTGAAACTGACGGCCTGCATGATAGGCATGCGCATAGTTGATCCCCAAAATACATTGCATGGTGACTTAAAGGTGGGGTCAACAGTTCAGAAAGGCTTCCCCCCCCCCCATACACACGAGCAGTCAAGGTAGTCCTGAAGCGGTATGAGGAAACTTTGTTCATCCTTCTGGGACAAGGAAGTGTGGCAACTTTAATTTTATGAAGTTTGCCATGTATGTATTCCTTCCTTAAGAGCGGGACTTGCGCAATGTCTCATGCCTCCATGGGGTGCCTGATCTCCTTGATCATGGAGCGGACGGCCATCCTGGAGAAGTCAGTGTGTGCCAGCAGTGACCAAGTCACCTACAGTGCGTAATGTGAAAAAAAGGAGGATATGTTAAGTGGATTTATATTCACAAAGGCAACTTTCATCCTTCCTCCGCACCAGCTGACTTGCTTACAAGAAGGGACATGCAGGTTGCTTATTCACTCTTCAGAGAAAATATAATATAGTTATTGTATACACATGGAAAGGATGACACAGCGTTTGACGTTACAGGTTGATTTGCAAATTCATCCGTCTAAGCAGGACGGATATCAAATGTGACCTTCTGCTTGAAGACCTCGTGGATGAGCTCCTACTCCAGTAAAACCTCCAATCTCTTTACAAAGTCCACCAACTGTGTTATGCACAGGCCTAACATTTGCAAAGGGTCAAAATATTCATGCAGACAAGACTATCCCGGTGAATTTCCCGTTAATGCAGAAACTTTTGATTTGCATTGCATATTCCCGTGCAAAACGTGTCGTTACTGGTCAGCTGCGTCACAAAACGTGGGCGTGGGTATTCATGACCCTCCCCACACTTGCCATTATTCAGTGCTCTCATCGTAAATTACATATGGAGACTGTATTCAAAATTTCCCTCTCACAAAGGACGTCTTGCTTCAAACTAAGCATGATCAGAAAGTTTAAAAGGATTTTTCTTTACTCTTCCTTTTCGTTGAGCCACTGATTCAGCCCGATGACTGATGACCTCCCCTTGAGAGAGGAGCACACACAACGCGGGCGGGTGTGGGTGAGCGCGCGTGTGCCGTGTGCATATTAAAAAGGCTTTAGTTCACCAAAAGACTAATAAATAGGAAGACATTTAACTTTGTTCTATAGTCCCATACTGAGGTAGGGACGTCCTCACCTTTTGTCGCGCATAGAGAACCCCATCAGGCGGCACTAGCTTCTTTTTTGTAGCCGCCAGCCTTCGCGCGCCGTTGAGGAGTGTCGGGTGACTGGAGTACAAGCGGTCGAGGCTGCTGATGTCATCGTTTGTCAGCCTCTGGCCTCCCACTGTCAACACCATTATGGCGAGCTATCCACTCACTGCACGAATTTGCTCCCGAGGCTCCCTTCTTTCTTCCACTCGTGCGTGAAAAGGGCCACGAGGAAACCCTCGCCGGCGTCACCTCATTGCAGGAATTCTTGCCTGATCCTCTAGACGCAAGTAGAGCAATCAGCATCGTAAACTTTACGGCCGGAAATCTTAAATGGCTTGTTGATCTCTGCGTTTCTTTGCATTTGCTGATCAGCGCAGACAGCAAAGCCGTGTTTAGCGTTTGTCGCACTGCGATGTTGGACCAAAGTCTTGAGGATGACGCATTTTGCATATTGAACAATGATGGCTGCAAGTTGGAACTTCAGAATGTTGTTGTGAAAGTCTTCTGTTGGCTATTCTGGCATCAGCTGCCTCGATAGTTACAGAAGTTACAGAAGAACCCGTGACTCTGGCAATGAGGTAGGAAAGAATACGTTTTTTCTGCCATTCGACTTAACCTTTCAATACTAAATGTCTTGCCAATCAAGGCAGAAGAATCTGCCATCATGTTATCGATAGATGTTGGTCCAACGGAGTGGTTCAAATAGAACGAACGACCAATGAAGGTGTCCCCAGTAATAAGCTGGGGACACCTTTATTATCCAGCTTATTACTGGAGTAAGGACTCCATGAGACTTTTTCCTACCTTTTGCAGGAACGCTCTTTCTGACGCTTTCGTGGTGTGTATTTTTCTTGCTGCCTCTGCGTGTTTGAAGGCAACTGTGCGCTTTTCGCCCCCCTTCCCAGATCTCATTTCACCAGTTGAAAGTCATCCTTTTGTACATACCTCCTGCGTTTCACGGGGGCAAAATTCTTTGTCCTCCTCGTCCAGATTACATAACCTACGTAAGTAACAAACGGCTGCAAAGTTTCAGCTCTCCTGTCCCTGCCTACGTTTGGACTTGTGCACTCATATGCTAACGTGGGTCTACATTCTCAGCAGTTCGTAGGGGTGAAGCGCGCTGAGGTGCTGCGCTGCACAGCGGTACAGCAGTCGGAGAAGTGACGCAATGGACTCGCACCTGCGTACGTATATACATCACGTGCGTTTCTTTTCTCTTCTACGGGTGACAACGGCACTGAATCAAGAACCGTACGTACTTAAAGACACAAAGAAGTCGTCCATGTCTCAGGACATAAAGAAAAAATACACTGAAGGATCGATTTAACGGGATTGTTCCCCTCAGTTGAGATCCTATCATGGAGGCTATGCTATCTAACCAACAGAGGAGTACGTGCATTGCACACTGACTGATGAGGTATGCGGCGTAAGTAATCAGTTAACAGCAATAATGAGGCTTTGATCAATTCATCTTGATGACTCCCGTGCTGAAAAAGGCAAAGTTTGCTCTAGCTTCGCAATACTCAAATTGGATGCGCATTAAGTACAGGCTGTACTGTTCTAAGCTATGTTGACTGAATGCGCATTCGTGGCTTTCTTGCCGACACCTTTGAAATACTGATGATACGAACACTTTGAATAGTTCGGATTAGACATTGTGCGCGTTGGAAGTTGCAGGTTTTCATGAGGAATTTTTTTTCAGGAATGTCTTCGTGTTCTTCTGCAATCAAGTTCAGGTGAAAGAAGCGGGTGAGTGAAATATCGATTCTGTGGACACCACAGGACCGACAAGAGATAGAGGTCATTTTTCCCCAAGTTACCGTCAAATTTTGACACTTTCGCTCGCTGCCTCAAAAAAGGCCAGAAAACTCAACATTTAGCTTTGCAGTCAGCCATGTCACTGCGGAACGACTCTTGCGCGGAAGAAAGAGTCTACTGGACTCTTTGTGGGCGCGTGACATATTTTTGTCATCTGCCTGCGTCTCATTTTGTCAGTTAAACAAAAATATTCAATATCTGCCGTGACTGCGCCCAAAAAAGTCATTATATAAGAGTTCTCTCAGATGCTCAGTTTTGAGGACACAGAGTGCAAGACAGACATAGGACTGAGGGAGATATTGATAACCATGGGGCTGTAGCTTTAGTGAGGATGGCTACAGATGCATAATTCTTTGTCAAAATGTCGGGGGGGGGGGTTCCTGGAAAAGAGCGGACATAAAACACTTTTTATCCGAATACTGTCAACTTTTTTGTCCAGTACCAGGTTGAGGGAGGCCTTCGGGGATGCCAATATAGTGTGGCCAACGTTCAACCTTAGCCAGTCCTGGGTTTCCTCTGACATGTGACAATGCTCCTGCATCAAGGTGCACATGAACTCTGATTCCAGGTTATCTCCATCCCCCTTGCCTCTGGGTACTTTACTCTTGAGAGAATTGTCTATGTAGGCCTTCATATTCAGTTTGAACTTGAGCTGGAATACGATCAAAGGTATCTTCTTTGAACGAATCCATGTTGATTTCTATGAGGCAGGACACCTTGGTAGATACATGTTTCGTGTATGGAATTTATATTGAACTCGCTCAAAATGATGATCAAGCATTGAAATATGATAGGAGTAAAGAAGGAGGCATTGA
>JAAUXU010017643.1_pt1 | contig 11482 bp, 15 predicted proteins | sample 7278151 | NCBI WGS metagenome assembly JAAUXU01 (sample SAMN14350113, study PRJNA611818) | marine sediment metagenome | isolation source: surface marine sediment (1.8m) | place: French Polynesia: Moorea | collected 2018-08 | reverse complement strand
TTCTTCTTCCTGCGCGCTAATGGGCACGGAGAGTTCGTGATACATGGCGAGCAGGGAGGAAAGGGGAACAAAAACGATCACAAAGAACGTGGTTATTAACCAAAGGGGAGAAAAAGGCACGCACTGCCCCAGTCCGCAGAGCTCTCGCTCTCTCCCACACACACGGTCGACGACGGCGGTCAATTAATGAGCAGAACAGGGGGACGAATAATCACCTTTCGTGCCTCGTAATATTCATAAATAGCCCCCCTTCCCTCCCTCTGCTCCAACGCCACTCTCCTCACGGTCCGTTCTGTTCGTTGAGTGGTTGGGAATTGCATGGAGCAGCTTTTTGGGTGCCAGGCTCAACCAGACTCGTTTGAGCATATATTGCGAAGGGGGAGGAGAAGACAGAGTTGTACAGGGGGAGGGAAATGGCCGATGAGTTGAGATGGAGGGAAGAGGGAACCCAAAAGAGCAGCAGTTGGAGGAGGAGGAGGAGGAGGAGGAGAGGAGCTAAAAAGAGGCGGCCAAGGGAAGAACGTCGGCATTTTCAAGTCGGGTTCTCCTCCTTCGGCATTCATCGGCCCTCCTCCTCCTCCTCCCCAGGTGTTTCGTCTTCTCTCCTCTCTCTCTCGCCCGCTCGAAGGCTGAACTAATCAACATGAATGACCTAACGAAGCAGCAGCGAGAGGAGGAGGAGGAGCAGGCGACGGCCAAAAGCTCGAAAGACGGCGGCACTAAAAACCCCGCCTCCTCCTCCGACCGCCCGTCCTTCTCCCTCCTTTTTAAAAACTCTCCTCTCCCTCTCCTCTGTGGGACACAGGGTGGCGGGATAAATGTGGGCAGGGGCTTAGTTGATATCAATGTATGGGGGGCACGCAAGGTGTGAGGGGCGGGTGGGGGTATTGTGAGTTGGGTCACCCCCCGCACATAAATCCTCCTCCTTTTCCCACCACCCCGAAGCAGGGAGGGGCTGAGGCTACAGGCATGGGGGAGGGAAGAACAATATGATTTTTCCATGCCTGACAAATGTGCCAGTGAAGAATGTGCCAAGCCCCAAAAGCCGAGAGAGAGGCCACAGGAGAATGAGAGAAAAGGGGGGGAGAGAAAAAAGAGTCTCTGAGTTCGTTAGTGGCAAAATGAGGGAGAAGAGAGATTTTTTTCTCCTTCTATTCTAGGCAGAGACAGCGGCTAACTCTTTTTTGCCGCCGCAGACGATAGAGAAAACAAGAAAAAAAGGAGTTAGGGAGGCTCCGATTTCAGGCCAGAAAATCAATACCCTAAAGAAGGCCAGATGTAGCAAACGAGAAGAGTTTCTAATTGAGGACCGCTGCACGCTGTCTTCATTTTGGAGAAATACCTAGAAACATCCTCGCGTTCATCCCTCCACTAATTTCCTCCTCTTTTTTCGGGTATACAAAACGGCACCCAGCCCGTAGAAGAGGAGGAGGAATTTTTACGGGTCCATTCTCTTCCCTCAGCCTACCTGCCTCTCTTTCTCCCATTTAATTTCATGATGTGCCATTTTCCTCTCCCCCCTCCCCACTTTTTTTCGCACCCAGCCCGACCCCCCTAAAATTGCAGAAAACAAGCAGGCTAGAGAAGAGTGGGGGGAAATATAAAAATTGCTTTGTTTGGCAGGTGGCTCGTTGTCCACCACCGGCAGCCGCACAGTCTGGATTTTTTTCTAGGTGTGTGTGGGAAAACATTTTTGCAACGCTCAGACAGCTGCTGCGCGAAAAAGAGGAGAGGGAATGGAGAAATGCCACCGCGCCACCTTTGCAATTAAAGCCGCGAAAAAAAGGGGGAGAGAGCCGTTTCGAGGGAGGGTGGCGAAGGTGACAAATTCGGTCTCGCCTCCTCCTCCTCCTTTCGCGTGCTACCGTGGAAGCACATGAACTTCTGGTCTGGAGAGCAGCACATAACAGGTCCTTTCTCCCCCCCCCTTTTTTCAGCGCTGAGCAACAGAGACAGCCACCACCACACTCACTATCAACGGAAGCGTGCCGGGAGAGAAAGAGAGAAGGGGGGAGGGGGAGAAAAGGGCTGGTCTGAGATAGCACGGAAAAAACTAATTTGCATGAGAGAGGAGGGGAGGGGTGGAAAGGGGTGAGGAGGAGAGAGCATGTACGTGATCTCACCAACTTTTTCGGCTGGTGACACCGGAGCCGTGACACGTGGCTTCCTTTTTCTCTCCTCTCTCTCACCCCTAGGAGAACACAGTACTTCCCCCGCAAAGGAGAGGGGGAAAGAGATCGTAATTATGGCACCTGCATAAAATTTTAATTAGTCGGTCTCCCTCCCCCTCGAACGCTGTAGGGCGGGGCCGGGCCGGAGTGGATTGACACTTTGGTCTTTTCTTCCTCCTGTTTCGTGGTGACACTTGGCTTTTTTTCGTAGGAAATTTCTCTTTTCGTCCATGTTCGGATAATGAGGGCTCGGGAGTTAGGGGATCATTGCCCTCGCCCTCCTGGCTTCCCTCCCAATCATGCAATTATTTCTATTCGCTCCAACGGCGAAATCGGCGGAACGGAAAAGCGAGGGGGCGGACAGGAAGGGCTTTCGACAATTTCCACCTTCGAAGAAAGGGGCTGCAAAGCGTGCTCACAATTCTTCCCGAGTCGGCGATTCCCCTGCCCGAGGTGGCGTAGAAAACTAGGCGAAAAATGGCGACTCCGCCGGCGGCGCACATCGGCCGCAGCCATTAATTGACACTTTGAGGTAAATGTCATTTCTCTTTCACTCTCGGCAGTAGCACTTTTTTGCGGAGGCAAGGTTTGTTTCGCCTCCCCTCTCGTAATGGCTATGTCTCGGTTTGTTAGCCAAAGGGGGAAAGATTGAAAAAATGGAGGGGGAGGGAGGATGAAAGAAAGAATCGCCCGGTCGTTCCGAAACGGCGAACAAACAAAAAAATTCCTCCCTGCCACTTTTGGCTCCGTCAATTGTTCCCTCTCTCTAAATAGCACCCTGGCCCTATAGAGCTTCCAAGCGAGAAGAGGATATTTCAACAAGAAAAATCTCAATGCCTGACTTTCTTTTTACAATTGACGGTGACAGTTCTCTTGGGAAGGAGAAGTCGGGCAAATGTTCGGTCAAGATAAGGACGCTGGCATTTGGGAAGGAGGTTGCGTGATTGGAAAGTTTCTTGGAGATCAAAAAGTCCCTTTCTTGGAAATGAGAACTTTCCTAATGAGACCCCTCCCTTATCCGAAGAAAGGTGATTGCAAGGAGGAGTAGAAAGAAGAACTTTTGCCCTTTGCCATTGCTACATTCATCGGCGGCGCCAGCAGAAGGAGGTCCGGCGGATGATAATTTGCGGCGTTGGTGGCGGAGGCGCCAGATTCGGAGGGAGGAGGCGAGTGCCAATTATTATTGGGAGCTGCTGGGTTACCGAAAAGACTTTCGGCAAAAAAGGAGGTTTCTCTCTTTCTCTTTCCAGCAGTTGCATGATCGCATGCACAAGAGAGAGAGAGAGAAGGGATAGGGGATAGAAGGAGCGATGGTGCCGCCGTCGCCGACTGGCTGTAAAATGTTAATTAAAGGGCTCTTTTCTCTTTCTTTCTTGCCTTTGCAGGCCGGTCGGGGAGGGGTCGGGGAGGGTCTAGGAACCAAAGTCCCTTCATGATTCGGTTTTGCCTGGTCGGGCCCACTTTTTTTCTTACCTTTCTTTTAATTGCTGGGACGTCGTTCCTTCTCTTTTCGCATTTCGACTGCGGCGGCACTGTGTTTGATCAACTTGGAGACAACTGTTTTCTCACTTTTTTTCCGCTTTCCGCTATTAACAACAGTTTGTTCGTCCTCCTCTCTTTGCATTAACTTTGATTATGCTAGGAGCAGGCAGTTGGCACAAATATGTTTTCAGGAAAAATAGCAATTACCCTTGCTTGTCTAAAAACACTTGATTTGTTTTAATAGGTGTTTTCACGTTTTCGTTTGTCGTTCCTAATGTATGTAGACCGCTATCCGCCCCTCTCGCCCCTTTTCTTGTCTTTTCATTCGAAAGAGGACGCGGCTGCGGTGGGACACGAAAATTGTCTCTTGTGAGCGGTAGGAGCACACCTGAGAACGGTGCGGCGAACACTGAAGAGGAGGAAGAAAAAAAATCTCTCTCCTCCCTCGCTGGCCCTCCGCGCTCTTTTCTCCTCCTCCTCCTCCTCTCTCTCTGAGTGCCAGAAGGGAGGCCGCTACAACTGTCGATCACAAGAACGATTTTTGGCGAGGGAGCGTTCCCCCTCCTCCGTCCGTCCCCGGGTTAGTTTGAGCTCATGTACAAAAGCATGGAGCGGCCGCGGCGGTGGCGGCGGTAGTGGCGGCGAAGGAGAGTGACCACCGCGGCTGCTGCTCCGTCCAAGCGGTCGGCCGCGCCGCGATCCGCCGTTTAAAGAGAGAACGATGATGGCTGCAGCAGCGCCCCTCTTTTCTCTCTCCTCTTCTCCTCCGAGTATGTGTGCTTAGCTGGCCGGCCGTGAAAGGTGGAAAGAGGAGGGGGGGAAGATGGAAGAAGGTGCTGGTGGTGCTGGAGGCGGTGGTGGACACTTCTCTCCTGGCGGTGGTGGGAATAGATTGCGGGAGGGAGGAGAGAGTAAAAAGGGAATTGGTGAATTGGTGACACCGCCCGGCCCAGAAAGAGAGAGGCTGCTCTCCTTTCCCTTTTCCCTTTCTTCAACCTCGAGAGAGAGGAGGAGGAGCGGTCAAAAAAGAGGCTGCTGGCAGGGTGGAATATCGCGATGGAAAAAGAAAGGATGGCCATAGTGGTTCGTCCCTTTGAGCTTTCCTTCCGTTTAAAAAGGAAAGGAAAAGGAGATGCTTCTCTTTCTTCTTTCCCTATCCCTCACATCTCACACCACTCCTTTCTCTCATCTTTCCGTATCTCGAAGATCACACGACGCCAGAGATCATTGTCCCAAAAACTTGCAAAAGTTAGAATCAAGTCTCGCTCAAAACTTACAGCCTCAGGCATGTCTCAATACGAACTCCTTTGCAAGTGAATGAAAAGTCCAATCAAACGATATGTTAAAGGGTTGGTTTTCCGATCATCCTGGAAGGGATAGCAGCAGACGGAAGCAAGGGGGTGGGGGTCGATGAATGGAAAATTGAGAGTTTCTCCCTCTTCGTCCAGACGGTCTGGTCTAGGTCTGACAGAGGAAGGGGGCGGGAACGGGGAGAAAGAGAAAGAGTTGGTTTTGCGCTCTGGGAAAGGAGGAAGGGGAGGAGAGGCAAATGTCGGCGGCGCCCCGTCAAAGGGGTGGTGGTCAGCGGGAAAGCGGCGATGGGTGCAATTAGGACGGCGGCGTCGGCGGTCGGGCGGTGGACCGGTGTGCGGAGATCGAAGACCAAATATTATTGTTTTGCCATCACTTAATTACCGGCTTTGATCCTGGTCCGTCTCGTCCGTGTACCGCCGACGTTTCGGACAGGAGAGCAAATAATGACAAGCCACGGGAGGAAGGGGAGCAAAAGGGAAACGAAGGGAACCAAGAGAGCTAGAGATTTGCCAATCTCTCGCCCACAATCGGTTGCTTTTGTTGCAAAAGATAGTACAAAAGGAGTACTTTTTCTAGTTTTATTAAAATGTTGAATCCAGCGCCAAGGAAAACTGTCCCACCCTCCATCCACCCTCGCTTCTCGCTGCGTGTGGTTCCAGTTCAGTCGAAAGAAAAAGGGGGAGGGCGACTCCGATCACTGTCCAGACAGCTGTCTGTCTCTCCGTTTCGAACAGAAACAGTAGTGCTGTATAGTAGTAGGTTGTTGGTTTTTAATAACCTGTCTGTCTGATGTCTCTCCTTTCTACCCCCTCTCTTCCTATTTTCCCCTCTCCGACGGCGGAGAGGACCAAATTTAGGAGCATGCTGTATATAGCCGACGACGACGCGGTCTCGCTTGTATGCACTGCCTGCCTACTGCCGTTTCCCAATCAAGTGAAAAAAAGAAATGGAAGGATTGTTCTCCGAGTTTGCTTTTGGCGAGGAAAAGTGTTATGGTTCTCCCTCTCCTCCCCACGCTGCCTCCTCCTCCTCCTCCTCGTCGTCATAAGGCAGTAAAATAATTGAAGAGAGGAAGAGGCGAAGCCACACCTCAATCATGCGGAGGAGGAGGAGAAGCGGGAGGCAAAAGAAGAACGGGATTCGCCAAGGAGAGTCATGTTTGACTAAGTTTTTCCTCATATTCTGCTACACTATTCCCTTAAACAATGAAGGTATGATATATTTAGGTAGCAACTGGTGAATGCAATTCAATTTTTGTTCTCGAAAACGTCGTTTGTTCGTCGCTGTTCATTCGTTCGGGCATGAAAGTGTATGTGCGTGTGTATGCACGACGGAGCCTCCCCCCCTCCCCTCCCCCCGTGATTATTGGTACCAATAACCGAAGCCAGGCGAAGCCAGGCACAAGAGGCAAAAGATACCGCGGCTGCGAGGGAGGGAGACGCCATAAACGGTCGGAGGAGGAGGAGGAATAATCTGTCTGGCACTGCAGCACAGCAAAACAAAGAGAAGCGAAGGTGGGAATCATAAATTCGGGAAAGTAACTTCGTTCGGCTTCGTTTTTCTCCCCCCTCTCTATCGCCTCGCCCAGCAGCACGGCGCGGCCGGGGTTTCCGGTGGCGGTGGCAGCACAGGAAAGGATTGAGAGATTTTCAAAATCGATGTCGGTCTGTACGCGCGGTCCCGCATTGTTTGTCGTTGCTTCCCCTCTTTTGTCTATCTCTTTCCGCCCCTCCCTCCCTCCCTTCTCTATACAATACAGCTCTATCGTAAAAAGAGTTGTTCCATGAACGCATCCGCCTCGATCCTATACACAAGACCGGGAGAAAAAAAGAATATGAGGGAAAGCGACCGATGCCGATCTCCCCCCCGCAATAGCGCGGAGGGGGGGAGGGAGAAAGAAAAAGTGCATGTTCAACATCTCATCTCTCCTCTTTTCCTCCCCACTTGTTCCAACTTCCTTCCTTCCTCCTCCTCCTCCTCTTTCCCTTTCTCTTTCCCCGGTCCAACGGCTTGGGGGAAGGCAGCCCTCGGGCGAGACCTGTCAAAAATCAACATAATTTGTCTGAGAAGTTTGCTTGCTCCGGAGGCGGCGGACGAGCCATGGAGCACCTCGCTTCTGATATGAACGGCGTACGAAAAGGAAGGGTGGCAGAATAGAGGGAAGCGGAAAGCTCATTTGCGTGCGTATTTTCCCGTGGAGACTATATCGTATGCGATTGCTCTTTTTCCTTCCACCATCACGAGGTTAAATGTGTTGTTGTAAGAGGCGCGAACTGAAATTCTTACATGACATGAACGGAGAAAAAAGAGAGAGGAGAGGAAGAGGAGGAGGGAGCATCACCTTTGGGAATACGGGTAAAGGGAGGAGGGGTTGGCCGCTGATTTAATGCGCTTTCGGCTCACGAGAAAAAGAAACTAACAGAATAAGAAACACAGCATAGGGGGAGAAGAGTGGGACGAATGTTGCCGCTGACCTTTCAAAAAAAAAAGACTGCTGCATCTTTAGGACGTCGGTGGCAAATTTCTTTCTGAAGTAACGGCTCCCCCCCTCGTTCGTTCTCGCTCCCATTAAAAGCGTTCGTAACAGTTTTTGCACATCTTCGCGGCTCCTTCCTTTTTTCCTCATTTCGCAAACATTCCCAAAAGAGATTGCCGCCTCGTCTCGCCGTCAAGCTATATTGCTGCTCCTTCTGATACACGTAAGAGTCTCCCCTCTCCCGTTGATATGAGGTGAAAATGAGTTTCCGTTGTTGTAGTCTTGCGCAAAAAAGAGGGGGCAATAATAAACTGCTCCCCTCTTTTAGCTGGGGAAACGAAACGCGAACGAACACTTGTGTGGGGGGAAACCTCATCATCCGCGATTCTTCTTCTCGGCTTTTAATTTTTTGTGCCCCCATCGCCGTGTTTACTCCCTGACATTTCTCTCATGTCTAATCTGAGGATATAGGACGGCGGCGGCAAAGAGAGAGGATGGAGCCTCGGGAGCAAAAAATCGCAAATCATCTTTTGCCTTTTTTTCGCGTCTCTCCCTTTTTCTAGCTCGCGGAATGCAAAATGCGAAAGACGTAGGTAGTCTTTCAAGAAAAGGCCGGAGGGAAAATTAAAAAAGCTCTCTGCAGGTGGGGACGACGACGACGACGTGGGGAGGGAGGGAGGCAAGGATTTGGATCTACGCCGCCGCCGCTGCCGTCAAAGGTGGCTTTCATTTTGCTTTCTTCATCTCTCCGCTCCGCCCCCCTTCTTAATCTTTTTTGCGGAGTTGTCGGGAGGAGGAGGGCAAGATACCTGGATTGACTTTCACCTCGCATCATTTGTACTTGCGTCCAATCAACACTGCCTCAGCTCAGCTCTAGCTTTACTTCAGCAATAACTTTATTGAGTTTTTTTATGTTTTTTCTCTGTTGAATCCCACACCTCCTCCTTCTCTGTCGCTGCAGAAGTCAGTCGTCGTGTTCATTTGGCCTTGACTTCCGAAGAGCTAGAGGAAGGGAGAGACGATGGGGGCAAAAAATTAAGAGAGCTCTAACAAGATGAAGAAGCAAAAAAGAAAGAAGCAGGGGAAGAGAGAAAGATGAGAGCTAAGGAGGAAGGAGGAGAGGCCAACCTTTTCCCTCCATCTGCTTTTTAAGTCGGCTTTGGGGAGCGCCGACGCTCTGCTTGCTTGCGTTTTTAATTGCTCTCTGCTATCTCTCTCTCTCTCTGAAGCAGGAAAAAGTCATCTTTCCCTCTCCCTCTTTTCCTCCTTTCCAGCCCTGCGGCGAAACACTCCACCCCTGTGTATTAGCTCTCTCTCTTTTCCCGCTCCCTCCTAGGAAGAGAGTCTCCTTCCCTGCCTTCTCCGTCGCAGCCGCAAATGTTGAGAGATTAATGTCGCTTCTTATTTGGAGCACCGAAGAAGGTGGAGGAGGGAGGAAGACTCTCTCCCCTTCCCCCTCCGCAGGCAGCAAAACTCGCAAATGAAGCCAAACACGAGTTCAGAAAAAGGGGAAGAGAGAGAGGAGGAAGAGGGCAGAAGAGTTTTTATTCATTTTCTCCTTTCCCTCCTAACACCTGGGGAGGGAAAGGCGAGGCTGTGGCCAAGTATGGGATTGAGCACTGGCTATACCATCATCTTGAAGAGAGGGTTACAACATTGAAACATACACCAAGCTCGAGACCATATACCGGTAGGTTTGCAAACATAGGTGAATGTGAATCCAAGTAGTTAAAATGTAGGGAAGAAGACGGTGGAAAGAGAAGAGAGCAGGGAAGGGAATAGTAGAGAGGTGAAACGGCGGAGTCTACTTCGTCAGAGTTGGGAAAGGGGGGAGATGCAGTATGAACTTGATAAGTGCCAACTGCCTTTTTGACTCTTCCCATTTCTTCCCCTCTCACGCTGTAGCTCCTACTGAAAGAAGTTTTTTCTTCCTCCTTCTCCGTCTATCTCAGTGTTGCTCTTTTTTTTCCTCCCCTCCTCCGTCCCCCCCCCCCTCCTCCTCTCTCTCTCTCGTGAAAGCATTCCTGGGAGTTTTAATTAACTCGCCCCACGCTTTTTCTCCCTCCCTTTCCACCTCCACCTCTCTGCTTCCCCTCCTCTCTCCCTCCACCTCCGTCACTATATTGCTGTCCCCCCCACCTCCCCGCGTCCCCTTTAACCGGGGGCATAAAACGCTAATGACGAAGCTTATGGCAAAAGTGCTGGCGACGTATTTTTTCTCCCCACCCCTCTTCTTTCCCATCTTTTTCTTTCTCCCCCCTCGTGGGCAAAAGAAAGACAGAGATGGGGAGAAAAAGGAAAGAAGAAAAGACTCTGCGGAGAGACAAAGAAAGAAGAGGGAGAGGGGAGAATTTTCATTTTTCCTTTACATTAAGCTTTCTCGTCTTCCTCCTTTTCCTTTTGTCATTGTCCTCCACTCAATTTAGTAGCCCCCCCTCCCCTCCGGTCCCCTCAACTACTTTCTTTTCTTCTTGCCTCATCTCATACTCTGACTGTCTCTTTTCTTTCTTTCTTCCTCCCTCCTCTTGCTTTGCTGGCATTTGCGGTGTGTGGGGAAGAGGTGGAAGGAGTTAAGAGCATTAGCAGCAATCTATGCATTGTTTAACCTGCCGCCCTACCTTTGTCGCCTGGATGAAGGATCCTACAAAACACATTACATACACCAGACAACTCTTCTTCATCAACACGTTCTCTCTGAACGATGTTAGCGTAGCTATGATTAGAAAAGTGCCAAAGTTTGGTGAATTTCGTCCCAAAATCGTAGTGGCCGCTTGTCGCGGGTGGATGAAATGTGTGAGGTCGAAAAAAAGTGGGAGGGTGGCTCCCAGGGGGTGCTGGGGCGAGCAAGATGATTCTCATTCTGGAATGAAAAGGAATGAATCTTCGGATACGCACGATCTCTCCCCGCACAAAGAACGGAAAGAATAAAGCACAAGTGAGAAAGCTCTCTCCTCCGCGGGAGGAGGAAATTAATGAATCGTTGAGAAAAAAGGGTGTGTGGGTAGAAGTGGATTGGAGGACCCCCGGGCAACAATTGTCTCCGCACCCCTCCGTCCTCACACATGCACCCCAAAGGAGGACGAGGGACTACTTGTTTGGCTTTGGAGAGAATAAAAGACACGCATAAGCCCTTCTCCTCCTCCTCCGGCTAAACAAACAGGATCGAGGATGAGGCGACGGAGCAGTGAAAGGCTCCTGTTGTATCCTTCCTTGGTGGTTGTGTTCCTTTTCCCCTCTGCAAGAATAAAGGAAGCAGGCGAAGGAGGAGCCCCCCAGTCCCTCACTCATCCCCCTTCCCCTCATTCTTTCATGCTGGCAGCTATAGGACGAAGGGGGAAAAGAAAAAACAGAATAAGAAAATAATCATTAGCAGCCTTCGTTCCTCCGTCCGTCCGTCGGTTCTGCCTGCCACTTTTTCTTCTTCTTTTCCTCTTTCCACCATTCTTCTTCTTTTCTTTTTCCTTCTCCTGTTTCTTCCTCCACCTCCCACTTCCCCCCGGGGGTCTCTCACTAGCGGGAGGTATTTGCCAACAAGTCAGTATGTTTTAAAGCTTTTAAAGCTAAGAGAGCTTAAATTTTGCAGGACGAAGAGCCTCATTAGAGTCGTCGTCCGGCTGAAGGTGAAAGCCAGTCCTTTCTCTTCCATACGTAGGGGGCTCTCCTTCTCCGCCACAATGATAATATTAATGTGCTCCTCCTTCTCGTCTCCCTCCTTCAATGCCTGCCAGCCAGATAGCGTGTGCCGCAGCCGCAGCCGCCCTCACTAGCTGCCTTGCTGCAGAGCCCGAGATCATTTGCCGCAGAACAATGAGTCAAAAGGAGTTTTTTCGATATTCATTATCCACCTCCTTCTCTTTCCTTGTTTTGTTCCCCACTCCCCCCCCCTCACACACACACACACACACATGCTTGCTTTCGTTTCTATCCTCCCCTCCTTGATGAGCAGCACTGCTTTCTCCCAGGAAAAAGAAGAAGGAAAAGAAATGGGAAGTTGTGAGAAGGAAGCACTTACTCTCCTTTGCCGCCTTCTCTTCTCTTT
>JAAUXU010109939.1_pt1 | contig 11484 bp, 17 predicted proteins | sample 7278151 | NCBI WGS metagenome assembly JAAUXU01 (sample SAMN14350113, study PRJNA611818) | marine sediment metagenome | isolation source: surface marine sediment (1.8m) | place: French Polynesia: Moorea | collected 2018-08 | reverse complement strand
CGACGTCTTCCGCACAGTGAATGGCTGCCTGGAACCAATCCCGGTTTCGGGAGCCTCTGGGCCATGGTCAACCCCGATAACACATTGTGCTGTACTCTTCCCCCCCCCCCTCCCCCCTGTATAACAATACCTCGGGCTGAGCCGAGCTGGGCTCCCCTGAGCTCGACGCGGCTCGAGCCGCACTCATCTCTCTGCAGGTGCACAAGAGCTGCAAGACACGCTGCTTTCGCCCAAGAGCCAATTCCGAATCGTTGACTCCCCGTCGGACAAGCACCTCTCGCCACACGCGCAGCTAGCGGAGTCACGTTGCTGTCGTGCTCACCTGTGTGATTTGTCTCCGTCGGCCTGGTCGTCGTGGTGGCCGCAGCTGTACTACTCGCAGCCGTATGCGATGGTGACGATGCCTGTACAACTTCTTTGACACGTCGCACTTCGAGCCCTTCTGTGCGTACACTGACTGCATTATTATGCTGCCCCGGAAGAGCCCTTTGGGGTCCCTTCTTATGGCCAGGGATGGAGTGAGCCCGAGGTTCTTCGAGCCTCACGTCGCTGTACAGAGAGAGGTGATGCAACAACGCACAGTGGACGCCCCCTAACGCAGCGACTTAGAGTGGTGGAATGCACGACGCTGACGGGCGAGGATCAAGTGGCTGTGTGACGCAGCCAAAACAAGCTGGGCTCGCGAGCCTCAGGTTCGACCTCGAGCGCAGTGCAAAAATGCTAGCTTTGAGCCTCGGGCCAGGCTCGTTTCCACCTCTACTCCTCTTCCTCCTATTACTCCCAAGGTAAGTGGAGGAGTTACCCCAGCACCTGAGCGAAGGTTGGGCTGGTGTCGTTGTCGCTGCTGCCGCTGCCGTCACTGCTGTCGCCGTCGGGTCGCAGGGTGCAGAAAGAGGAGGAGCTACCACACTCCGGCCGCAGAGCTGGAGCTCGAGTGGATGTCTCGGGCCCGGGCCCAGGTCCGTTGACCGGCTTGCGTGCCGCTTGTTGAAGCTCTTTTGGCGCAGCGTGGTGGCGAACAACATGCAGAGGACATGGTCGGCCTCCTCGACGCAGCCGCTTACTTCGGACTGCCCGGAAAAGAATTGGAGCGGCCCGATATAGCAACGCTGTCTGACGAGGAAGAGAGAGGTTCACTTTCCTCAGTGCAAAAGAAAACAACGTCAAAGTTGAGGATCTGGACCGACGTCTGGGCCCCGTCCGAGGCCGCCAAATCGGGTATGTTACATCCTGTCGCGTCCACGGCGAAGAATTACTTAGTCGCCGTCATCGCTGGCGTTAATCGAGCGATTGCCGGTTGAATGGGCAAAGCCAGTGACTCGATACGAGACGTCCTCAACTCAGAGATCGCCAGCAAAGAGCTGGGCCAGAGCGAGCGAGAGAAAGTCGATCCTCTCAATAGCCTCGCGAATTTGCTGCTCCTCCTTCTCAGTGTCCGTCGGGAGTCACAGGAATGCCGCACATTGCAGTTTAAATGGGCCCTCGGTGCTGCCCTTAGCCGCAGAGTCCGAGCAGGCCCTGGTCTCGGAGGACCCCTTTTAATGAATTGAAATCATGACGGTTATATTTAGAACGAGCACTTCAGCCTCGACGGCGGAGGTCAGTTTGCAGAGGCCAGGCCTGACATGTGTACACTAACAATCTGCAAGAGCTTTGTAACAATTCTTTCTTTCAGCCTTCATTCATGGCCGAGGAAGAGGAAACTTCTGTTAGGCTCGAATGCGCCGTCTGCCTGCAGACCTGCGTGCATCCCGTGCGGTTGGGGTGCGACCACATCTTCTGCTTCCTGTGCGTCAAGGGAGTCGCCATCCAGAGCAAGCGATGCCCCATGTGCAGGAGGGAGATCCCAGCAAACTTTCTGGAAAACCCCACTCTAGTCTGGCCGATCGAGGACGAAGGAAAGCATCGCGCAGGAGGTCGTGGCACCCTCAAAGGACAACTCAGCGAGCAGGAAGACGAGGAGCCAAAAGGCGGGGAAGGTGGTGACGACGAAAACAACAAGAAAGAAGAAGAAGGAGGAGGAGGAGACGACGAGGAAGAGGAGGAGGAGTTCGACTGGTTCTACGAGGGCCACAATGGCTGGTGGCGCTACGACGAGCGCACCAGTGCAGACTTGGAGGCGCACCAAAGGAATGGCGATCGCAGCTGTGAACTGTTAATCGCCGGCTACCTCTACACAGTGGACCTGGAGCAGATGATCCAGTGCCGGCGGAACGAGCCCAACCGGCGGCGCAAGATCAAGCGCGACCGCCGGAGTGCGCCCAGCAAAGGAGTGGCCGGACTCCGACGCACCCAGCACAACTCGGGCAACAGCTACCCGGCCATCGCCAGTGACGACGGCCCAACAGCGTCGACCAACTCGGCGCTCTCCGCCGACTTAATGTCAGCCCTTAACGTAGACCGGGTGTTTTCTTCACTCGCCAGCCAGATCTCGTCAGCTCAGCGACCGCGACCACATCTCTCACGCCCTTCTCGCCTGGCAACCGAGGAGCGTCCAAGAGGCGAGGCGCCCTTGACGTCCCTTGGAGAGCATTTTAACCAAAGTTTGACTCTAAACGACGACGACGACGACGACGACGTCGTCGTCGTCGCCGCAGAAGAAGAAGCCAGCCATGACAGTGATTCTTGAATAAGACTGCGAAAGCTGCGATGTTACTTCCGGGAGTGATTCCGGTTCGAGGGGAGGGAAGACACACTTGAATGCGTCCTTGTCATCGAAGCTCTTCCTATCAGTGACGGCTGCGGCATCATGACAAGCACATTTATTTGCTCGGAGTTAATCGCCGCAGAGTCATAATGAGGAACAGCATGGATTACACTGCTTCTACCACCAGCGACGTCATCGACGGGGTTCGCGGTGGGCAAAGCTATGCAGATGTACAGCACTGAGTGATACTACTACATATTCTCACCGCCAAGACGATTAAAAGCATGGGGAGAAAGCACTATCACAGGTTTACTGATAAATCGTGTTTGAAGGAAGGCATGGACATGGGCATGGACATAGGCATGGACATGGACATGGACATAGGCATGGACATGGACATGGACATGGACATGGACATGGACATAGGCATGGACATGGACATAGGCATGGACATGGACATGAACACGGACATGAACATGGACATGAACATGGACATGAACATGGACAGTTAGACGGTCCGCGGGGACAGGGCAAAGCTCAAGGTGCAACAATCACTTTGGTTGGTGGGCGGGCGGGAGGGGAAGGACGCAATAAATTATACAGTACAGCGGGTTTGTCACCATCCTCACTCCGAGAAAACGTCACAGCCTTCATCGCTAGCACTCGCGTGTTAATACTACGTGCTCACGAGCACTTGCACTCTTGCGCCACCACGTTCTTCCAGTGAGAGACCTCGAGGTGCTTCCCGTCCGGCGCTACGTGCAGGATCGGGTGCGAGGACAGCCTGGAGGGGGCACAGCAGGGACGCGGCACGGACGCCGGGGACTGCGCACGCACGATGCTCTGCAGGAGGGCGTGACCGGTGGCGGGGTCGAAGCGCTGGGGACATCGTCCGGCGCACACGAAGACGTCTAGGCGCGAAGGCTCCACGATGAACTCGAACCCGCGCAACTGGGTGAAGTCCACCGTCAGGCGCCTGCGGCAGCAGCGAGGCTGGCGATTGCGGCGGTTCCCCTTTTCACCCCCACCCACACGGCAATCGTTGCGGTGGCGCCGCCGTTGGCGCCGCCGCTTTGCGCCGAGCGCGTTGGCGAAGAACGAATTCCCGCCGGACGTGGAACGCTTGTTTCGTCGCCGCCGCCATCGTTTGCTCTCCACCGAGACGTCGATAACTGCGTTCTCGGCGACGCCGTCGAGACTGATGCCCGCGTTGGCGGAGCAGTCGGGGCACTCCAAGCTCAGGCCCAAGTTGTTTTCCTCTTCGTCCATGATCCACTGCTGTACGGCTTCGCTTACGTCAAGAGAAGCGACTTGGGAGGTGTCGGCGGCGGCCACCTCGGCCGAGGCCACGACGACGCCCCCGCCGGCGGCATTGGACAGTAGCTGGCGCACCTTTAGAGTGGCGCTGCCTTTCTTTCCAGCGTCCAGGGTGGCGAGCGTGACCCTGAGGGTAGCTTTCCGCACCAATTCCAGTTCCGGCTGGTCCGAGGTCGTGAAGTCGTTCATGGGGAACTTGAGGAACACGGCGGAGTCGTCGTCAGCGGCGGCGCCGTCTGGTCTCCAACCGTCTGCCGGAGAGAGAGAGAGAGTGGACGTCTGAGAGGACGCAGTGGAGACTGTGCACGTACGTGTGGGACGCGTACCACACCGCAAGGATTACGTATAGGGAGTCCCAGGGGGTGCACAGAGACTCGGTCGAATGTTTGATTGACGGGGTCCGGCCAGGAATGTGGAGCTCTTCATGAATACTAGACACATGTTTAGAGATTCCTTTCGTTTGACGCACATGAGGGGGATGCTAGACTGCTTGGCCACGGAGTGGCGAAAATATTTACTCGTGTGCGAAAAAGAAAAAGCAGAAAGAGCTGAATATACTTTCCACCTCTGGAAAGTACCTCTAACTTTCCCCTCTGGTATGGTTGACTTTTCGAAAGTCTTTTGTTCATTCTGCAGCAATTACTTAAATGAATGTGATGTCATCCTTTTTATTAAGACGTCCTACGTAGTGATCGCATTTCTTTGAGTCCGAAGCAACGGAACATTGAGCGAGACGATTGCGTCGTGGCCACCGTCGCCGCCGTCGTCGTCGCCGCCGTCGTCGCCGCCGTCGTCGCCGCTGCCGCCGCCTGCCGCGGGCGCGCAGTCAAGCGTCATGTCTAAGATTGTCTCTGATGAGGTATCGCCAAGTCATCGGGGTCACTCGCCCCCCCCCCCCCCTTCGCTCTCGCTTTTGCTCTCTCTCTCGTCGCTCGCTCGCTCTCGCTCACCTCTGGGCCGGACGGTCTTGTCCACCTGCACCGCGCGCTGGCCCCGCTGGGCCTGGAACTCCTCCACCAACTCCTCCATGGCCTCGGTCTGGCGGACGCTGCGCTCGTACATGCGCAGAACGTGAGAGAACTCGCCCGCGCTGATGTTGACCTGGACGAAGAGGGACAGAAAAAAGTGAATCCGCTTCCGCTGAAGTGGAGCAAGCCACAAAAAAGGGTTTATTGCCTCCCTCCCCTTCTGCGTGGTGTGGGTGGGTGGGTGGATGGCCATGACTCATAGCTGGCTCCCGTTAGGGTCCTTTTAGCCGTGGATGTGCACGGTCACGTCGTCGTGGACGGACCTGGAGCTCGACTTTCCAGGAATTTCCTGGCCTCTTGGTGGTCCGAGCCCTGAATCCGGTGGACCGGTTCGGTTCCGGCAACGACGTCGTCGTCGTTGGCCACGAAATCGCTGATTGTCATCTCAGCGACGCAGGCCTGACGTGAGTTGTATCATTTGGTCTGAAATGCCAGCCATCCTGAATGAATCAAACAAGGATGTTGTAGGCAGACCAAGAGGGGGAGAAAAGAATGACTTCGCTCATAACAAGACCGTTGCTAGCATAATCTGGGCTGACGTCATGAGGAGCAGAGACAAGAACGACACGAAGATGAGCAGCGACGTATACAAAAGACCCGCGACATCACGGGGAATGCCCACAGCAGCGACAGCCGCAGCTTCGGCAGCAGCAATTGTACCATAGAGAAGTGCCACAATTGGCTGCCATTGAGAATCCAGCCGTGTGAACGCTGGGAAGTCCCGGCAGCCAGAGTCTGTGCTAATTTAACCGCTGCCGGCATTTTGTTAATCAGGACTGCGTAGAGAAACCAGTGAGCATAAAGGAATGCGACGTCTTCTTCTTCTGCTGGTGCCAGGGGGGGAGGGGGAGGAGGAGGGCACCGCGGTGGTCCAGGAACTACGCGGATCAGGTTGACGCAGATAACGAGGTGCTCTTGTGCACGCATCTTTGCGGACGGATGTGGAGTGGAACAGTTTCTTAACACAATATTGACTGACTGCGGATTCCCATAAAAAGGGGAGGGAAGAAAAAATTGAAAAAAACAAAAACAAACTTAACCAAACACTCACGGTTGAGATGTCCGGCATCCGTTTGAAACCAAAGTCAAGGACGAGCTGGTCCGCGATCTCGCGGACCTCTCTGTCCTGGCCGTGGTGGCGTCGGCGACCGTGACTGGCGGCCACCACTTCCAAAGACCACCAGACCAGACAGCACTGTAGAAAAAGAATCCTCATTTTTCTTATTCTTGGCCTTTTTGAGTGGGTCATTGAAGGGAGAGGGGGTCTTTCCAGGCCTGGCTGACGACTGCACCGACACAATGACCACCGACTCCGACGACAACAGGTAAGTGAGTGAGTCCGAACGCAACAAATAAGTGTTCTCTCTACTCCAGTGAGTGACCCGCGCGCGCGAGACCGGGCCCGCGCGCGCCGCCTAGGAGCGCACGCAACAGTTAAGAGAGCAACGCTTCTTCAACATTTTACTCTCGTTTTTGCATGCACGAAAGGTGCGAATCATGCGAGGCACAAGTGCGACTTGGCTTTCAACCCTTTTACTGTCCTTGGGGCTTTCAACCCTTTTACTGGCAGAGGGGAGGTGGGGGCAAGGCCACAAGGCCTGGGCTGAGGGGGGGGGGATTTCCTTGCTCGAGTTCTCTTTAAGCTCGTATGACTAATACACATTACTGTTGACCGTCGGATACTTTATAGCCCTTAGATAGTTCCTCAAAGGCTTTCCTTGGGGCCTTTCCGGGAAGTTGTAGCCTTGGAACGAGTGCGAAAGCCACTGGAAAGGCTGAAGACAAGAGCACGGACATGTTGCTCATGTGTAATCTACCAGATGACGCATTTGGGCAGCGACGTCAGCAGGTGGGAGCCCACGCAGACCAGTGGACGCCACCACAACAGGACGCGCACCTGGGCTCAGGGTCGGAGTAGAGGCTCATCACTGCCAACATCGAGCATGATGTAAGGATCACGGATGCCTTCAGATCCCTGGGATGAGGTGAGGATCTCGGATGCCATGGTGGAGTCAGGGGAGATCTCCTACATCAGGTGACCTTAAACTGAGGTTGCCCTGTCTAGTGGTGAGTTCAGCTTGGGTCCAGCTTTCTTCTGCTTGACAACTTCTGGTCATTGCTACTATTCCTTAACACGATTTGGAGTTGCCAGGATAAAGACACAACAGTTGAAGGACACAACAGCTAAAGGACACAACTTCCAGAACAATGAGGACAACTAAAGTTTGTGCGCAAATCACAATAAGAAGTCCCAAGAAGTCATCATTATTAGGTGGAGAAGAGACACTAAAGAAGTTTCTTCACTCAAATTCCTGGACATTTCCTCAATTTTTTAAATCAGTGCGTCTGTGATTCAGCAATGACTGAAGGATTCCTCGCGTTCAACTTTAATCCTTCCTCAACCGGGATCGAATCCGAATTCCGTCTTTTTGTCACCACTAATGTAAAGTCAGAGGACACGAAAATTAGAACCGGAGAAAAGTAGTTTTTAGCAGCACAAAGTGATGATTCAAGCAGGATTTTAACCTGTTGCTTTCTTTGGCACGGGAGACTTTGCAATTTTTGCCAGATGTTCTGAGATCTGAATTGAATTGCACCCGGACTCTGGGCTCTGGCCGAAGCGGCTGCCCCACGTGTCTGGCCGACCCGAGCCGCGTGGGCCCGGTGGCGTCCGTCCGGGTGGACCCGGACAACGTTGCCGACGCTTTGGGCTGCTGGAAAAAGGCCCCAAACTGCAGGCTTTTTGCACTGATGCAATTCGCCCTGAACTTGAGTCAGCATTGGACAAGCAAAGGTACAAACAATGCAAAAAGCTAATTGCGAAGGAAATATTTCTTTTTAAACCAGTTTCGCCGTGAGTGTTTTTGCCCCCTTTGGTGATTGATGAATGACAGGAGAGTTTTCAGCTGCATCAAACTGACGTACGTAACCAAATTCGTTGCGCTGCCACGTGGACGCGGCGACCGTGACCACGGCCGACTGCCACTGCTTTCTCGAGTCCGGACGCCGCCGCCTCGGTCGGCATCAGCCACGTGTGCGTGCCTGGCAGCTCCTCGGCCAGCAGTCCCCGCCCGTCCCACGCACCGGAGACCCTCTTCGAGTTGGAGGAGTCAAGGTGCGAAGTCTCCTGAGCAAGGTACAACTTCTCGACTGCAACGCCAGCAGTTTCCTGTGACAAAAAAAGCTGACGAAGGAGTCGATAAAGAACAGTGTGAGTGGAAAAATGCGCTATTCCTTCTCCGCTTGGCAGTGGAATCTTTCCTCGTGGAAATGACTGATGAGAAGATCGAAACTCGGGGGTTTCCCCGCGAAAGGACAGGCCAGAGTTGGTGGCTTGACTGCTCAGCAATCGACAAAACTTGGCAACTAAATCATGGAATTTTTGCTCGACTTGAAGTTTTGAAAATCAGACCTGTTTCGACAATGCTCTAAGCATTTTGGGGACTTTTTTGGGCTGGGCGGAAAAAAGAGATGCAGTGGGAGGAACAGTGGTGCTGCTTGCTGTCTTGGGCACCACTTTGGCCAATGCATTTGGCATCGCTGGTCCAAGAGCAATCGGCACTTTTGTTCGACTTCAATCACTGCAGTGCTGTCATGACGAGAAGGGACCTCCTCTCTGGGACACAGTGCAGAAACCGATTAATCTGCCCTGAACACGTGGGCAGTGCTGACACAACTTGACTCCATTTTACTCATGACTTCTACAGGGTGTCTCAGAGTGAGGTGCGCTACTAACGCACCCACAGCTCAATGTTGCTGTTGACTTGACTTTCACACAATCAACCGGTGCGTCTCTGACCGAGACAAAGGTCAGTGTCAAAGCTCCCTAGCAAATTGCTCAAACTTGTCAAGAACCACCCCGGCCACACCAAGTGCTGCAATCAGACAGGCTGATTGCAGTTCAGGGGACGATGGCGGTCCTGGCTTTGTCACCCAAAGCTGCACTGACGCCTGGCCCGGCCTCTCCGGGCAGTGAGGGCCGAGACACTCATGGAGTCATTGAATTATGACAAGTCGACCTCTCAACGCCAATGATGTTGTACAAGTCAAGTATGATTCTTCACCGCAATGATTCGGTCTGTCTGTTGTCCGTCACCACACAGATCTGAGAACTTGACCAAACTCACCAAGGGCCCCAAGGGATGATACGAGTTCAGGCTTTCAACCTCCGATCTTCTCAATTTTTTTCTGATGGGCTGACTAAATAAACTCCAATTTTGGACTAATAAGTCGAATTTCCTATAGAATACAAATGTAACCAGCGTCCCCGATTTGTATAATGCGATTTCTTTCTGAGCCGGACTGGAATTGAAGAGGACTCTTTTCTGCCTATCACTAATCTGACAAAGCTTGAGCTTATGGTGCAAGTGCACATTGGAGCAACCAATGTGACAATCAAGTCTCCTTATCGGAATAGATAGTTCTGAGACACCCTGTGCCGCTGGCACCGAAATGAACGGGTTTTTTGATCACTGACATGATTTTCCTTGACCTGAGTGAAACCTGCACCGATCAATGTGTCGAAGCAGGAGGGGATCGACATCAGGAACAACAAGTGCATGTGTTGCAAGCTACTCTGCACCATGGACAGCCCTGTCGTCGGCCAGGTCGCCGGGAGCAACGACTTCGTCCTGATCAGCCCCCTTCCCCCCTTATACCAGTGAGGAAGAGGAGAAACTCCGGTCCTTTGTAGTGGCACTCGAGGCGCGCGTCCCTGAGCAGATGGTCTGAGCCCACTTTTCCCCCCGGCTCAGTAAGGTCAAGAGCACGCGCGTCTCCTCCTTGTCCGTCGGGCGCGTAGCCGACGACGGACGCGCGCGGACGCGCCACGGTTGCCTCCTGGCTTGACCGTGCAGACGGAGACGGTTGCGTCAGAGCCGCGGGATTCAAGGATGATTTCCTTCTTTCTCTCTGTCTTCCATTCAAGCAGGTTATCGGGTCGGGTCGGACTGAGCGGACGGACAGAAGTGACTGACCATGCACTTGTCATTGATCCTGCTGCTGTCCCGTGCCATGTGAGTGAGTGCTGCGTCGTGCCTCGTGCGCGTGTTCGTCATGGAGCTGCGGTTGTTGTCGTTGCTGTTGCCCATGTGCTGCTGCGTCGCCGTGTCGCTCGCCGCGGACTTCGAGGCGCTGTTGGCATCGCTGCACCAGCACGGATACACCGGCCCGGTGTACGCCCCGCACTCGGTCGAGTACGAGCACTACCGGCGAATGGAGATCGGCGAGTGCAACTTCCTCTACCCGCTGCTGATCGTTCGCCCGGGCGACGAGCGCGAGGTCGCGGCCGCCGTCAGGGCCGCGCGAAGCGTCCACGTAGAGCTCAGCGTGCGTAGTGGAGGCCACGGCTACATCTGCAACGGGATCAAGAACGCCAGTCTGCACGTCGACATGAGGCGGTTCAACAAAGTCGAGCTCTTCCACGACCACTACTCGAAGGTGACTCTCCTCACTACATGCAGTGCAGTCGTGGCCGTAAGTAATTTCGAGCCCGACATCACCTCGGACTGAGGTGGGATCTTGATGTGGGACGTGGAGATGTGATTCTTGGGCACAAACTTGAGTACACAGCTTGAACGTCCAGACTGCCCATTTTGGTGCTAGAGTGTCCAAAAGGAGGCCACCTGGCAATTTGGCCTTTTCAGGGAGTAACAGTTGATGATTTTGGCTAAAATTATCAGGGGGAAATCCTGCCCCCCCCCCCCCCCCGGGGGATTCCCCTGCCTGGGAAGACCCACTCAAGCAAGACGCAGAAGTTCAGGGTGAGAAACAGCTGGGTTGTGTGAGGTAACTGAGCTTCAGGCTTGGTCGTCGCCGATCTGGATGGCAACGCTGATCAGGACAGCAGCTTTGTACGACTTCTGCAGTCGCAACGGGTGTGGACGAGTCTCTTCAGTCAGTGTGCGTCCCTCTGCAGGTGGCCTCCTTTTGAGCACCGAAATGGGCAGCCTCGACCTTGAATCTCTGAACTCAATATTGTGCCCAAGGATCACATCAACACATTCCGCCGCAACACATTTCAGTACAGCAGATGATGTCAGGCACCTGGAATTTACTTAGGGCAAGGACTGTACGTTCTCAGTGCAGTAGGCATGTCCAGTGCGTCGCAAAAATGAGTACCCTGAGCGATTTTGCGGAAATCTTCTATAACATTCAAAATGGCCACTTGATGGTGCAGACATTAGAAGAGTATTGCAGATTTGTCCTTTTACCAGAGTGCTTGTGTGGGCCCACACAAGAGAGGTGGAGTGCGCAAAAGAAGAAACATCTGAGGTAGAAGTAAAATAGGCCCATGCTTTGCGGCCGTGGCACGACTGTGGTGAGACAAGGCAGGGAGGACGTGGGAGGGACCGGGGAGTGTTCGTGGAGTGGTCGGACCTCTGCCTGAGGTCACCGGGCCTCTGCCTGAGGTCACCGGGCCTCTGCCTGAGGTCACCGGGCCTCGGCCTGAGGTCACCGGGCCTCTGCCTGAGGTCACCGGGCCTCTGCCTG
>JAAUXU010101577.1_pt1 | contig 11485 bp, 14 predicted proteins | sample 7278151 | NCBI WGS metagenome assembly JAAUXU01 (sample SAMN14350113, study PRJNA611818) | marine sediment metagenome | isolation source: surface marine sediment (1.8m) | place: French Polynesia: Moorea | collected 2018-08 | reverse complement strand
TTTTTTGAAAATTTTGGCAGTTTGAAAATTTAGAAAAATAAATGAAATTTTACTTCATAAAATCCTCAAAAAGTCAAAACGCGCCACTTTTTTTGTTTCTTGCGCATTGATTTTTCAAACTCGCGCAATGCGCGAGAAACAAAAAAGGTGGCGCATTTTGACTTTTGCCAAATTTTATGTAGTAAAATAAAATAAAATTTAAATTTCAAAATTATTTTGAAACAGTCAAAAACTAAACCACCCCTGAAACGTGCAAAAATGCAATAAAAAGTTGACATTTTAGGCTGGCGCATTTTTTCGCGCATTTTGAGCAATATCTCGCGCATTTTCACGGAAAAAATCTGGACACACTGGGTGAAAGTGAAACTCGAATTAGGGTAGAGGTCGGGCTGTCGCCCGTCCCGGTCGTGGAGGCCGAGGCCGCCCAGAGGCTGTGCCTCCACCTCCACACCGGGTGGACTTGTCTGGAGAACGGGAGAAGCGGGAAATAAGACGGACCCGGAGTCCGAAGAGGCACTTGTTTGCGTAGTAACAGGAGGAAAACGGGTTCAGTCACTTCACTGTGCATTCGTGGCTCTCGTGACGGAGTCGAGTAGTCCTCCCATGGGGAGAGGCCAGAATTGGGAAGGGAAAAGAGATCTTGGCCTCCATTCCGCTCTCCAGTTTAAGTGCCTCGTTGCAACGTGAGACGGACCAAGACATTCCTCGGCGGGAGAGAGCAGTGGGAGCGGGGGAGCGGGAGGGGCGGCAGGCCAAGGCAGAGCACAGATTTTAGCGCATCAGTGAGTTCGAAGTGAGTTTGACGCGGCTTCCTGAGTGCTGTTGATAATGCCTCGCCGCCACGCCTCCTCGCCCTCCTCCACCCCCGGCAGATCCCCGGGCGGGGAAGGGGGCGGGGGCGGGGGCGGCACCCCGGCGGCCGCTGGAGGCGGGTCGTACGCATCCTCATCCTCCCGCACCTCTCTGCGAAGTAGGTCGGGCACGGGGGGAAGCACCTCTGGTAGGCGAAGCGGTAGTTTCATAGAGCGCTCAAGTGACTCATGCCCTTGGTTTCACATTATCTCTTGACAGGAAGTTCCTCCTCTGATAGGGTCGTTTTTGGAGGCCGCGGAGGCTCGTCCGGGGGGCTCTTCCGCTCGCCTGCCGCCGCCGCCGCAGTCTGTTGCTCTCCCAGGTTTCTGCCGAGCTCTCCAGGAGGAGGAAGATTTAGAGAAAGGTAGCTCACATATTTTATATTTGGTGCTATGATGCTATCTTTACACTGCTCTGATCAGGTCCGAGTCCCTGGGAGGAACGAGGGGAACGAACGGTGGCGGCGGAGGCCTCTTCAAGCGAAGCCGCTCCTCCCGGGTGTGCCAGCTCCTGAGTCGATCCCTCTTCTCCAGCTCCTCTTCACTCTCCTCTACCTTGTCCTCCGCCTGCTCCAAGATGTCCCTGCGAGAGGAGGAGCCGACGAAGGCTTCCGCTGCCACCGACCATCCCCAGGCAGGAAATGTAGCCCCGACGACCCCCGAAGGAGTTCTTTTCACTCCGCCGCACCACCACACCAGGGACAGGACCGGATCGCTGGACACAACCAGGAGCTTTCATTCGGGTACAATATTTTACCAGAGGAAGAAGCGAGAACATACATTTGCTGTTGCGGTGGTAATGGGAATGTTTTTGATGACCATTTATATTTTTTCGTTTAATTCGTACCTGTCGATTTCGTTTTATTTTTATTTTCAGCATTTTTAATCAAAAAATGTTTCCCTTCCAGACGAGAAGAGTGGGCCTCACTTTTCTAGGTCCCAAACCCTCGGGGGCGACTCATGCGGCGCTGCTGGAGCAACGACGGCAAACTGCGAGGAATGGGTTTGGCAGCAACAGCAACGGCGGCAGCCTCTCTCGGGAGTCTCGTCCCTCTGTACATCAGCCCTGGCTCTGGGAGAATTGGAGCAGGTGGGTAGCAATATCGAGAGTCAAACGTACCGTACTGTTAGAGAAAATTGCTGTTCTATCTGTACAGGAATCGCCTGAAGCTATTCAAAAACAGGGGCAAAGGACCTTTCGTTGGGAAACTTATCCTTTTATTGTATTTAATTATATGGGTCTTTTGGTACATTTTGCATGAAAATGGATGTTCATTGACCGGTTCATGCCACTTTTGCATGAATTCTATACCTTTTTTTTGTAGAAATCTTGCTATTTTAAAAGCTTGTTTACTCCTCCAAAATGAAAGCAAAAAGTGGTTTGGTGCATAAAACCCGTATGTTGAGGTGTTGTTGAGCCCTTTTTGACGTAAAATATCACCAAATTTTGGCGAAAATAATTTTAACATCAGGGTTTAAGTTTCCCAACGAAAGGACGTTCGCCCTCGTTTCGGTATACACTTTTGACGATCCCGATACTTTGTTTTATCTCTCTTTCCTACTTTCATACCTCCAGGTCGAATGCCTCCTTCCCAACGGAATCTTGCTGGAGGTCCCTGTGCACCCGGATGACGAACTCTGTCGCGTCAAAGAGATCGTCCTTGAAAAGGCTACAACTGACGGTGCTAAAAAAGAATATTGCGAACATTGTACGGTAGTAGTACCGGTATATTTTTCGTTCAGAGCAACTCCCGCTCCGAGGCTGCCTGAGCCCTGACGCCGACCACTACGTGGTGAGCTATGTAACCCTGTCCGGTCGGAGGGAGGACTGCCTCGACGAGTCCAAGTCAATAAGGGACATCAAGCCATTTCAGAACATACTTAAGTTCTCAAAGAAAACAAAGGACAAGGGACACTACCAGTTCCGGCAGCACGTCGGTACGTACCCAGATCAATTCCAATTGGAGTTGGCGTGGAACTGAACATACGTTTCTCACAGGGAGGCTGATTGGGAAGGAGCTCCGCGACTTTGAGGAGCTGCGAAACATCGAGGTCAACGACTTCCGCTGGAGGATGAAGGTGTTCGCCAACTCCATCGCGCAGAAGAGGCGCGCAAGACTGTAAGTGCGAATATAAACAACATTTTTTTCCAGGGCTTGGAGAACGTTTGCCTTTTGTCTTTCAGGAAAAAATCGTGGAAAGACAGGATCAAGTACCAGTATCCCCCCAGGATAGCCTCCCACCCTTGCTTGCTGGTATGATTTTCACTCGCTCTTGAATTCCTGAAGTTATATCCTTGATCTTGATGTTTTCAGCAAGATTCTCACCAGATCGAAGTGCGTCTGACATGGGGTGGTCACCGACAGGACTCTGTGCTGTCCGACGACCGGCCGGGGGGGCTGCTGGCGTCCCTTGGCAAGAAGCTGGGGTACCCCGAGGACAAGTACGAGAACAGCGTTATTAAGGTGGTGGGCGAGGACGCCTTCCTCCTCGACAATCACCGCATCATCGACTACGAGCACGTCAGGGAGAAGATCGCCATGGGGAAGGTGAGTGAGATTTTTCCGCATTATGCCCGCTGTTTTAGAGCTTCTATCCTTCTTCAGGTGCCCAATCTTACCGTCATGGATGCGTCTTCAGTAGACGTTGAGCAAGCCTCAGAGTTCGTGTACCTGTCGCTGGAGAGGGACGTCAACCTGGCCCAAATGGGGGAGCTGGCAAACGGCGGAGGCGCCACGGCACCCGGCCTCCGCGGACAAGACAGCCTCACGGCGCTGAGCTTGAGCAATGTGGTGAGATTGAATTTCTACTCCGGTACGGTATTAGGAAAACAACTATTTTCCGTTTTAGAACGTCCCTTGCCTGTCGTGCACGGTAAGGCGGCCCTTCTCGGTGCGCGTTGAGCACCTCAGGCTCTCTCCAGAGACACAGGCGGCAGGGGTGCTCAGATCCCTCGGGCTCCAGATGGGTGTCTTCCACGGAGGGAAGAGCCTCTGCTCGCTTCAGTCTATCGGGTTCAAGGGGACGCCGAACGAAGAAGGAGTTATCCTGGTGCATAAGGTGAATGCACAAAAAACCCTTTTTGTCAGTTTTATTTTATTTTTTTCTCAGGTGGTTGCTTTTGATCTCCTGGTGAGCGACCTCCCTCGTAAGGCTAAGCTGTGCGTGGGCGTGTACGAGAGGAAGCAGCATCGCGGCAATTCTCTCCACCCGCTCTTCTGGGTCAACGCCAGCGCCTTTGATTACCGCGGCCGGCTGCGGAGGGCGGCAACCCACCACATGTGGAGCTACTCCGCCGCCGCCGGAGACTGCTCGCCCACTCACGCCGCGCTCTCGCCGCTGAGGAGGACTATGGGAAACCCCAACCTGAAGGAGGCCGCCGACCTCGTCATGAGCTTCGCTGACGACGTCGCTGCTGAGTGCGACAGCGTCGAGTACGGATTCATTGCAGAAGCTGACTCTTCGTTGGCGGCGGAGGACGCCAGGGGAATCGGGGCAGGCGACGACGCTGACGGAGCCTTTGGCGGCGGAGGAGTGAACGCCCACGTCGGCACAATCAACAAGATGTTCACGCAGGAATTGAAGGACATTGCGGATAGGGATCCATTGCACGATTTGACTGTTCAGGTAAGATTAACCTCAGTATGGAAATATCGCAAATCTCCTCCTCCTACCGACTCTATTTCTTCGAACAGGAAAAGGATCTCATCTGGAAAATACGAGAATACTGCCTCACTCAGTTGCCGGAATTGCTTCCACGCATAATAGACTGCGTGGATTACGCAGATCAAGCACAGGTTCCCTAAATCTTTTTTCGAGCTTTCAGTGTTGTGGAAGAATTATTTAACACCTCTCAAGGTGGTCGAACTGGGTCATTTGCTGGATCGGTGGCCGACTCTTCGAACTGAGAGGGCCCTGCAATTACTAGACTACGCCTATCCTGACACCGCCGTACGGAATTTCGCTGTTAAGTGTTTGAGGCAGGCCAGCGACGACGTGATTTTGAGGTATCGCCATGAAAAGCTTGTTTTCAAGCGATTTTAAAACCGTGTTAATTTTTTTCCCCCAGATATCTCTTGCAATTGGCGCAGGCACTGAAGCACGAGTGCTACCTGCACTCCTCCCTGGTGGAATTCCTACTAGAGCGCGCACTTAACAATCAGCACATCGGGCACCATCTGTTCTGGGAGCTGCGAGCAGAAATGAACTCCCCTTTCGCCGGACTGCTCTTCGGCCTTGTCCTCGAGGCGTATCTGTCCGCCGCTCCAGAACACCTCAAAATCCTGGAGCACCAGTACACGTTGGTGGAAAAGTGCAAGACCACGCGTTCGGCCCTTTCTGCCTTGGAAATGGTCAGCAGAAGCTACGACCAGGCCAAGATTCGATTTGAAAAGAGCTCGCTTGCCCAGTTTGCCGGCAACCACCCATTTACCAACTTCGTTAGTCCTCTGAACCCGTCCATCCGGTGCCACCGCATCAAGCTCGAGCAGTGCAGACTCATGAACTCCAAGATGAGGCCGCAAATGCTGGCGTTTCAGAACGTAGACCTGAAGCTGGCTTACGAGAACGTGGAAGATGTCGTTCTCATGTACAAACGAGGGGACGACCTGCGACAAGACAGACTTACCCTGCAGCTGCTCAAAGTGATGGACCTCTTGTGGAAGGACGCCGGGCTGGATCTTCGCCTCAATATCTACCGCGTGGTGTCGACAGACGTTGGAGAGGGATTCATAGAGGTGGTTCAGAGTGCGGAAACATTATGCCGAATCCAGATGACAAGAGGAATGGCAGAGAAAACGGAACCAAAGCTAACGCCGCCAGCAGCTTTCCGCAAAGGTCTCTTGCTGGCCTGGCTCAAAGGACACAACGGCCAAAATGGCGCAGGAGAAACCGACAACGAAGCCATGCGAAGGGCACAGTGGGAGTTTACGAGGTCTTGTGCTGCTTACTCAGTGGCTACCTACGTTCTGGTATGATATCCTTTCTATTGGGATTAAATATGCCCTGAAATATTTTCGTTTGTCTAGGGTATCGGAGATAGACATAACGACAACATCATGGTTAAGACGAACGGGCAGTTGTTCCACATCGATTTTGGCCATTTCCTCGGAAACTTCAAGCACAAGTTTGGCATCAGGAGGGAACGTGTGCCAATCATTCTATCCACAGAGTTCGTCGAAGTCATCAAAGCGGATTTCGGATTGAGGTATGTTTTTATAGTATTTCATTGCTGTCTAAGCTTATGTCTGGGAATACGCACGTAAAAAGCCTTGTGGGAACGCAGGACCTTGGCTTCCCTTTCGATACCTCAGAAATTCGTCTTTTTTTGCTGCCTTCCATATGGGCTGCATTATTCTACCAACAAGGGCTAGTTCTTCCGTGCCAATGAGGTGCACAGCATTGTTTTGGTCGAGACTGTGAACCAGTTGATTTTTCAGGGTGCTTTGTGCTGCCCTTTTTGTGAAAAGGGTTCTTTTGCTTGAAGAAACCTCTGATGGAATTTCATGAGTTGAAAGTGTCACTTCGATAGCCTCCCGAGGTTGAAGCGATAGTATGATTTCATTCTGATTCAGCTCGCAACCCGGATATAGATTTTTGGAGGCTATAGAAGGTCCTTTGAACGAAATCCTTGCTTCCTCTACAGTCTCATCCATGCTTTGTCCACAAACAAATATGATAGGAATGCCAAACCTGCAAGAAAAAAAAATGCAAAATGCAAAATATTTCCTTGTTAACTTACAGTCTCTCGTTCTCGACGTGTACAACGAAGGAAATAAAGCTGGCCTTTCTTGCATGATTGAGTTCGCACAGAAGATTCTCAGCTTTCCCAGAAATCTTTTCCGCCAGAACGAAATCTTCCTTCTCAATTTCTTTTACTGCTTTAAGAACTCTGACTTTTTCTCTTTGGTAGTCAACTCCACTTGGAGATACTGGCTTTTCCATCCCAACCAGCGTCAGAAGATGTAACAAATGCAAAATTATGGGGCTTTGTGTCAGGTCGTCCCCATATAAGCTGTCTTCGGTAGTTTTGCAAGTTATAACAATTTTTGATATCACGTCCCTGTGCCAACTGTTGTATACAAGTGAGTTAGTAAATCTAAAAGTTAGTATGTTGATCATTGCTTCGGGGTTCATGTAGGAGTCAATATGCTTTAAAAAGTAGCCAGCTGAAGTGTTTTTTACGGAAATGCCATCCTGAAACCCGAGAGAGTCTATGGAAATAACTTGCGTCGTTCCGGCCCTCTGCACCCAAGCTTTGGAAATGAGTGCAAACATTCCGTTGCAGAGTGTCAGCTTGACAGTCAAGATAAAGACACGATTGCTCCTCTCAAAGTTCTCCTCGATGCTCTCAAAGGCCGTGGCCAGCTCTGTCGTCTGGTCCTCGTCCTCGAAGCTGCCGGCGGCGTACCCGTTGACGTCCCAGAAAGCGTTCAGTGATCGCCCCTCGTCCCCTCCTTCCTCCGCCGACACGGTCGATTCACACTGCCGCCTTATTTCGCCCACGGAGGTGTCGCCGGTGTCGTAGCCAATTATGCGAGTGTTAGGAGGGAGGAGACCGCCTGCAAAAAGGCTCCAGAGCGCCGGGTACACCCGGTGGGTGGCCACTTTTCCAGAGGCGCCCATAATCACGAAAATCGTGCAGTCTTGTGAAAGGGGTTGCTTCTCCCTTGGACGCGGAGGCCGGTATGGATGAGCAAGGTCCTCTGCCTCGTTTGTGCAATATTCTTCGCTTCCCGAAATTTCTCCGAAGCGTAGAAGCGATGACTCTTGCTTGTTCTCTTGCTTTCTCGGCGGCAATGGACTTCGAACTTTCGGAGTAGACGTGAGCAGTCGGTTGAGGGCATGCTGGACACCCTTGATGTCTAAGTTAGTAATTTTGTTTTCACACATATTTATCATTCGACCGCTTCAGAGCAAAATAAGATAGAACGAACATTTTGACCAAAAAAAGGTATAAAAATAGTAGCTGAAAAAAATTGCTTGTTAGATTTAAAAGGGAAATGGAACGATGTTTTGTTCTTGTGCAGAGTAGGCACGAGCTAGATTTAGACTGAGCCTAATCGAGGCTAAGCTTGACTTTTTCCTCGGTCCTGTATAGGAACTATGATTACGGCTTTCGGTAACGGTGCACTTTGCCTGACGGTTCTTGCGCGCGCACTGCGGCGAGGTGGGGGATTGGGGGGGTCTTCTAGTGATGGGTCGGGCTGGAAAAAGTCGGGCTTGAGCCGGGCCAGGCTGAGAAAAATAGCTTCGGGCCTCTGGCCTTTAGGGTCAAGCCCGAAATTCTCTCTTGAATAAGCTTTCAAAAAATTGGGCGGAGCAGGGGGAATAGAGACGTCCCGTTTTTACTATTTCTAATCTAACCTAACCTAACCTATCCTTGCCAAAAAAGCATCCCGAGGCCTCTAAACTAGGCCTAGGCCCGTATGCTAAGTCCTATGCCCCTTTGCTAAGTATCCCTAAGGCAATGCTAAGTATTTCTAACTTTATATGCTAATTTGCTAAGCTAGGTTTTATAGAATAAAGGACAGGACGTCTCTATTCCCCCAGAACCAATCGGGCTCGGGCCGGGCCGGGCTGAGAAAAATTGCTTCGCGCCGCTGGGCTTTCAAGCTCGGGCCCAGTCGAAACCCATCACTACTCTCTCCTTCTCGTGCGCGCCTCTCTTCTTCTCGTGCGCATTCACTAGCCTACGTAGGCCAACCGTCAGGCAAAGTGCACCGTTACCCGTAAACACACAAATATTTTTGGCCCGTTGGCTATTCAGACCGGGTTTAGCTCGCGCCCACTTATATTTTTGTCAAATATTATTGTTTCCCATATAGCATAAGCAGAAAAAAATTGGTTGTTGGGAAATTTGAATAAAATGATTTTTCGATTTCACACTTTCACTTACTCACGTCATCAGAGTCTTTCATATATAGGCACAACTTTGACCACTTCCGCGACCTGTGCGAGCGCGCCTTCCTGACTCTTCGCCGCCACGGTTCCCTGCTCATCTCCCTGCTTGCCATGATGATCTCCACCGGCCTCCCGGAGCTCAGCTCGGAGCAGGATCTCAACGTCATTCGCGCCACCCTCCAGCTGGACAGGGGCGACGAGCTGGACGCCCTGGAGCACTTCCGCAAGGACTTTGACCAGTCGCTCAAGAACGCCTGGAAGATCTCGCTCGACTGGTGGTTCCACATGATGAATCAGGCCAGGGCCAAGATGGCCAAGTGAGGCACGTGAGAAGAGAGAAGAACGGAAACATTGTCAGAGCCATTTTATTGCGGCACGCTTTTTGCTTTGTTCGACATCACTGGATTGTCACCTGTGATTTAATTTGTTCGTTCATTGTTTCGCCCGGAGCAATAAAACCTGCTTACTATTTACTTAAACTTAACCATGCGGTCCCAGTTAAGAGCGGAAAAATTCCCCGTCCGTGCTAAGGAGAGTTGCTGAGGAAAAGAGAATTGAGTGCGGAAAGCCATTTTTCTTTTCCCCCGTCGACTCCTGCGAAAACTGTCTCGAGTTTCCCCTCCCTTGAAGGGGATAAATTCGTTGCTCGCCTGGGAATGTGACTTCTCTCTCTTCCCTCAGTGCGATACATTATTGGTTTGTTCCCCTCCTCCGCCACTTTCAAACCCTCCTCCGCTGTCACCGCAGAGACGAGGGAAGAAGAGGAGTTGCTCTTTCCCCTCTTCCCTCCCCAGGCGAAGTCAATTTCCCTCCACTCTTCTTCCTGCCTCTTCGTCACCCCCGCGGAAGAGAAGAGGAAAGTGGAAAACTTTTGAAAGGGGAGGGGAGAAGGAGGCTGGTTTGCGCATATTTCTTTCTTCGTTCTTTCCCCTGAGTAAAACACTGACGGTAGCGGTGTAGACTAAGTGCTTTTTCTTTTCTTCTTCACCCTCCTCCTCTCTCCTCTTAAGGTGGGATGCTAATAAGATCTGGAGCTAGTAAGCAGAAGAGAGAGGAGTCTTTTTCTCTCAACGCAGGCGACGACAGATTCCTCGCGACGCGACCCTCTTTTTTCCTCTCCTCGAAATTTGCATCAATTAATCCCAAAGACGACGATTTCCCTCCTCTCTCCCCTCCAATTTGCGGAGTCAGCGCCGGGCGAACTTTTTTGGGAGGAGACGTGGTGAGGAGGACCAGTCTAACTGCGCAATGCTGCTGATTGTCTTTGTGCGTTGTTTAGCTCTTTTTGACGAATGAATGTCCCTTCCGTCAGTGGGAAAAAAAGGCGGAGGAGGAACCCCTTTTTTCCAAGAATTTTCAGTCTGCGGAAGCGGTTTCGCCCATTTGGACGATAGCCTCTTTTTGGAAGAGAGTCGCCCATTTTTCTCGGCTAGATTTTGGACGAAGTCCGTCCGTCCGTCCCTCCTCCACCTTTTGTATCTAGCACTTATCCTTGCTTGAGACCATTTGTCTCGGGTCGGTTGAGCCATCATCATCTTTCCCATACACACGCACGCACTCACACGTCCAAACGCTTGTTGAGAGACAGGATAGGGGGGACAGGGGTTTTTGTGTGTGAGGGAGAGACAAGTGGGGGGGGGGAGTTGTGCGCGCCCCTGATTAATGATGTGCCTGAGAAGGAATTCGCCAAGTCTGGCGCACTTTTTTTACCAACTGTACCATACACAGAACAGAATTTGCCATTGTGTTTTGTCGCCTTCAGTTTGCGGGGCTAGGGCGAATTCCAGACCATGCATCTTGAGCATGTCATATACCAGTGGCGCAAGGTTTTCCCACTCGTGGGAGGAGCAGATATGTGGTAACAACGAAGAAGAAGAAGACATGGTTTTTTGTTCGGTACCTGAAGGATGGAACGACAGTATTTGCTCTTTTCAGTCGAAGAAAGTAAGTAAGTGGTGCCTCATAAAATTACGATGAAAAGGTAAAAACGAAATCGCTTGATGGCAGGTTTAGCATCGGAAGTTCAAACTTTGGCTAAGACTGAAGAGTCCTTTTTTTCGCGACACTTCGTTTCCCGTCGTGGTGCGAAATGTACGAAAAAGAGAAGGGGGGGGTCTAAAATGGCTCTGTGACAAATGAGAACAGGAGAGTGACACCCCTTTAACACTTCTTCTTTCTACGACACAAAAGAGTGGAAGAAATACCTGTCGCTCTCCCTAGAAGCACATTCCACACCCAACAGGGTCCAATTCCTTCCTCACCGCGCTTTCCCAGGGGGGCAAGAAAAAGAAGAGGAATGGATGTCGTCGGTGTGGAAATGGTGCTTTATTGTAGTGGTGGAGAGAAAGAGTCATTATCTGCCTTGTCGTTGTCTGAATGGACGGACGATCGACTTGGGAGATATATCCCGGATCCGGGATCCACTCGATTTACGGACGATTCGGGACTAGGAAGACATGTCCCGGAGGGAGACGAGGGAAGGGAGGATTCGACAAACATCTTGAGTAAAAGTGATACTTACTTTCTTTGCCGAACCACAGCGAATGCATGGCGGTACATTTTTTCTAGCGTCTTTTTGAAAGCAAACTGTGCGGAGATTGGCATGTTGGAAGTTGGAAATCGATTTGGAGGCCGGGAGATGATTTGGATCGGTGTCGTGTTGGCGATCGACTGAGGCTCACACAATAGGGAGAAGAGAGGATCATCAAGTGGGAATGGAGGGAAGAGGACCG
>JAAUXU010104829.1_pt1 | contig 11487 bp, 8 predicted proteins | sample 7278151 | NCBI WGS metagenome assembly JAAUXU01 (sample SAMN14350113, study PRJNA611818) | marine sediment metagenome | isolation source: surface marine sediment (1.8m) | place: French Polynesia: Moorea | collected 2018-08 | reverse complement strand
GCAGTGTTCAAGCAGGCATAAAGAAATATAAATGGAGATCAATCTTCTGAGGCAGCTCTCGGAGCAAAGGTCTCCTTCAGTGACTCTGCTTCTTTTCACCATAGGAAGGAGAAAATTTATTTTTGCATAACCTTTCCCATATGTATACTTACATTGGCATCACTTTTAACATTCCAACACCACAAACCTCATTTTCACAATCCAGTCTTGCTGCTACCCGTACAACCGTACTCTGGGTATCATTGTTGGCATCTGGTGCTTGGTCAATGCTGTCACAGGATGTCTTGGGAATCTCCTCACCCTGCTGGCCATTCCCCTGGCCAAGAAGCACAACAGGTGAGAACAAAGAATGACACCATTCAAATGCCTGCAGCTTCATATGTAATCGTGTGACAAACAGGCGACTTTTCCCTTAGCTAGGCTCAATTTTGTTTCTAACAGGGTGCAGTCTTTCGTGGCCTTGAAGGACAGATGTGAGCTTGTTGAACGTTCAGTGTTTTAGTGATATCCATACATTTTATGTTTTTTAGTGTCAACTCCTGAATTTGGGGTCCTTTTGGTGGGAAACTCTAATGACAAGAAACTCTAGGCCTGCATTAACCTCAGGACTTCCTGCCTGAGAAGCAATGTAATAAAGGCCTGGGTGGTAAAGGGCACATAAAAGGTCCTAAAATTTGCCAATATGCGAAAAATTATCTTCAGACCTCTGTGTGGCAAAGTGCTTTACAGTAAGTAATCCCTATGGTCTGAGCAATGATGAGGCATTTATGCTTGTCAATGCATCAAATTCCAAACACGCTTTCAAGAGGAGGAGGAAAGTTGGCAACTGAGTTGTTGAAGGACAGGTTTGGGCAAATCACCCATTCTGTTGCCCAACTATTTTAGGTTCGAGCTCTGCTACACGTATGACGCAATCACCATCTTCATCCTGCACTTGGCATTCTTGGACCTCGTGTACTCAGTCGTGAATCTCCCGATCATTGCATTTCAGCACATCAAGCAGCAGTGGAACTTGGGCAAGTTGGCTTGCCAGACATTCTCAGTTTTCAGGTATGAATGTTCGGTCAGTTAACATGTCTTTGCAGCAAAAATCGGCTGTGACTGGTTGGACTCCATCACGTCAGACTTAGGAACAAAATGTCTGGGATCCATTGTGATATAGCAAAAGCTGTAAGAGGCAGTGGAATTTTCAGGGCTGCATCTTGGGGACGTCATTCGATCAAGCTGGTAACTAGACAGTCTGGGGGAAAATCATTGTGTTCTCATGAGCAGTATGCATATTTTCCCGTTTCTCAAAAAAACCCTTCGAAATTTTCAATCTCTTTTAGTGGCCTTTTGCACTGCCGGCCTCAAATTACTGCGCTTGCTTTACATTGGCTTGGGCTGCCATGTTGCAAGAGCAGCTTTTTTACTGTTTCCATCACCGGCCAAGCTCCTCGGGAAAATTTTCCAAGTCCCCAATCTCAAGTCCTCTTTTTCATGCTTTCCCAAAGTGAAGTCCAGGGTGATGATATCTTTCATGCTATTTTGGTCATTTAGTCTGACTTGAAGTTGCATCCTTGCAGACACATCACTGCCTACGCAGAGTTTATGTCACTGGCTGTCATAGCCCTGTGCAGTTGCATAGGCATTGTCCGGCCATTGAAGTACCTGTCCAGCAGCTGTGGAATCTGCCTCATTTGCATCACCTGGGTGTATGCGTCTGGTCTTGTGTCCTCCATCCTCCTAGGGGTAGGTTGGATTATTCATAACCTCAGCCGGGTGCGTCTAAAGTAGTGTCTTAAGCTAATAATTTTGCGTTGAACGACTACGAAAGGTCCTCGCAGAGATCTGAAGAAAGCGTGGCAACTCTGCACGTGGTGGCCACGTCGAGAGGTTTGCCACGCACTCTTAGACGTGGATCACGAATGAGAAGGTACCGCCCACACTGATCTTGACCAAGTCCGACAGGTGCCAGAGTGCTTTTCGTGACGCCATTGTCGTAGACGCACCCGGCACACGAGCTTGCCTGTGATGTATGTGACCACATTGCGTAACTATCAGATCCATGCAGAGCATAGAGTACCAAGCCAGGGTGATACTTTCTCAGTCCTTGTTCCAGCAAGACGATCAGAACGTTGACCCCCGAAAGTCCATCCATCAAAACAGACACGCCGCAAGTGCATAAATGTTGGCCCTCTGAGGTCATGTTGGACCCAAGTCTCTGTGTCTGTACGAAAAGCTACTGCGGCATTGAGGACTACCTGGAAAAGTCAAAAACTCACTCAATGCAAGAGCTACAGGTTCTGTCACATGGACGCTTCCAGTTTGTCCACTTGGAAAGCTCCACATCCACTTGACTTTCTTCAACGAAACTTTCAGGCTGTTGGGACATTCGGATACAACTGCATGTTGGGCAAGTGCGACTTCGTGAGGTCCCATCCCCACCTGATCATGTGTGCAGTGGGCTTTTTCGTGCCTAGCATCATCATCATCACGTGCTATTCCGTCACATGGGTTTATGTCAAGAACTCAAGCAATGACATCCAGGAGATGAGGTACTGAACTTGCACGAGGATATTTGTCCCAGTTGTTTGTTGTTGTTTGTTGATTCGCCCTGTAGTGCAGGGAATGAGACAGTGCAAAGGCTGTCCAGACGTGACCTCCGCATGACCTGGACCCTCTTCCTCATCTGCTTCAGCTACTACCTATTCGTGATGCCCATTACAATGATGAACATGTTCAGCTCCTCAGCACTGTACCCGCAGCTGGACTTATGTTTCTGCTGCATTAACTATCTGCAGTACAGCCTCAATTTTGTCATCTATGCTCTCAGGAGTGAACAGTACAGGTAATGTCATGGCTATCATATGTGTTGTGCAAGCGGGGAATTTGAAGCAAAATTTGCCGAGAATTATATGCCTAGAAAATTAGGGACCAACTTGTACAGGTGATTAAGTAACTACGCATGCAATGCAGTACACGCAAGAAAATTTGCTTGACCTTTGATCGAAAAGTCTGGCATGAAATGGCACAGAGTGGTCACTCGTGGGCATCATGACAATTTGCACGAACACCTGCCCAATTTGCACGAATTGACCCTTTTCGTTGCAGAAAAGCCTATGCAGACTTCTTGTCTCGTTGCTGGCATCGTGTGCGCTGCAGATCCGCTCAGAACACAGACCTTATGCATATCCAGACCTCTAGAGCGGCTGCTCCAGGGGCGGAGGCGGCTACAGGAGCTACACCCTCAGCCTCAGAAGGTCGGGAGTGCTTACGCAACACCTCCTGAGCACTGGCGGGGCAGCAGAATGATGGAAAAAGGCACCCAGTGCACAGTTTTATTGTAGTAGAACGGTTTTAGCATGTGACCAAAATGTATGTTAATACTGAGCAGCATTTTAGGGAAGGCCTGAAGTTTGGGTCGTTCCCAGGGGGAAATCATATGACGCACTGACTTGGGCCTGCAACTCCTTTGGTTGTGGTGGGCAGAACTGGCATAAAAAGTGCTGTAGGCAGGCGAGGTGACCTCGTTGTCGCAACCCTGTCTCATGTAGTCTCCGCTGCGGTGTGAGGTCATTGGCTCGAGCCAGTCTGACCTGGTGGTCCTCGATTCCTCTTTTGCGCACCCAAACAGCTGCTGGGACATCATGAAGAAGAGAAGGCTGTGGACATTGACAGCTCAATTTGGGTCCTCCACCCACATGGTTGCATCGAGGTCGTTGAGGAAAAGCCAGAAGACTCGTCACAGCTGTGTGGAGGTCACACTCGAGGTCGCGCTCAACCTTCCAAGGGAGGCATTTCTCTGCACCTCCTGAGGCCGCAGAGAATTGTCCTTTGTAGTCAGCACAGGTGTACTGATGATTCGCTGGCATGAAATGTTCTGTCTGCATGAATTAACTGTCTTGCATGTCGCTCCACTATTGTGGCCTCCGCCTTGAACTGTCCGAAAATGGACTCTTGGGCTGATCACACCCTTGAGGAGACAAACACAGCTCAGGGCTTGACAGTCATTGTCCTATGTTTTGGCAAGACTCTTGCCAGGAGGCCAAAAAAGCAGCTCGGAAAAGAATTTGGGAATTGTCTCAGCTCAGAACAACTCTTCTCCACCTCAGCACCCATTTGGAGGAGATTTTATGCGACGACGTCGAGTATTCCTTTTATTTTATTTCCGTCGTCATTGCCCGAAAGTCGTCGCTGTGTCTGCTTGTGGGTTCAGCTCGTCCGGGTGCAGATTTGCACGTGCGAAATCCGCGTCGTGCAAGCGAATCTTTTCGGTCAGCAAAGAAGCTGAGTGAGCAGAAAGATGGAGTAATCTTCCTTTGATCCCTCTTAATCCTCTGGCAAATTAATCAGCACGACAAGATCATCAACTAGTGTGTGTCCTCAGGGGAGGGATTTTTTCTCTCTCTGTGTCCTTAAGACTGCGTCCAACTTGGCGGACTTTTTGTCCGGCCGGCCGAGACTCAGCGCAGCAATTGAGCGCGTGCAAAGCGTCCCTAAGGGCTGATTCAGAGCATGTGAGAGTGACTAATTTGTCGGACTTCTCCTTCCACTCATGTTACAAATGCATGGAAAAGCTTGTTATAGAGGAGGCAAAAGCAGAATGAAAATGCATTCCAGCCACATTTTCTTGTTTTCAGCCTCCCAACTACAGTGTGAGCAGACAAAAGCAGTGCTGGCGGCGTCTTGGGCTCAATTTTGGACACACCCTGTGCGCTCTCTCACTCTCCACCTTTTAGCATACTTTCTTGGGAACAAATTACGCGGTAAAAGGGTGAACTTTATAGGGTCTTTAGCGCTAATTGAACTATGAGAGGGGAATGAATGAGAAATTAGATCTCTCACACTTTGGACTGAAGGCTGTTATGAAGACCATATTTCGGTATTGCAGCTACGGGAACTTGTAACTCCTGTTTTTTTGACTTTATCCATTGTTGAAGCTGTATTATCTTTTATTGCGAATAAAGTTTTTCATGCACAGGGCGTAAAAAAAAGAAATGGCATGTTAAAATGTCAGAGTTCAGCAACACATTGTGTGCTGCAAGATGTGTCATTCTAAATAAATAACATTTGATCAAAGGAGTAAACTTGTCAACCAGAAGTGGAGCTGCTTTGTTCACATCATCTATTCAGCTTGACAAATAGTGAACATTCCGACGAAGCTGCTCGGGAATGAAGCCTCGGACACCTCGGTGGGGGTGATCTTCTCCTGGAGCAACACCCACGGCTCCATCAGGGACAACTTGTTTCTGGAACCTCCGCCATTTTGAGACATCAACCTTAGTTGGCGCAAAATGTAACCTGTCACCCCACACACCATTTGTGGGTAAATTAGCGACACAACTTTTTTGCAAGTGTATTCATTACATTAGGTAGACCGCTTGGAGAGACTGTGGGGAGACGCTTGAGATCATTGCTCAAGTATCTCCTCTATAGCGCGTGGACCCCATATCCGAGTTGTAGAACTTGGCCAAGGACAACACCATTCACGTCCTCGTGTCCGGCTGGTTGAAAGCCTCTCATCCCCAGTCCAACTGAGCAAAGATGTTACTTGAGAACTCAGGGATGAGGTAGCTGAGAACCAATTGTTACAGACTTGTAGTTTCCTCCTCAAGTGAGTCATGTCTGGCTAAGAGCAGCCATGGATCAATGAACTTCACTCACAGAGCTTTCCAATGGACCCCACTTAGCATTACTTAAACACAACGCGCTGAGAGCCACGCGTTGGAGGTGTGACCAACTCGAGTCAGCCGCCCAGCAGAACTCGAATAACGGCCGCTGGCGCCGACCCATCCCTAGTCCAGCTGCTTCCATTGTGTGCGTGCGTGTGTGATATCGATCCTGAATGCAAAATCGAGTGTTCTGAATTAATTATGAGACTTGCGAAGAAGTATTGGCTCTTCACAACTCCTCTGTGTGCGTGCGTGCGTGCCTGCGTGTGTGCGCGCGTGCGGGCGCGCGTGAGTCAGAGAGTCAGAGCCAAAGTGCCTCCATTTCCTTCCTGCAAAACAGTCCAATGTCAGGGACAACAATGGAATTTAAATTGCGACGTCTGAATTTTGCCAAAAGTTCTGCTGCAACTTATTCGGTGGGAGGGGAAGGCCGGAGAAGGCCAATAGGGCTTTCCGAAATTGGCCTTTTCTAAGGAAATTCTGCTCGTTTTGTTCATGCCTTCCTGGCAGCATAGAAAGTGCTACATTTTTAACGGAAAAAATGTTTCTTTTAAGTTTTTGATATTCTGGCTGGCGAAAACAATAATGGGATAATTTGGATGCTAAGGAGACGTCCAGAACGAGGCCTTTCCGGCCGAGTCGGCGAGGCCTTCTTGTCTTTTTTAGGCCAAACGAACAAGTGACAGTGAAGAATCTCCGAGTATTTTGTTTTCGCCAACTTTGGCATTGTTTTCTTCTCCTTTCACAGAGATGAGAAGAAAGCGGTTTGTTCTTCAGGGTCTCCTGTCACAGTCTCGAAAAAGCCCTTCTTTTGTCACGAAATTCCCAACGACGACGACATTATTAGAATTCCGGCAAAGCTCTGATCCTCGGGGACGGTGACAAAGTAGCTGGAGGCCCTCCTACTTTGCATGGAGGAGCAGGAGGAGAAGTTTTTTTTTAGACGTTTGGCTTTTTGACGCAAAATCTTGTTAAAAAAATAGTCCTACTTTTTGCTTTTGAGTCCTTTTTTTTCTTCACACATCCAGAAGGATTAAGTTATGTGCGTCCTTCTTACAGGCGTGCCCGCCTGCGCGTGTGCGCGCGCGTGCGTGCGTGCGTGCGAGTACGCTCATGTGATGGGATTTCTGCTTTTTTTTAAGCTTACCAAGCTCCTTCAAAGCCAGAGAGGGGCTGAGGGCCGGGTTGCCCCGGCTGGGGTTTCGCCTCTCACCGGAGCCAGCGGCGGCGACGACGGCGGCAGCGACGACGCGGAAGGAATGTGCAAGGCGGACTTCAACGCCTTCCTGGTGGGGGAGGGGGCGCGGTAGCTTCATCGCCGCAATGAGGAGGGTGACTGAAACACCCTGTAAGGAGCGTTTATCCACTACAGCAAATTCAACCCGCTGCACAATAATAAGAGATTTTTTTCTTACTTCCCCGGCAAAAGTGGCTTCATGAATGTGTAAAAATCCCATGGGAAGTGAGTTAAAAGGCCGGATACACTTTTGTGAGCCAAAAAAAAGGTCTGAAGGCCCGGCGGAGCTGGCAAATATTTGCCACAGAAAGAGCCAAAGCTCCGCTGTCTGCACCAGATTTGCTCAAGTGGACGCGTCTTAAGGGGCGAGAGTGCATTAGCTGATGTAGGAAGAGAGGGGAAAAAATGCTCGAGGCAATTTGCATCAAAGGAGAACTTCTTGAAGCCTTGATCAAAGGCTTCTTCTTCTGTCTGGTGGAGAAGAAGGGGTGTGAATTTTAGACCCTCCCTTTTTTACTCAGTTGTGTCATTTGGCCTCATTCAAGTGTCAATCAAGAAGTGGGCAAGATTACACAGCCTGAACAGATTCACTCCTCATTGCTTACAGGGTGAGCAGAAAGAAGTTCCGCCCTTGGATGCACCATGCACAGGGTGGTGCTGAAAATATCCGACATTTCAATGATTACTTCTTCAAGCTGCACAGGGTCAGGCACAGAGGGTCATCACCATGGAACCCAGACTTGGACCGTGCCGATGCCGGACCCGGGGAGGGGCACGTTGGTCGTCCTGTGGGCCTTCACGAGGCAGTTCTCCTTTGGCGGCCTTGGCCCGCGTGGCCCCGATCCACACTCCGGGTGGAGCCACCCAACAGCCAGGGCAAAGTTTGTCTGCACTTCCCAGTTCATGACCACGACTTGACTGTTGCTCAGGGTTGCCAAGTCCCGGGCGAAACTGAATAAGTGGTGCCAAACGTCGGCACCACCCGGTATTGGTGAGTCTCTGGCCTGTTGCAGCACCCAAGTGGATACGTCCAAGGCGAGTTGTTCCAAGGCCAAGATGCTGAGCGCTGCTAAATCGAGTCTTCACTGTGCTGTTGTCTCCGCCCGTCACAAAGCGTGAAAGAGCAAGCGAGAGAACGAGAAAAAAGTCCCCCTCTTCCCTCCCCTTCCCCCCCCCCCTCCTGTCAAAATATGAAACCAGCGAGTCGTCATACGACCCCAGCAACTCCAGCAAGTCCTGACTGCCATCATGAGGAGTCCGGCAAAAAGCGCGGGGAAACCTAATTTCCCAGCGGTCCAACAAATTCCTTAGAGGCAGAAACAGATGCTTATCTAAAAGTCTCCAAACGTGACCGAATTTTTAAATGCTGCGGACTAAGAAATTCTCATTCATACACACATGTCTTTAAGGAGTTCTCACCCACTCACTCACGCGCCGTGAGTCACACGACCCCCCCTGAAACACCCTGGCTGGGTGTGATAAAGAAGGGTCTCTCCCACTATCTCTGTGGAGAGAGTGGCAAATTTTAGCCTCTTCCCCCCTCCCCCTGCGCTCTCGTATGGGACTCCCCCCGGACGGACTCGTGGTATCAATTATGATAAACGACTCTTCCAAATCCTGTTACACGGACCAGGAGTTTTATTTATGGCTCACAGGACTGATCAATTCCAATTTCTGCATAGATGTCCATTAATTTCTCTCCCAGCAGCTGCAAGCATCATAGGATGCTTGTGCTTTTACCACTGTCAGCTCCCCTTTTTTTTTATTTCTACTACTAATCCTCGGGGATTCCTCGTTGGGTTGCGCCCAATGAGGCCGGATTAACGAGGTCATGGACCGCTGGACGGTCACGGACCCGACGCTCGTCTGGCGCCGCAAAGGGGCCTGGGCAACCCGGCCTTTTGGGCGGAAACTGCGGAAGGAGGGAGGAGGTTCACTAATAAATTTGGAAAGTTGAAGAAAGTCTAGTGGAACGAAAGTTTTGCCTCCGTCAAGTCCAGGAAGCTTTCAAAGTCTGTTCGCGGTCGTCGTCGTCGCCGCCGTCGTCGTCGTCGCAACCTCAATCAGACACGACGGAATACTGAAAAGAGACAGTGAGAGCCGCGCAAAGCGAGGCTCAGCTGTCTCGTCGAGCTCGTCTGGCTGCTGGCTCATACTGCATCTTCTCCTGCGGGGAGACAAATGATGTCGACTTTCAATCAATATATGGATAGAACAGACACCAAGGACATAATTCCTGGGCCAAATTAACCCCCCAGTTGCGCTCATGTATGAGATGGAGGTCGCTGCTCCTCATCTCTTTTGTCTTGTATTTGCTCAGAGGATGGAGATTTGCTGTAGCTGCGTTGTTGCATTTAATGTTAAGTCCACTTTTACCGTGTGAGTCAGCAAAAACCTTTTATTTTTTTACAGGAGCGGAATAAAGAGATGGAAACAGTTTGCTTTTAGGCGATTCTCAGCGTTCGGCAGCATCATTAGGTCAAGCAGGTAATTGTCATAATTAGCGAGTGGACGAAATGTGCTGATGTAAGAGCTGAACTGAGCTGCGTTATTAAAGGAATAAATGTTGGCTCGGGAGTGAAAACTGTAGGTTTTGCATTTCAACTCGAATCGTCGCACATCCCTAACAGTGGCGAGAGAGAAAAAAGGGGAAATCTTTGCATCCCTACGAAGAAAAAGTTTGTCAAACGACGACTTTGTGCATGTTTCAAAGCATCAGTGAGAGAAAAAAAAGTCTCAACTGCTCACTCGACTCTGTTGATGCCCAATTTTGGCTCCGAAAATTGGCAAATTTCGGGCCTTTTTTTTCGCTTCCGCAGCTGCTTTTGCATTCATGATTAGTTTTCTTTCTTCAATATTCGGGACAGCTGCGAATATTGCGAAAGTGTGGATGCTTCTTAAGATGTGCGAGGTTGTGAATCGAGATGCGCGGTCGGTCGGTGTTGGTGCAAGAAGTGGTGCCAATTTTTTGCACACTTCCCTGTATTGAGTTGTCAAATAGTGGAGCGAATTGCACACTTTTTTGCACACTTTTCTTCATCTTATCACTGCCAAAAGAGACACGCGAGATCGCGTGTGAGATTGGGGAAAAACGAACAAGGAGGTTTGCAAAATAACTAGAAAAAAAAAAGTTGGAGTTGGCAAAAATATCGAAGAAATACTAGACGAATCCCTTGAGCGTGCACATGTGAGTTGCAGCAGCAGCAGCAGCATCGTGCAGGTGAGGCGGAATTTTAGGTGAAACGGGCTCGCCATCCGTCGGAGTCCGGCCTCGGAGTCCGGCCTCGGAGTCCGGCCTCCGAGTCCGGCCTCGGAGTCCCGGCATCCGAGGCCGGACTCGTTGCAGGCAGAGGCCATTGTCGACTTTCAACTAGAATTCCAGGGTCTACGCGAGTCACGCTGACGACGTGCACAGATCTGGCAACAGCCTCGCTCCAGATCTGCCTGGAGATTCCGCATCATTGTTTGCTCAAGCATTGGTGGCTTCTTTTTATTCTGCGTTCAGCGTCTCTTCGCTATATGGGAAAGCTCGCCTGCCTCAAATTCCTGCCTCTCAATATGCAGAAAGACAAATTTTCCGTTAAAACCGGGGAAAAAAAATTCCATCCCGTCGAGTGACTCAAGCCAAATCATGCGAGGCAAGATTCATTTCCCTTCTCTCCCATTTTCCGCGCTTGGGTGTGAGCACCTAAAATTCCTCAGCCGAATAATTACTCATGCCATCCACTCGTCAGTTTTCCCGCATTTTCTCCCTGCTCAGGGTGGCATTAATGAGTAAATGAGGGGTCATGACTGCTGAGGCCTCCTCCTCCGTCACCTTAGGGCGCGTGCGCGCGCGCAAACACTCTCGGTCAGGGTGGTGGTGGGCGGGAGCAAAGTCAGTGCAAAGCAAACAAGGCCTTCGTTGGCCCAGGCAGATCGCACTGTCTGCTGCACTGACTCCCAATCTGCGCTAGTGTGGACGCTGCTTAAGCGTGCGTGCGCGCGTGCGCACTACACAGAGCAGAGAACGTTGATTAATGGCGTAGGAGAGAAAGTGCTGCTGATGTTTGAGCTAAGAAAACTTGACCCCGTCCCTTAAGTGACCTCAGGAATGCCAAAGTGATGGGAAGTCACAGGCGTAACTGGACTGAGGAATCAGCTGATCTGCCAATCACTGGCCCAGAGTGAAGAATGCAGGCAATGAACTCATCAGCAGGTCTGAGGATGATGAACAGCGGACCCAAAGAGGGCTGAGAAAGGAAAAACTCATTTGCGAGACGTGGCTAAAAATGATGCGAAATGAACTCATCAGCTGATGATCAGCTGATCTCAGGATAATTGATTGGCGGAGGGGAAAAGAAAATCCGCCAAATGACGACACTTAATTTTCGTCTAGATAAAACGTCGGGATTTTATGGCTCCTTCACGGTCTCAACCCTTGGTGAACATTAATTGGGGGAAGGGGGAGAAAAACGCGCGAGTTCCACACATGGAGGAGATAAGAACAGAAGGATCATAAATTGGACAAGATTTCTTCGTCTTGTTCAGCTGCTGCCCTGCCTTTTTTAGCTGGGGGCAGGGGAGGGGAGGGGCAGGGGGGCGGGGACGGAGGGG
>JAAUXU010053776.1_pt1 | contig 11487 bp, 10 predicted proteins | sample 7278151 | NCBI WGS metagenome assembly JAAUXU01 (sample SAMN14350113, study PRJNA611818) | marine sediment metagenome | isolation source: surface marine sediment (1.8m) | place: French Polynesia: Moorea | collected 2018-08 | reverse complement strand
GTCAACATGACCTTGCCCAGTGCTCTCTACGATGTCTACAGGCTATTCTACGTGAGCTGTATTGTCCGAATGAAGGTTGGAGTGATCCACTGTCGTGTCACACAGTCTAGTCTGTCCCAAAAGTGTCATATGTCTCATTTCGATGTCAATTTGACCTAGAAGTGCCAGAACTACATTCATAAGCAAGGTCTTAACCCTCGTTTCCAGCTCTGGCTCCATTGATGTCAACACAATAGTCCTATGCCTTAGTCTAAGCTCTAGAGTAAGCTAGAAATGTTGATTTCCAGCTCCTGGCCAGGGTCTGTCTACAGACTATTTTATGTGAGCTGTATCGTCAGAATGAAGGTTGGAGTGATCCACTGAATAGACTTTTCGCATTAAATATGCTGCCAAAAAACAGTACACAGCGTATTGTCTCTTGTATTTTACTATAATTCACCCAAAACTCGAGGTTTCAAGGGTAAAATCTGTTCTGTGCAGCCCTATTTAGTGGAGATGGGGTATACAAAGGGGAGAATTTGCAGCAAATCCTCAGCATTTATCCACTCAAGCTTGGAGGGGCAACTCCCTTCAGTTAGTAGTTGGCTTGCTCCAGTGCCCACCATAGCCAGTGCTCCGGCTAGTGCTCCAGCCCTCCTGTGCTCCTGCCTTAGGCCCCCCCTCCCTGCTGTAGACCTGCCTCCTTCTCTGGCCTCCCTCCTGCTCTAGACGTGGGTCTGTTGCTTCTGGATGATGGTGAAGGCTTGCCAAGCCATCCTTCTGGCCTGCTTTCCTATGTCAACCTCTTTTCTTCCTGCACTGCCTAGTTGGGTCATGGAAACCACTCCTTTTCAGTTGCAGTTTGGTTAGTTGCACTTTGCTGGTTCTAGTTACTCTAACTCTTGTAAGATAATTTCTGTGTGTCCCCTCCAAGTAGAAAAATGAAGTATGTGTGTTAAACCAAGCCCTCTCTGTTGGTTTCAAGTCCTTGAGTAGTCATAAAGGATCTCAGTCAGACCCTATTAGTCCTTGTATACCTGGTCTGTGTCTCCATTTGGGACGTAGTCGCCTTCGTTAGAGGGTTTTCTCTGCAAGTCTAGTCTCTCTAGCAAACAACACCTAAGAAAAGGTATACCCTTTCCCTACAAAGCAAGTTACAACAATAGATTGTTGCATTTTTGTGCCGGTTGGTCGTGGGCAGTTATTTTTTTTCTTTTGTTGTGACGATCTCAAAGATGGAGGGCTGGAACTGGGTGGGGGCAACACAGCAGATTGCCAAGTGCCTTGAAGCATCAACATGTCCCAAGTGCAGCAGGTCAACCTTCTAGAGCTCTTGGATTGGATCCAGAGTCTTCTCCGGCGGCTCTCATCCTGCTGATGACCTGAACCCATGAGCCCTGTACTGTTGAAGTACCGTACCAGGTCGCGACTCAGGACACAATCTCGGAAATGCTTTTGCACCCAGTATCTTACTTCACTTGCTTAATTTACTTTGCTTCCTTTACACACTTGCACTGTTGTCTTTGCTGTCATCCCCCAGACAGGTGACTCAACTGAGCTTCACATGTCTTCGTCGCACTCGACTCGACTTGACTTTTTTTTTGCTCAAATCCAGTCCAGTTCAGAAGTCAAGGGAAGTAATGTGAGACACGAGCATTTACAGTATTGCAGTTTCTGTGTGCAATAGGCGAGTTTTTCTTTTGTGCTGCATAAAGAATCCTCAGCATGAAAGCTTGGAGACTCCAAATGAATATCTTGGCAGTTCGTTCCGGATGTTGGATCGAATCAACGTTGTCAAGCCAGTCCAGACCCGAACTTTTCCATTTCTAGGGTTCCACTTAGCTCAGATTCGATCATCTAGATGCAGCTGATGTCATCTTGTCAATGTTTTTTGCCCTTCCCACCTCAGCCTTCCCCCGTTTTTAGCTTGTGGAACAATTTGCACTTGCTGACTTGAGTTGTCTTGATTCGGTTCTGTTAGACTTTCCCCTCGATGCGATTCTAGCCGAACAAGCTTTGATTCGAGTTCGAGTCGTGGTCAGGTTTATCCCATTCGATCTAGCATTAGTGATTACCTGCCAAAATTTTAAATGACTGAGTCGTCGTGTTCATTTCTCCACATAAGTAGGCAGCAGCAATGATTAATCAGGAGCAACAACCGCTTCTCTGGCAGCTCCCCAAAAACAAGGTTCAAACATCACTGCTCCGGAGTCTCGAAATGGCATCAGTGTGACACTACCTAAAAGGGACAAAAATAGCCAAAAAAAAAGAGTAACGTCCTTGTAAAAGAGTAACGTCACATATGAAGAGGTAGTAGTTACTACGCTCCCCACTTCGCTGGGTAGGAAGAGCTGCGTCTGGAATGTAAAGTGCTGCGTGTGTGTCTGTCCGTGTCTCCCACCTCAGGACTGATCATCCTTGAACTTGACATCCACACACGTCCTTGCCATCAGCAGAGAAGTCTTTGCTGCAATCACCCTCACCATTGCTGCGATCGCTCTTGAAGTCACCCAAACAGTCAACCCCGAAGTTGTTGCCACGATCGATGACTTATGTGGTAAATGTAAGTCTACACGGTCCACGCGCTTAGTGGATGATCCGTTTACTCCGGACGCACGCACGCGCACCCTAATAGACACTCGTCTGTTTACTCCAGACAGACTTACACACGGCCCTCCCGCTTTATATATAGATTCTATTTCTTAATGACTGGAAAAGCACTGAGTGATGTTGGCTGCGAAAGACTTTTTTTCCACTGTCGTCTCGTCTCTTTTCAGCTAAAATGTTTTCGTATTGAGAAGAAGACGATTAAACAACAGTGGAGGACAACACTGGAGACTGGCAATGTCTGTAGGACTCGTGTCCCCAGAGGACTTGATCCACACTTCTTCAAGGCCAGGGCAGGATCTGGAGGCCACTCCAAGACTGCTTGTCCTGAAGGTGTCCGCCTCTCACGCTCTGGAATGCTTGCCAGCTTGTTCTTCTCCTCATCCAGGAGATTAGAACACTGTTCCAGAGGCAGCAGCCGCCCGATATGACCTGAAAATGTGGCCTTTGTTAGAGATGTCTCCAACACTGTGACAAATTTTTATTGATATAAGATGCAGAGAGCTTTTTATTTCCAAAGACGCAGCCTGTCCTCTCCCAACAGCTTTATCTGGCAAAAAAGTGACTTTTTTGTGGGAGAAAAATTGACAAAAATGTGATTTTGGTCAAAAATGTCAAGTAATGCGAAAATGCAATGGTAACGTGCTTCACATTCAAATGCGACGACCTCTGCTGAAGAACACAGTGCTCGTCCACAATTGAGAAGCTGTCGGGGATGGTGCAATTTGCACCGCAAATGCGCGTCAGCACTTTGGCAACTTCTCTGTCTTCTGGGAGAGATGATCCATCTCCTCGTCTCGACTCACCGGGACAGCTATTCAACATGATGGGCCATCGATCGGCACGTCGTTTGGCACAAGCTCGCGCGCAGTTCATGAAGAAGTCTATTCCCCCGGGTGCAAATACTACGACGCCTCCAACAAGTCTAACTTCGTGAAGGTCGCCTGGCACTGCCTCGACCCGCTAAGCGGCCGGGTGCATTCCAATTCCTGCGGGATACAGGAATGCCATAGTTTCTCGCATCCGCCGCCCTCCGGGTTTGGCCCTGTCTGATTCCGTCGTGCAGGATTCCTCCAGACATGCATCACCAAGGCCATCGTAGTCTTGTGCAGTATGAGCCATAAACCACAGCCGCTGTATGAAGTCAATACTAATGGAGACATATTTGAACTGGGGCTCGCATGCGTTCGCATTGTCTGTCTGCCTTTCTGAGACGCGCGCTCGTTGCCAAAATCAGCAATTTCAGCCATTTTGGCGACATCTCAACTTTTCCGGCATCAGAGAAAATTCTACAGCGCAAGCACAGGGTGCGGAGAAAAAAATTGGCACGTTAGATTTGGCACCACGTATGGAGCGGCGGCCGCATGCCTTGAAATGTCAAAGCATAAAAAAAAGAAACTCTCGGGAATGAAGCCATGGTCATGGTCAAGGCCGAGATGACTCAGATCGAGTTGTCCACTTTTTCTTTCTGTTTTTATTTTTGGACGGCTTCTTGTCACTGCTCGGCCATTTTGAGACACCCGGTTGCTGCTTCGTAGTTGGCGAGGAAAAGCTGCACCCCTGCTTGTCCGTGGTGGTCACATTTAAACTGTTCATCAAGTGTCTGGTTTAGAATATGATCCTTGGGGTATGATACTCGTACTTGGATCATGACTGTACTTCAGGTATAAATGATGACATCTTTTTAAGAAATTTAACCCTTCACTGTTTCCTCCCCACCCTGTACTTGGCAATTTAAGTTTGTGCGGGAGGTGACTCCGGATCTTTGCCATCCTTCCTCATGATGAGGTAACCTCCAGGGAGTTGGACGATACATGTTGTGCCATGAGTGCGTGCAACATGTCGACAAACAGGGTGATTGCAATGCAGAATGAATGTGTTAAGCATGAATAAATTAAGGGGCCAATTATTGCATTAAGCTTTTATTGCACAGGGTGTCGGCGTCTGGGAGAAGGTTGCTTCAGACAGGATGTCTCATGAAAGAGCTATTGAATTTATTTGGTGCAGTGGCTTGGACTTATGGCGCATACTGAACTTACTAATTATTCATTACAGTCAGCGCTCGAAGTAAGACGTCATTGGTCAGAGGCAAAATGATCGATTCACGCTGACGGAGCTCAAGACGCACTGCGACGAGGCTGTGACCACCAGCCGAATCACCAAAATTGCCGAGAAAACTGCCAACTCCTGCTGCTGTGGCAGATGGCTGCCCCTCCTTGCTGCCCATGAGCACTAAGCTAGATAGTAAGATGACCAAACGATCGTAACTTCGCGTCCACTCTCAAATCCATTGCTCAGAGTTAAGGCTGTCCAAATATTGTTACAAAGGGGCCCAAATATGATGCATGTAGAAGTGATGTTCAGTCAAATATCATTATAACATGCCCTATTATGACAAATATGATCAAGAATATGGTGTGCTTTACTCAGGCCGCGGCAACATTTGACTGAATCAAAATTTGATTGTGTAGAAGAGCTTTACTGAATGATTAACACTTATGAAGAGAAAAAGTCCCTAAAGTTTAAGAATGCCTAGTCATAGTTCACAAGCGCACTGGGTGCCCAGGCAAACTTAGAGTCATTTAGCTCACTCTTAACTTAGAGTAACTATGGTAACTTATGTCGAATGACATCTGCAACCCTCTTCAATAATTTAAATGAGCATTGCCAAGCTAAATGATTGTGTTTAAACAAGTCTGTGTTGCAGCTGCGGGGCAGATGTCAGGGGGCTGGATATTTTCTGCACTCGAACCACAATGAAGCATAATTGTGATAACTCCCAAATGATGAATACAAAGTATTCCTGAAGAAATGTGCTTCAGAGGCCCTTATTTTGAAGGTCAGAGAGCAACCGCGGTCCGAACCCTTGAAAGCAAAAATATCGTAAGTCACGAGCAATAACGTAACTTTGAGATCCGTCATTTTGAGTCCCGACTGTATTTAGGCCAGATGCCTCCCAGGCAAGGTCAGGCAAGGCCCGGCAAGGCCAGGTCAGACCATCTGTTTCGACCAAATGCTGGAACATTCATTTGGCCCAACTCTCACAGGCTGTCGTTAGAGATCAGGACTATCGTTTATTATGAGGTTCAGAGCATAACAGAGACAACATATTATTACCCGGATCAACGAGGAAGAGACTTCATCATTACTAGTGTTTCCAGATCGAGTTCGAGCAAATTCGAATTTTCGACTTTCTGTCCCAACACTCGATTTTTCGTTCGATTTATGAACCTGGAGCATTGGTCAACACCAATCATTGCCGGGGTCACCGTCATCTTCCTCACTGTTGAAGAAGTGTTTCCTTCTTTCTGCTGCCGCTGTGACTTCAACAACCATTAGGTTGAACCCACATAGCTGTCGCTGTAACACGTGGGCTTTGTATTTAGCCACCTGGGTTTTGTATTCAGCCACCTGGTCCTGTTTTAAAGTCTTCAGCGGGAGTCTGACTCAAGACACTGTAATGTGGCAGCCCCCAAATGTCAACTTGTTCACCCACTTTGTGTGGTTTGAACGAAGTCATATTGGTTTTACCACAGGCCAGAGGTAAGAGAAAACTCTAAAGAATCAACCATTCCTCATATAAGACCAACTTGCAACGGATCATCTTTTATTCTTTCTTTTTTTTCCACAGCAACGCACTAATATTCACAATGAACTTTATACACAAGAGTAAAACAACATGTACAATATTTCGGGGCGGCAGCGTGGATGAGTCAGACTTCTCTTAACACCTGGGGTGGTTGGAAACGACGACACTTTCCACACACAAACAGCAACGAGTGTTATTGTATTAATCGTATCGTAGTGGGCACAGTCGTAGGTGTGACAGTACAGTGTACTGCAATAGAACATTCAGTAGACATATCTCGGTTGTACTATTCTCTTTGTCAGCCTTTGTTGTGTTATGTTGGCCTTCAGCTAGTTCTGTCTGTGAGGCCCCCTCCCAATATTGATGTGGGGAGGGATGAGAAAAGTAACAGGGTGCTGGTGAGAGAACAAAACAAAAAAAACAAGATATGACTCAAACTTGAGTGATTTGGGGGACCCATAGTAAAAATGTTCAGGATCAGGATGTCAACTCGTGCACCATTATGACTGTAGAATCAGTGAGGCTTTCGTTGGCCTGGCCAAAATTTCTGCAGTTCATACGAGTAGAGCAACGTGGTTAGTTCTTGGCAGATCTCAGCAATCCGATCTCGTCTGGTACGCATTGGTCGCTGTATATAGAAAAGTTGGTGGAAGAGCATTTGCCATAAAAGTGTTCTCACATTCCTTCAAGAAAGGTATAAGTATGTTTCGGAAAACTTCTTTCCATTCTTCCTCTTTTTCTTCTTTTTGGTCCTGTTTATTTTATTTCTGCGTCAGGAATGTGCACGATGGACGTCGTGGCCGTCGTGGGGGTGTACAAGGACTCGCTGGCCTTCCTCTCGCCGCGTTGACAAGTTCTGGAGCAATGAGAACAAGTGGAAACGTGAGGGAGAAGAGGAGAGCGGTGCCGTCTCGCATAGTGCTGCAAACTCAATGCTTGCTCACCTGTGGCTCAAGTGCTTCTCCACCCATCGCAACAGCGTGAGCACTGAGTCGGTTGAGGGCAACCTCTTGTCTGCCGCCGTCTTGGTCAAATGATTGCTCACGATCCGGAAGGTGAAGGCCATGCCCTTGAGGGCGGTGATGGCGTCCTCGTCAGTGACGTCGTCACCAGCGAACAGGATGCGAATCCTGCAGAATTCGCAGTCAGTGCAAATCACTTTGGAGCCAAAGTCTGGCAGGTGCCGACTGGCCTTTGGTTGTACCTTTCTGACCAATCCACCCCAAATGCTGTCCTGAGTATGTAGATGGAGGCTCGTCCCTTGTCCCAAGTGACCTCGGGCTTGCACTCCAGAGCACAGTGAGCCAGACCAATCTAGAATGAAGACCACAACTGCAATGATAATGAGCCATTACCCCAAAAAGGTTGTCCCATAGACCGAACGGGAGTGGAATCTGAGTGCAGTTTCTCAGTAAGAAGGAAAATGATGAGACCCAGATGAGTTCCTTGATTCATAGAGATGTTTCAGAGCTTCGTCTAAGGCTTAACAAAGTTCGTGATTAGTCGCCAGCTCTTTGTCAAAAACAGAAATAAATATTTATGACTTTAAAAGCGTTTTAGGTTTTCTGCCTCTCCTCAAAACTTGGTAAACTGTGGAGAATTAATTCAGTAGTTATTGGCTAATTTTAAACTTTTGGTTAATGGGTTAAGGGAATGGTTAATCCCATCGGCAAAGTCACAATGCTCCCAGCTGCACACTGCAATCCGCTACCTTGAATCCACACTCGTTGATGATCGCCTTAGCCTTTGGCACAAGTTCTTCTCTTTGGTCGAGGGGAACCTCGCGGTAGTGGTAGGTCATCAAGGCCCCCTTGTTCTCAACCCACGCCCCCATGCGACAGACCTGACAGACATTGCAGATTAAGGTACTGCACGCACGCTTGCTTTTGCCTACGCCAAGCAGCAACCTACGATACCTCGTCCTGAAGCCTCTTCAAGAGAGTTCCCTGCATTCCTTGGGCTGCGGTCGGCAAGGGATGCACGAACTTGGAGCCATCAGGGTGGAGGATCTCGAGGCCATGATTGCCGGCGTAAGTGATGCCTGAAAGAATTCCACTGTACTGGGTTTCCAAATGCTCGGCACGTAATTTAAGTCATGCTCACCGTCGATTCCGACCATTTCCTTGACGTTCGTCACGCTTCTGCCGGACACGATGGCGACGAACGCGTCTGGATGATTGGCCAGACGCTCCAGGACCTTCTTTGTCTCCGGAGGAATCACGGCTAGATCAGGGTGAGGGGCGATTGGGGCCAGCGTCCCGTCATAATCCTGTAGAACAAAGATGACTCTCCAGTGCCAAATGTACTTGTACCGTACTTGAACAAGTTCTTTAGGCTCACCAGCAACAGGCTGAGTATTGCGGTATCGCCCACATAGTCTTTGAGGTACGAGTCGAAGTCCTCGAAGGCGACCGGTTGCATCTGCGTGGGGAGAACATCCTCGCCGTCCTCGGCGATCAGAGTTCCCACACTCTTTAAGAAGCTTCGCATCCAGAAGTTCACGTCGTGGATCTTCTCGCGAGCCCTGTAATGACCTGTGTGATACTTGGGTGGCACCGGACGGCAACGCTTGAAACTCACCTCAGCGCTTTCATCCTGGCCTCCCTTTCCTCCATGGGCATGGTCAGAGCTCTGTTGAGCACTCTGGACACGTTGCCGATCTCGTAGGGATTCACCAGCAAAGCCTCGTGCATCATCCCACCGGCGCCGGCGAATGGAGACAAGATGAGGACGCCTGAGACATGAAAGCAACATCTGAAATCAAGGTCAAGACTTTCATTTCCTCCACCATTACCGGGGTCGTTGATTCTGCAAGCCACGAACTCCTTGGCGACGAGATTCATCCCGTCGCGCATGGGGGTGACCAGGGCGACGTCGGCATCTCGATAGAATCCAGCCAACTCCTGCTGAGAAATGCTGCCGAAGATGTATCGAATTGGCGACCAATGGGGGGTAGAGAACCGGCCGTTGATCATGCCCACCAATTTGTCCATCTCTTCTTTCAAGTCCTGGTACTCCTTCACGTCCGTGCGGGACGGAACGGCAATCTACAAGGTCACTCAGTGAAACTGCAACCTTTGCATCTTTCCCGTCACGGACCGTACCTGCAACAGCATGACCTTCTCCTTGTGCTCGGGATGGTCATCCAAGAGCCTTTGGAAGGCCAACAGGCGGTTGGTCAGGCCCTTGGTGTAATCCAAGCGGTCCACTCCAAGAATGACCTTCATATGCATAGATAAGCTTTCGTCGTCTGTCCACCTTTGTATCATACCGTAGCTCCTCCTCACCTTGACCTTGGACGTCAGGAGGTCGGACGGCGCCTCCCTGGCCATGAGCTCGAAGCGGTCGTACGGAATCCCAATGGGCAAATTTCTGACCCTGACCGTTCGACCTCCGTGCTCAGCCAACATAGCCCGGCGGTCGACACGGGAGCCCAAACCGCGTTGGCAGCAGTCCAGGAAGTTGAGGCAGTAGTCCTCGATGTGGAACCCCACGAGATCGCAGCCAAGGATGCCCTGGACGAAACTGACTGTTACGAGGTGCTAATCGGGACATTAATGTACGTGGCAACGGGACCTGCAGCAACATGTCCTCCCACGGGAAGATCTTTACAATGTCCCAGGGTGGGAACGGGATGTGAAGGAAGAATCCCATCTTGCAGGTAAGGTTCTCTTCGTCAGCCACCTGGCGAATGGTGTTGGCCGCCAACATCAAGTGGTAGTCGTGGATCCAGATCAAGGGGACCTTGAAAATCAACAATCAACACAAATGTGTAGGCTGGACAATCTCTCACAGCACCAACAGTATGTACAGGGTCTGCTCCCTTTTCCCTCAGAAGACACCACCTCCCACCAGCCCCCTAGCTTTAAACGCAAAATCTGGTGCTTCATGTGGAGTTGCTCCACATTTCTGGAAGACTAATCAAGGAACAACAGAGCAGTGCTAATGCCAAGAGTAGAAGATGATATTCTAGTAACTACAGAAGCGTGAGGGTTTTTTGCGAACTCAAGGAGAAAATTTGCATTGGCCCGGGACAGGCTGACCTGAGCAAGTTGTGCCCATCTTTGAGAATGGTCCGCGCAATCACGAGCAATGCATGATTACGGGAGGGTTTTCAGGGTCCAGGAGCTTGACAAGTTCTGCATAAGTGACGAAGATCAAAAATTGCTTCCACATCCTTCAGTTCCACGTCAATAGAAGGCGATCGTGACTGTCCCTTGCATCTTGGAGATGATGCATACGTGTATTATGTTACTGTAGCAAAGATCGCTCGGTGCTTCCATCTCGTACGAGCAAGGAGAAATACGCAAATAAACACGTCTCCGCAAAGAACTTCCAGGTGCTCTTACGTACGTCACAAACACTCACCTCACATGTCCTGTACAGCAATACTTTTCCGCCTCTTTTCCTTGATTAGGTGGGACAGGTGCTAAAACAGTTTATGCTATGCTGTGTGAAGTGAAACAACAAGGGGAAGATTTGGGCGGGCATCGTACAGCAAAGGGCAGCATGACAGAAGCGGTGCTGGATGAGCAGAAAGTCTTGATATTTGTCAATGACTATGTTGTCTCTGTGATCTCTCCGTTATGGGCTGGGCAATGCGAACAGACCAAGACTTGCAGCGTTACCACAAATCTGTGGCATCACCCAAAGCTGCCTTGACAGAGGCCAGGGGTGACATTGACTGTGCAGCCCTCCGAGATCCACGATCAGTGGAGGCGGTCATTGCTGGAGATGGAGCCCCTAAAGAATCCCTTGACATAATAATTTTTCAAGAACTTATGGGCAAAATTCTGTCTCTATGCACGTCTTGAACCTGAGAGGTATTCAAGACGATATACTTAGTAAATAATGTATCGAGACTTTCCGCTGACCATGTCAATATACAAGGTGGTCCATAATTAGCTTCCTACCGAAACTGGCTGTATCAAGCAATGCCAGCAGCAGAGCAAAGCATACCAGTGGAACAAAAACAGAAAGAGACTTTAGGCTTACCTGGGGGATACTTTTCACTTTAAAAAGATACTTATATATATAAATAGCATCAAAACATACAACACTGGCTTTCCATTGATGTCAGCGTTGCTTTATACGCTTTTTTTATTTTGCTTTTTTTAAATGATGGAGCCACGCACGACTTCTGAAGGGAAGGTTATTGTGGGCCACCAAGTACGTACATGCAGGGTTATCGAGCTAACTCTGGACTGATTTCTCCATCACTGAATTAGGATCGATGCTACTGATGTTGCAGAAAAGCCTGATCTGACTCCTTTTATGCTTCAGTGGCCACAACTTGGTCACGTCCAACACTG
>JAAUXU010027534.1_pt1 | contig 11491 bp, 10 predicted proteins | sample 7278151 | NCBI WGS metagenome assembly JAAUXU01 (sample SAMN14350113, study PRJNA611818) | marine sediment metagenome | isolation source: surface marine sediment (1.8m) | place: French Polynesia: Moorea | collected 2018-08 | reverse complement strand
TGACCGCTTTTCATTGTATTCTTCATACCAAACATTGACAACAATTGCTTAGATGGGGATTTTTGCTCCTTTCAGGATGGTGATGGTGCTCCCAACATGCCTTAACAAATACATGAATAGAAAACATTGTTTGGTGGTGAAAAAACTCTCAGTGGAGGTCGGCAAGTGACCACTCTTTGTTGCACTGGCATTACAAAGTATTTTCGAAAATTGCCCAAAATTGCTTCTATCTAGACCTGCCCATCGGCTTAATTGCGCTGGGTGATTTGTAGTACCAAGAAGTTGGAACATGGAGAAAATTGCTTATATCCGGATTCCATTGTACTACTGTCTGCCAGGTGCCTCTTTAAGTTCCTTTCTTTCCCTCGTTATACTGGGTGCTATGACAATATGGCTTGCCTTTATGTGAAATGGAAAAATAACCTTGTACAGTCGTATGACGATCTATGGCAAAGTCCTTTTAGTATGTTTAAGGGGGTGTCAATTGAACAAAACATATTTACATAACCAGGACGAAGGCCTCATGCTATGTCCTTGTACCCGGCATCAAGGCGTTCTTACAAACAAAAGGGGTGCAATCCAGACATTCTGACCCTGTCGATCAGGAAGAGAAAGACCTTGATTGTCCTCTGTGGAGAGGACAATTCCTCTCCCTCCTTCCCTTCTTCCCTCCCTACTCATCAGTGATCCTCGTCTTCAAGGCAAGGTTGATGGTGGCCTTTAAGCTGGTGAGGGCATTGTGGGCAGTCTTGATGGACTCCATGATGAAGACAAACCACCCACTGGCATGCGGGGGATTTGCATCAAGAGAGGATGGATTCACCTTGGACCAGAAACGCCTGACCAAGTCATCCTCCGACCACTTGGGACTGCCTGCACTGGCTTGAGCAGCCTTCCCAGCTGGAAAGCGGACAGGAATAGCCGCGACTGAGGCTACCATCTTCTTCTCTTGCATCCGTGAAACAAAAAGACGCCATTTTAGCCCTTCCTCAGGATGCTGAGCAGCTTCTTGGCCCTGTCGGCCCTGGACATTCTCTGCAGCAACACCTCCCCAAGCAAGACTTACAGTCCAGGTGCTGCCTGATGGTGGACGCTGAGGCCTCCTTGTGTCTTCAGGAATACCTCTTCTGCTAGTCTTAGAATTGTCCTTGATCTCGGTCTCCAGATTGTCCAGGAACTCAGCTGTAGTCTTCTTGTTATGGGCACAAGACCCCACCTTCTTGGCCACACACTACTCATGCTCTTTATAGTTCCTCTAAAGCTTCCTGATCTACCCAACTGCAATGTCCCTTGCATTGTGACCCAAGTTCCAAGACAGCCACGACCCTCTCCTTCGTGACTCAGGACATGTGCTTCGGCATGGGCGTGGAGTCCACTTTGGGCACCCAGACGTTTTTGCCCTGCTCAGCCAATTTTAAGTATATCCAGCTGTTTCTTTCTTCCTTTGGAGGCTGAATGGTTCTACTTTGTCAACAAGGTGAATCAGCACTTATCTTTTAATCTTATAAGGTCACCAAATGATAACAAGCAATTTTTGCCGGCACACCCTGTAAATGGCAAAGTGAAACCTGTGCAGTCTCGACCCCCATGCCCTAAAGGAAAAATCCTCTTTGTTCCCCTGCTTGATCTGCAACCTCCGCTGGGCGACAAAGGATTCAATTAGAGATGGGCCCCACTCAGGCCCAATCATTATTTGGGAAGACGGAGACAGCGATTAATCAAAAGGATACTTAGGAAGACGGTGGTGGGGTGGGGTATCGAATGCACTTTCGGCCAAAAGGTGCTGAAATATAAAAAATAGACAAAGAACCTGTGTAGTGCGTGGCTCAGTGGACACTGGCTACAAATCATCCCCGGGTTGATTTTTTTGAGGGGGGGATATCAAGTAGTCGTCAGCAAGGTCAATACTTCTGCGACCAGTGCAACAAATTGTAGTTTGCCTAGCCTAACTTACCCTACATAACGTACCATCAACCCACAATAACTGTAAAGTAGTAAAGCCTTTCCCCATCCAGAATAGTACTGCATAAACTTTCAAGAAACCTAACTTAACCTACAATCGAATAGCCTCACCTAACCTAACCTGACCAAACTTACAATGGTGTAACCTCACCTTACCTACAGTAAGTTGGACTAGCATATAGTTTTCCCTAACTAGAAGAGCATCTAGTTTTCCGTTACTAGATTGGCATGTAGCTTTCCCTTACTAGAATGGCATAACTTTACCCTACCGAGAGCAGTTTAGCCTTACCTAACCTTAACCTTTCCCTACGTAGGACAGCATATAGTCTTCCCTCGTTAGAATAGCATACAGTCTTCCCTTGTTACAATAGCACATAGTCTTCCCTTACTAGAACATCAAAACTTTACCATACCTAACCTTAACCTGACTTAGAAAATCATAACCTGACCTTACCGATAAAAGTATTGTCTAACCTCACCTACTGAGAAGACGAAGGCTTAAACGACTCTCATTCCTCAGACAATTTTAACCTTACTCTGTAGTTAGAAGAAATGAGTCAGTGTATAATTTGTCATTGCTACTTGAGCCCGCGCTTGAAGGTCCAATCATTTTTGCATGTGGATGAAATTTTGGCCCGACCCGAGTCGCTAATTTTAATGCTGCGTCGAGCAAGTCGAGGTGGCAGAACATAGAAGGTACCTAAGATCTTATCTGCGCCAATGTTACAGACCAGAGCTTCCACTTGGACCTCTCATTTTGGCGCATACTGCAACCGTTGATTGCCTCGTTGCACCGCACATTCAAGATGCGATATCTGCAAATGCAGACGCGAATCGAAAGATCTATGCCCCGAATGTAAAGCGTCGGAAGCCTCATACCACAGCTGCACTGACGTATTAAGTTGCGGGCAGCGTCCACGGTCAATGAGTGCACCGAGACCATTTTCGCTTTGTCTCCGGAACCAATATCCTGGTGCTATCACAGTTTCATTTCAGAAGGTGGTAAAATTTATCCGTGTCACGCAGTAAAAAAAGGGGGGGGGGAAATAGTTGCCAGAACGAAAACACGGGGGAAAAGTGGCAATTTGCTCTATTTTTTTGTGCAGTCGCTTACGTAAACGCAAAGAAAGAAAGAGAAAGAAAGATTGTGGGGTTTCTCCTCCTTATCCGCCAGCGTTTTCAACACTGCTCCAGGGCAACAATAACAGAATGCTCGATCCATGGACCTGGCTGATGATGGGCGGTTTACAAGAGTGACAGACAGACGGACAGACAACTTAAAAAGCAATCATTTTTGAGCATTGAACCTCAGGTCACAAATATCCACAGGAGAGAGAGAGAGTTAATGTAAGAACTGAACACATATTTTAATTCTGTTGCCACTCATGATGCAAGAACATTAATTCACTGCAGCTTCAGTTGGCAGTCACAAAATTAGCAGATCAGTTCATATTGACAGAATCTGCAGGGGCATTTTCAGGGTGTGCAGTTAAAACAGTAGACTCTGCATATTCATGTCAGTGACAGTCATGATGTCGCAGGTTTTATGTATTGGGCTAGGTGGGAACAAAGGTTTATTTAGGAACTTTGTTCGGTGCACTTGGGGAGGGTCACCAGGGGTCCAAAAATGAAAAAGAAGTCAAATACTCTTTCACAAAAAAAATTAACCCTGTCCCACCAGGGTTCAAGTTTCACTTCAAAAGCAAGTGCACAAACAACTTTGAAACTTTCAAGGCCTCAGGACAAGCATTAAAACACTCTATTTCCAATTTAACTTTACCGCAGCACTTAAATATGAGACTCAGAATTTAACAAAGCTGATCTACTTCAAATTTAAGATTGTTGATCTAATATCCTTAGGTAAGTAACATGATTTCAAATGTTTGATACTGTGGGGCAGAGCTACAGAGCTTTCAACAACCAAGAAACTCTATGTGCCCATGTAGAATTCTATATCTTGAACAAGCTCATTTTTTTATCACATAAAGTAGAAAATAACCGCAAGGTTTGAAATAAGAAGGAAACAATTCTTCTTCAGTTTTTCTGTCCCCATTTCATCGTCGGACAATTCGGTGGTGGAGTAAAAAGTGACTTGGAAAAAGCCGTCAGGATTGTCGTGGATAAGGCTCACCAAACCTAACCCAACCTTTTTCTTCCTAGCTCAGGCTCCTTCCCATTTTTACTTAGTCAGCCCCGCTTTTTTATTCTACTGCTGCTTTCATAGGCCTTCTAGGCCTACTTCGCAAGTCTTTACAGTCGCCAGGGTTTTTTATTAAAGCGGACTTGCAAATACACGCTTGAGTAATTGTATCAGTTACTTTTATCGTTGGGGAAATCATTGTTATTGAATGCATCTTTTTTTTCAAAGGAAAAAAAGGTAATTGTGCTGGGATTTAAATGCACTTTTCCAGTGGTTCGCTCAACTCTGTGTTCATCGAGATGCAGCCAAGAATTGACTTTCCCATTTTCCACAGAAGGCCTATCAAAATTGCATTATTCACTCACTTTCAATTAGACCCCACTGCTGAAGAAAAAAAGTCAGGAAGAAATTCCTGCGGCAGCCTTGAAGTCCGCCATCAAGGCCACAGAGGGGCTGCTTGTGCGCCACCCACCCAAGCACGAAGACGACAAGATTGTACACGCACGCACACGCTCCTTTCTGCACGCACACGTATTTTTTGTGTGCAAGCTCAGTGATGGAGGAAAACATCTTGCGAGGAACATGTGCGCGATCGAATTTCACCGAAGCAACCGAGTTTGTCTACGCGTGCACAGACAGATAGACAGGAACGAATATTGCAGACAGAAAGCAACCTTCTCTCCAAGTGCTCTGCATACAGGACGATCAGAGAGGTTGATGCTACTTATGCAGCCTCTTAAAAATTGCACAGATTCGCTGAAGGATCTGGCTTCTTCTGTCTCCCAGACGTCGTTTATTTATCGCCCTAATGTGGCCTTTTATGCGCAGCCAATGGCTGAACCATTTTGCGCACACAGTCATCAAAAAACTTGGTCCTGCCTGTACAACTGCTTAAAAATTACTTAGATATGCCTGCTCAGTCTTTAAATCATTTTTCCATGGCCTTGAAAGTGGCCTTGAGCCTGTCACGGAACTGAGACCTTGACCTTGCCTTGTAGAAAGGTCTTTGCTGCCATTCTTTACGTCTGTTACTATAACCTTTAAGGGATTGGCTTGAGTGCACTTGGCGCTGATTGCACGTTGATGCAGTCGAAAAGCAGCTGACAAGTATCACTACATAGAGTTGGGTACAACGGCACTAGGGGATACAATTGACACAAATTCTTCTTGTGTTCTTATAGTATGTGACTACTGTAACCTCAGTCATCATCTACATCACGATTTCTACGAATCGATCTAGAGGTGTATTGGGCTAGACAGATTGTTTTGCTCTCTTTCTGCTATATTTGGTGCAAGAAGGCTATATTTAAAGACATTCCAGTCTAATGAAATGAAGAAAAAACATGCTTTGGGGCCCCTTCTCTGCCGTCAAAGTTTTATCAATATGGTGCCTACGACTGTTCTTACGCTATCAGGTTAGGGCAAAATTGAATGCTCGGCAGTCGAAATCTGACCTGGCCTTTTTAGCTATCTACAATCAAACTTAGCAGCTAATTCATATGGAATCAGACCACTGGGCTAGAGATCTAGGGATGACAATGAGGTAAGATCTAAAAAACTAACCGATTGAGCTGAATAAGATGACAAAATACTCTTAGACAGTTGTTTAAATATACTTCTGGAAGCTAAGGGTTTGGACTTTGTACGCACATGGTGAGTACACGAGCGATTAGTGACTGCCTGCTGGATCGCATCGAGATTAGTAAGCTTTATAGTGCTGAATTGACTATTCCGCTCCCTTGCTGCCAGAACGAGCCACACGGTTTTTGTCCCCGGGTCGGTCGGGCATGGGCTTCCTCATCGCGTCGTTCTAGCTCGTCTCGCCCAACTCGTTCACCCACACGTCCGTCCAGCCCATGAGCAGAAGCTCCACTCGGTGGAAGTTGGCCTCCACGTTCGTCCAGAACGTGTCGTCGGCCTCGAGGGCGATGGAGAGCGACGCATAGGACGATACTCACAAACAACTGCCAGATCATGAAGTACTCGACTCGATACCCAGGTGATCACTTCTCGTACGGATACAAGATGGACACAAAGCAAAAGGGTCATAGAGAATAATACAGTACAAACAATACATCATACAAGAAAAGACATGCACTAAACTACATTCTCATTCACTCAACGAGGATGTCAGGTTGACATTAAAAATTTCAAGTGTATCCGCTTAGTTACTTTCTCGATGCTAAAATTTAATTAAGAAAGTGCGTCTAGCTTTGCCTTTCAAATCTAAGCACCTTGTTGTGCCCTGAACTTCCATAGTAAAACTTCAATGCTTCAGAGAGGGGTAAAAAACCGTATCATTTTTTAAACAAATGACTTCATCTTCACCATTTGGCATCAGTTAACAAGCCAAGCCTTCAAGAAATTTTTAAAATTTTCGTTTTTCGGTCTAACCTAATGCATAGACAGTGTTTCAAAAAATATTCTCGGAAGTTGTAGCTCATAAATGGCTAAAAAGAGATATTCGTAGAGCACTAAAATGGGCCAGGGCAGCGCTTTGAACATCTTAATGTCAACCCTTTCACATCATTGCACAAGGTCATAGTCATATCCCGATTTCTGTGATCGCAGAAAATGGTCGTTCAAAAATATCCGTAAAAACTGCCAAGAAAAATTGATTTTCTTGAAAAAAAAAAACCTGAATAAGCAGCTAAGACATCACCCTCGCCTATTCCAGTGCTGAACGAATCTCCTTTCTAGTTCCGAACCACGAAGACTTAACTTTTGGCATAAACTTTTCGTATATTAGGTTAGGTTGAAATATAATGATTTGGAACCATCTAAGGTTTTTTGCCTGGGTGCCAAAAAAATGGAGATGTCGTCAAGTGATGCTTGAAACCAAAAAACGACTCCATCTCTACCATGGTAGTTTCTCTTTGTTAAGTAGCTAAAGCAGAACTTTGGTAGTGAATAAGGCAGGACCAAAGTAACAACGATTTCTTTATTTCATTGCAGTATAATGCATTTAAAGGCGATCTGGCAACAAACGCAGAGAAGTTTTAAAAAAATGAACCGGCTCAGTATGTGTGTACTAGAGCTGCCACACGAAATTGTACACTGAGACCAGGCGCAGAAATCAGACCAAAAGTAACAAAGGCTGGCGTCAGCTGTTTTAACTTTCAATGGCAACACTTAAAATGGTCCCTCTCACAACTGCGCAATGTGGACCGAAAATAACACAATTTGATGTGGACATTCCAGTGTAATATGAGCACATATGAAATTCAAGCGCTACCAGAAGTTAGCAAAAGTGTTCTTTTTTTCTCTATAAACAATGTACAATTGTGTAGCAAAACTGCATTCCTCTGTAGTTGGACGCATTTAAGCTTTCACAAGAGTGGATCTCAAGGGCGTTAAGAGCATTTTTTGGCCTCACTTTTCACTTTCGCGTAGTGTAATTACGACGTACCTGCGAAGAACGACTTGGACAGCAAGAGTCGTTATAAAGTCACAAGTGTGAAAGTGCCATTTTGGTTATGACATTTTTAGCCAACGCAAGGTCAAAATGAAGCCTTTCCCAAGGCTGTCTGACCAGGTAAGAGGACTATAATTTGCATACATTTTTTTAGCCAACCTAACCTTTGTATACAAACCTTTCCTCCTCCGGCGCAATCATGGCCAGTTTTTAGCAGAGGCCAGAAAAATGTGTTTGTTCATATATATATTTTTGGATGTCCCTGCTTTTAGGCGAGGCGAAGCGTATTTTTGAAGGATTAACAACTTATGTCGAAATTTGCATAAAGTGCATCAACAAATAACACAATTTTACACTCTGTAGTTGTGCCTAAACCGATGCAAATAGAGTTTCTCTCATTTTGGACCCAACTCAATGCAAACTTCCATCGTCAACTGCAACTGCACTGCAGTGCACAGTATCCGTATCAGGCTGAGCGACTTGAACTGCAACTTCTGGTGCATCCCAGGACCTTTTGCCACTTGTCAGCCCTGCCAGTAGAGGCCACGTTGCACATGGCAGCTGCCAATGTGCCCCGGAATGAGAAGCTATTGCTGCCTGGGGAGAAAGGATGCCCTTTCCCAACTTTTAAAAAAAAGACAGGGGGACTTGGGCAGGCAAGGATGTCTCCACCTTGGCAAACTTTCCAGCATCATGGGCCTGAAGCCAGAGGAGGACACGACTTGCATGTAGCCCTTGTCACTGGACCGACACATTTGGAACGTCGAGCACAGTCTTTCACACAGTCTTCAGTCTTGGCCTGGCCTTTTCAGCCTCCTGATCCCTCCCGCTCCTGGACGGCTTCACCACGATCAGGCATTGAGGTCCTTGGCAATGATCAAGCAACATCTGTCCATAGATGATTCGACCATAGGATCCCTTGAGGTCCTTGGCCACGACCAAAATGGATATCTTGGGATCTTTTGGCCATGACCAACGTGCACGTCCTTGAACCCCCTTATCCATAAATAACATGGATACCTCTAGAGGTCCTTGGCCATGGCCGACATGGAAACAGTGAGGTCCTTGGCCACCACCGATATGGATATCTTGGTGTCCTTTGGCCGTGACCAACGTGCAGGTCCTCGAAGCCCCTAATCCATAAATAACCTGGACGCATTGAGGTCCTTGGCCACGGTGAAGCACCTCCCGGCCACGCGGTCACCATGGATACTCTGCTGGATCTCTGGCACGCCTGATATTAAGATCCAATTCAACTTTGTCAGATCTGTTGTCGGCAGCAGCAAAGCTTGGAGAGAACCTGCCCCTTTTCCACTTAAAGCAGCTCTACTCCTCTTTCCGCTTCCGTTCAAATGCGCTCCCGTTTATCGTCGCCTTCAAAGTTCTCATCTCCCCTGGGATAGGGAAAACTTTTTCTGGGCCTCAAGCTTTAAATTTATATCGTCGAAAGGGTGCGAAGTCATACGGAAGTTTGGGCCTAAGAGGAAACACTGGTGAGAGCCAATTGAAAGGCCTGCTTTTAAGCATCTTGGCAGTTCCAATTCATTCAGGCTTTGTTTCCACGCCAACCTGGACGTCTCATAACTGTTTAGATTACCTAAGCTGCGAGGAGAAAAGAAGTATTTCTCAGCACTGCGAAGTCAATCGAGGCTAAAAATGTATGCACGCGAACAGTGAAAACAGGGTGGCCTAAAAGAAAAAAAAAGCTTTGGTTCTAATCGTTCAAGACGAGCCACTCACGTCAGGAATACCGGGTGTCCTGAAAATACCCTCCAACTCTCAATGCCGGGGCAAAAGAAAGTAACTTATTAGAAGCCTAACTTAGCTAGCCGTAAACCCAAGAAGACTTCTCAACAGTGAATGCAGGACCTCCTACCAACTTTTGAGGCCCCGAAAACTTTCATATATTGTTAAAATTGTTCTCGCCCGTAGGCGCAAGCAAATATATCACTGTTTATTGGGCCCCGCCTCTCTGGGATATTTTTTTCCATGTCCGCTGCCCCGTTGCCGGATACCAAAACTTTGGCACCACCCTGTACGTTGAGTGTCCAGCTGTCCAGCTCCAGTTTCCGCTGACGCGTGCAAGTCACCCTGTATACCGGGAAGTCCATCTGGGCAGTTCAGCTTCATCCACTCTAGCCCGAGCAAAAACATGCGGCCCACCCTGTAAGCCCGAAAGGCGATATCGATTCTACAGTTCGAAATTTTTCTCCCTGTGCTACTTAAGTGATAGTTGCAATTCCCTGGGCTCTTAAGCATGCACGATTTTGCGGGAGCTCGAAAAACAACGCTACTGTGCAATCAACCATAGCTCCTGCCATGCACATGCTGCACTGACGTGTATGAACGTACGCTGTTCATACATATGTGCATATATATATATATATGTATGTACATACATGTATGCATTGCAGTCTAGAATGCACAGTATGTCATGCTACTATATGGTTTCTATGGCTCTTTGTCGCTTAGGCTTCACCATGTGATTGCGGCATTCATCGATCGCAGAAAGTAGAGAGCTTTTTTGTATAAAAAGAGAGAGAAGCTAACGTTGCACAATTCTGCCAACTCCTGAGAAGAAGGAGAAAAAAGCTTCACTTTGTAATTAAGAAAGCGTCGCTATGCAGATAGTTGTCATAGGCCCCCTCCTCCTGGGCCTTGGTAGGCCCCGCACTCACGGCGAAGGCCGAGTTAAGGCCGTTGTCGCCATAATTCTCCTCCCAACTCTGACACAAATTGCAAGAAAAAAATGAAGAAGAACCAGATTTCTTTCCCCACTTCTTGGTTGTTTTCTCTTATCCTAGCGAGTGGAAGAAGAGAAAAAGTTGAAAAGTCAGAAAAAGACGAGGAAGGAGAAAGATTGATTGGCCGAAGCACAAGAAGAAGGGGCCTTCGCCGTTGAAAACACATGGCGAGACGCGCAGTACACGAGTTTCAACGGCCTTCAAAGGCCGTTCTTCGTTTGAAAAAAGACCACAGAAGACACAATTATCAGCCTCCCTTTCAATTTTCAAGCCCAATCAATCGATGGAGTTCCTTGGCCACTGGAACGTGGAGGCCTTTCCTGGAACGGATGAATGCGTTAGTGGCTGCAGCCTCCAATCATATCATATGAGGAGGAAGACGAAGCCGCAAAAGAAGGCCCATTTCCCCCTGCCAGAACAGCCGTTCACATCAAATGTTTTTCTTTCGTAGTCGCTGTTGAGATTTTTCTTCTCTCTGGGGAAGCCCATCTCAATCGTACTCTTCGTGTTCTGCATGCCAGGACTTCCTTTCAACGCTTCTCGTAGCCTCGCTACACAGACACACACACGCACACGCAAGCACGCACACACTTCTGCACTACTGGGTGGCCAAAAGAGAGACACTTCGACACAATGATCTTGGTGAGACAATGGGTGCTGACCAAGTTCAGGTTGTTCAAGGGACAGCTTCAGGACCCTCCGTGAATGTTCGGACCTAGTGAAACATCCAACTGCCAGTGGATGTGGAGGGCTAAGAGGCATCAAAGTGCCGAGATGTGGTGCGTCGTAAGCTTAACCCAAATGCTAAAACAAACATTTGTATCCATAAACCAACAGACATTTCATGCTGAGCAAAAATTTAGTATCAAACTGTACGTCTGACTAAGGGGAACACACTTTATTTATCGTCATTTCAGCAAGAAGACAGCAACAATGCCATATGGGATTTCTCACAGAGATGTAGGCCTCAATGTGAACTCAGTGTGCTTTAATGTTGACTCAGTGGGCCTTGACGTGGACTCAGTGCGCTTCAATGTTGACTCAGTGTGCCTTGATGTGGACTCAGTGTGCCTTGATGTGGACTCAGTGTGCCTTGATGTGGACTCAGAGTGCTTCAATGTGGACTCTGTGTGCCTAATGTGGACTCAGTGGGCTTCAATGTGGACTCTGTGTGCTTCAAGGTGGACTCTGTGTGCCTAATGTGGACTCAGTGGGCTTCAATGTGGACTC
>JAAUXU010168273.1_pt1 | contig 11494 bp, 9 predicted proteins | sample 7278151 | NCBI WGS metagenome assembly JAAUXU01 (sample SAMN14350113, study PRJNA611818) | marine sediment metagenome | isolation source: surface marine sediment (1.8m) | place: French Polynesia: Moorea | collected 2018-08 | reverse complement strand
TCTGGCTTGATTGACCCCCCTGCCAACATGAAGCACTTGCACTGATAAAGTGACCTTCAGTCATGATTACTTTTTAAAGCAAACGACTCAGAAAAGTTGACAAACTTTGAACATCTTTAAAGACTTCCTTTTTAGCTTTCTTTTTAAGAACCACAAACAAATGCGTTTTTATGCGTGGAATGAGCATTGAGAGAGGCAGAAGTTCAACAAACACTTTTATGACGAATGAGAACAAAGATATTTGTTTTTGATGTTTCAAGAGAAATTTACTCCCTTGCAAGAATACGGCTCCCCCTGCTCCCGAAGTCGATCTTGCTGCAGTTGTCTTACAAAAATGCCAGAAGCTAAACATCGTTCACATCGCAGTACGGGTGCAAAGGAAGTTTGAGCGTCTTAAAGCTTAGGAACACACTGGCTTTGACTCCATCTACAAGACAGTGTTGCAAAGTCGAGGAGTTGTCCATTTAGAGACCTCTTTTGTTCTCTTACGCAAGTGTCCCATTGATGGGTCAAGGCCGAGTTTTTTTTTGTACAGCACCAAACAGTGTTGAAACTTTTGACAGCATCCAGTGACGGGGAAGGGTTATGTTAACCAGACCTAACCAAAATTAGGTCGACATTTTAATATAGAATGGGTCTAAGCACGATTATTTTAGTTTACTGCGGTGTCGAACAATTGGTGGAGCTGATTATAAGTTTAAAAGAGTAAGAGCAATTCTTTGGATTTTAAAGAAAATATTTGTAACTGCACCTTGAACCGGATCAAAGGATCCCTTGGGGACCCTTGGCGTCTCATACTTAGGTCGATCAACACTGAATACTCTAACTTTGCCTGGTTCTTTAGTAAATGATCCTTGTGTATCCAGTGATGCTTAGATCTGAACCATTCAGTATTCTGCTCTCTGCTGTGGTGTCATCAGCCTTTGCAGCAGCTTTTAGGATGTCACGTACTACATAGTGTAGGGCGATCAGATCCTTGGCAATATTGGCAAATGCACCTGCAACATCGACAACATAGTGAGTGGGACTTGACGTAACAGGTATTAAATACTTTCTTGACTGCACCTCCCCAAAAGTCTTGCAAAGGCAGCCCGGAGAAGAGGACTGTGGGTGCACTTCGAAAGGTCCAACTTTTGGCTAAAGATTAAGAAAAGTTATTTATTAGCCTCTTGTTCAGAAGGTCCTCTGGGGTAGATAAAATTTGAAAATGAGGCTCATTGGGGAGCACCAACAGCTAAGCTTACACACACACACACACACACACACACACACACACACACACTCTTCTCTTTTGTTGATATTTTGCAAATGCTTCTCTTAGAAATAACTAAAAAAATGACATTGTTCTCTCAAGTCTTATCCCAATATGTCCTCTTGTAGCGGCTTCCACTGTACAGTGGACACTCGATTTCCTTCCGCCTCGTCAGCCCTCTCACTGCTACAATGGAGGTTGCCCCCAAACTGCATTTAACAGCCTCAGAACAATTCTCGTGGGTCGGTTTCGGTTCGCTTTAAGATGGCTTCGGTTTGGTATCGTTTTTTTCGTGGCTACTGGGGAAATGGTTCACAAAGGAAGCCTTTGTTTCTGCTCATGCCCAACGTCTACACTGCAAATGCTGTCCAATTTGGTCCTGTCTGTGTGAGACAACAAGGGAGGACACATTGTCGATGCTGGAACAGTTTGCCGAGGCCCCAAGTCCTTATATGCTATTGCCAATTCTCAACAGCAGCGCTGACGCCGAAACCGACACCGAGACATAGGTGCTGTCGGAGGCCCTTGGACGGTTGCAGGTGGGTCTACCCCAGTTGGCCACTGTAAGTCTGCGAAAGTCTGCGCAGGGGGCAGCGCTCAGTGTGATGCACTGCATATCGAGCATATATCAGGTCACCACCATCACCTTTTGGTTTGGGACAGTCCGTTGTCACTAATCTAAACTTTCGGACGCTTTAGACTGTGACTGGTATGAAATTCGCCCACTGTAGCAGCTTAAGTTACTTCCCGACGGAAGTTTTGTCGAGGCAGCTGCTGGTGATTGTGCTCATTGTACTCGGGGGTCGTCAGTGAGGAAGCTGCTCTAGCCCAAAGAGGGTCCAATGGCTCTTTGTAGTCTGACATTGCTTTCTTAGCCCCTTTTTTTTGAGCGACCACTTAATCTTACAATGGTTTGAAGCTTGGTGCATCATGCTTTTTCAGCGTATTTCAGCCTTGTGTGTTCGGCATGTTGTCAAGTGCCATTTCAGCCCGGGCAGCTAGGCAGCCCTATTATTTTAGCTGGATGTGAGGCGCCATTTCAGCCCAGACAGTCAGGTAGCCATGGTGTCAAGTGTCTTTTTGGCCCATTCAGTCAGGCAGCCTTGTGATTTTAGTGTGGTGTCAAGAGCTACTGTTGAACACTCACCCACTACAAAGAAACCACTCAGTTGCGCTAAATAACTATCCCACTCATTTTGGCACTTTGCCTCACGCTCCAGTGGCAACTGCGCCTTAAAGCGCTGTTTGCTCACTCTCTCCGAGTGAATAAAACTCGCGAGCAAGCCGAAAATGCGCGTTAAGTGCAGCACAATGCAATGCAGTCGAGGCAGTGCGGCCTGTGCGTCGTCTCCCTTCTCTGTATTGGAGTCACACATCTGACATACCTGAACGAAGTCACCATGTTCATTGCCGGAAAGTTCAATTCCAGCAGCATCCTTGGGGAGGTGGGGGTATTTTTGAAGAGCTTCCCCTTCAGCCTGCCATTTGTGATTCGTTCAGTTTCACTGAACTGAAAAGGTCCACTAGGGTTGCCACTGCACTTGCTTAAGTGCAAAGTTGAACATGACCGTCTGCACTTTGATAATCTGCCATCTCTCATCCCCCTTGTGCGGGGGGGGGGGGGGGAGCAAGTCCAAATGTTGAGAGAAAGGATGAAAATGTTAAATCCTCACTGTGGCTCTTCCGTATCGGGTGTCCTCAGGCCTCGACCTTGCTGACCTCCATCAATCTGCGAACCTTGAATGCTCCTCCAACCTGTAGTACTTTGAGGTGGGAGGACAAGCCGCCATTGGTATTTGTCACACACACACACAATCTGCCCGGTGCTACAGGGTGGCTCAGGATCTTCCACTGAGAGGTTTTTACCTTCGTCACCCTGTGTAGCTCGTATACTTCTGCATTTTAAAAAAGAATGACCTTGAAACTGTTTGGCGCCAAGCTTCATCCAACCACTGTGATTTGAATGAAGTGACAGGAACCATCTGAACAGACTTGGCTATTGATGGTGTGGATCTGAACATATCAAGAGAAACAATGAGAAAAATTAACCCACAGCCTTAAAGTTGCAAACACTTTTAATTTTAAGCACTAACCTGACGTCGCGAGGGACTGAGCAAAGAGGTGATTCTTCAATAAGCATTAGACTAGTTCGAAAGGGGAAAACGATGTTGTTGACCTGCAATAGTTATATTCTAGTAGAAACATTTAAGGGACACTCAGTGATTTGCCTCTTAACTCAATATTTTAAAACATACCGTGTGCGTGGTATGGGTCGTGCACACTATTAATTTGTTCACAAAATAGGATCAGAGTTATACACTAAAGCAGAGGTCACTACATAAAAGTTTGACTCTATAGTGAACACATTAGTAACCCCAGAGCAATGTTATTTTAGTGTTTGAGAAGATTCTTAGCTTTCTATGGAGATGTGAATCACTTCTATAGCTCAATCAAGTCAAAAGTTATGACTGAAAAAAGAAGTGTGACTGAATAAAGGAAGTTATAAGACTTTGAGTTAAAAGGGCACGTAGCAAAACAATTTGTTATTATAAAAAAATGAAACTTGTACCAGTGTCTAAATTGGTGGAACGCAACATTTTTTGAAGGGGGCTCAGAAGTCATGTCTCGAGGCTGCAGAATCTGTCCAAACTGATGGTTTTGGAAAAAAAGGCTTCTTCCTCCGCTTGCACTTGACAGCTATTTTAAAATACGTTCAGCTTGCAGCAGACACTTCAATTTTCAAACTAAGAGCTATTGTAAGAAAGCTGGCTAAAGTTGTACTCCCATTTTGGTGTCCCCAGATAGGCTCTATCAGATGACAACAATAATTTGTTAAGTAAATGCACCATTCTGAGCACAGGGACAATGACTATTTATTGGATATAGAGTAAAGTGCATCCTTATTGCACACCCAAAAGATAGTTTTCTTTGTTGTGACCTTTATTTTGCACTGCACCCATGTGCCCTGCATATATAAAATAGGTCGTCAGCCTTATAAAACACTTGTGGATGAGATCCTGCATCATCTACTGGGCCCAAGAAGTCAGCAAAAGCCTCCAAGAACGTCTTTGACAAATTTGAGGCCAGTTGGCAATCAGAATCATTTAACTTATTCATCGTGAAATAAATTTGCGTGAAATCATTCTGCGTGAAATAAAAATCGCACGTCCAAAGTCGTGTTTAGCGAGATGAAGGCCACACACAAAAAAAGAAACGCTCTTAACAGAGAAGGTCAGACACAGTGGCTGCTTGAAGTTGAGGAGAAAGACCACAAGAAAGTTATGAAGAATGATTTGATGGGGAAAAAGACTGCAGCTCGATGAATTTCTTTTTGAGTCACATTCAATGATGACGCAAAATGTGGTTAGAATGATCTACTTAGCGGGCAAGTTTTTGTTTTCCTCTCCGCCGTGTCTGTCTCCAATGCCTTCAGAAGGCCTCTGGGCCCACTGGGCAAAGAAGGGCCTTCTTCCCCAGGCTGCCATGGACCCAGGGGGCTGATTTGGAGCTGATTCTTCATCAGCTCAGGCTGCTGCTCAAGAAGAGTGGCTGAGGAGGCACTTTTTGACTCCCCTTAGAGTAACATCGCGTCTTTTGGTCCTGAATTTTCTGTCAGGCTCTGCACACGTTTTAAAGAAGACCGATCACGTCTCTTGCAGCCCCCATTGAGGCTGCCTGGGCCTCAATTGGACCAGAAGTAACCAGATCAATTTGTACTGATGTTGTGTGCTGTCTATGGGCTGTCAGTCAGGTCTGGGGCAAGGAATTACACTTTGTACGTTCTCTTCAGTCTGTTTTCTGTACATGTTCCTACATCTTAGACATGAGGCAGCAGCCGCCGTTCGCGTCTGTCTGTCTGTCTGTCCGTCAGTTATGTACTGTCTTTCAGGTGCTGATGTCTAATGTACCTTTATGGTACATAATGTAAGTTTGCCTGTCACAGCTGCAGCGGCCGGTTGTGGCCAGTTGTGGCCAGAAATGACCAGTTGTGGCCAGTAGTGACCAGTTGTGGCCAGTAGTGACCAGTTGTGGCCAGTAGCGGCCAGTTGTGATCAGAACCCCCAGGATCGTGGCGGGTCTCATAATCGTCACTTTTTGCTCTAGCAAAGTCAGCCCTTCTGCAGGGTTGCCACAGGATAAAACTTTCTAGTCGGAACATTTTCTATTCGGTCTTTTTTGTTCCAAAACAAAGGTTCGTGTTTTTTTTTTTTTAAAAAAAAGTCGTGTTCCTAACAACTTGAATGAGCTGGGTTCAGTTGATTGACGCCGAAAATGCTCATGTCTACAGCCATCAAGACCTTCGACAAGTGCTTCGCTCATACCAGGTCCATGCTCTGTACATGCACAAATGTTGAACGACGTTTCACAGTTAGTTGCTTTCTGTTGCACAGAGCTTTGTTGCGGAAGAAATATTACCCGTCCAACTTCACTATGGCTCGAGGTCATCACTTCTGATTTAAAAAGAAACCCAGACTTATGGTTGACCTGGTAATTGTCATTAAGTACTTTCTAGGTCAGGTAATTGTGATAAAGTTCTTTTCTCAGCAGTTACATTATTTGGTTAGTCATAAAAAGTTGGATTGTGACATTATTTCCCCCACTGAAGGCATCATTCAAAAGTGAAGAGCTGCCCTGGAATGAGTTTGCCAATGTTTTGGAGGGATTAATCGGTTCTTTCCTTCCCAATTCGATTCTCTCACCAGCTCAGATCTGCCACAGAGAGGAGCTGCCAGATCGTGTGGATGCAGCAAAGTAAAGTCTCAAGTGTCCTCTCAAAATGGTATCTCTGACTGCTGACGAAAAAAGGGAGTGTCTGATGCCAACTTCAAAAAGGTTAGGTTTGGGTAAGCCAACGCAAACAATTTCAAGGGTGACGGATGGAAAAGCAGAGTGCTCATATTTTGCACATGTGCAATGAGCACAGTTTGGGCAGAAATATCCAAAGTATGATTTCAATGTAAAGTCTGCAAGGGGACAAAAAACGTGTCGTTGCAGCTATGTGACTAATTACCAGACTAATTGCAATTAGGTACATTTTCAAGCCCAGTAATTGACATGACTTGAACAGGTCTTCCTTGTCTGACGTCACCGCTGGCGCCGTCGGCTTCCTAAACTTTTGTCTGGAAAGCGCTCGAAGCTGAGTATGAGATGTGAAAAAGGTGGAAATGTTGCCAAACTGGCAAATAATCATGCAATTTCAGGGTTCTGGCATTGTTCAAAAATGTTCCAGCGTCTGTTTGAATTTGTGAATTGAAGTGTTCAATGTCTGAAATTTCCAAGATATCGAACGAAACTCTGGGTGGGCTCACAACAATGGAGTGGCGCCAACACCGCCTCATGTCTTCCTGCCTCAGCCACGACCACAGCATCCTTCACACACTTCTGGAGCGGTCTCGTATCAGGGTCAAGCCTGGATCAGCTGCGCCCTGATCCTTAGGGCGAGGCACTTGAGGTCAGTCAGGGTTGCCAACGTGGACAGGGGCCAAATTGGTCTGGGAAACGACGCCAGATTCGCCAAATAAGCTGCTCTATCTCTCTCAAGACATGAATAAGTCAGAAGTGTGCCAGAAGGAACATGCGAGTCCCAGGACTATGTGCCAGAGAGTTTGAAAAATGCCAGTCTTGCGAAAAATGGCACTGACAAATGCCATTTGGCACAACATGGCGTCATCCATCACAGTTGTGGCATTTTTTGACATCACGATCTTTAAGCGTCACAAGCAACTTTTTCCATCCACTTGCCAAAGTAAGAAGTGTCAACTATCACGTGTTCATCTTTTCACGTGTCTTTTGTTCCTTCCCCAGAAAATGTCCAAAGTGTCACAATCATCAAAAGAGTCTTTTTCTGAGTTCCTCCCACAAGAAGAACTTGACAATCTTCAATCATTTTCGTTGCAACACCTTTGTTGCTCTTTTGCTGCCACGTCAATGGGGTCGAACACCTGTCCTTGTTCATCGTGTCCAGGACGACTCTCGTGAATGCAGTCACGTCATCCTCCAGAAGAGCCAAGCTCTTCACACTGACAGAGTCATATTGATCATATCATGGAGCTTGCACAGCTACAAACACTGGGTTTTGCTTGGTTTCCTCTGGTCACCACACTCAAGTGGTTTTAGACTGAGACACAAAGTTGTTTTCCAGGAGATGTTGTCTCTCTGTCAACCGTTCATACTCTCAGGACACAATTCCCTGGAAGTGTCAAGTGTTTCTGGGAAACAGTGACTGAGGAACAAAGAACAAGGATAGAATTGACAGGTAAAAAAAAGGGAGAAAGAAACAGAGGCAAAACTCAGTCACTGCAGACTGACTGATGGCAACCCCTGTGGAGCCAGATGTTTATCATGAACATCTTGCCGAAGCAGCCTCAAACTCTGAATTTGATGATGCTTGGGTCCCTTCCAGGGCTGCCAACTCCAAAAGCAAGATGCAGCAATGTTTCTGAGGCAACAACGTCTGGGACACAGTTTCTTGGCAACCTTTGCCGCCACTGTTTGCCAGTCTCAAGCTGCCTTAAGTCAAGCAAGTTGCTCACATGCTCAGATGTAGATATTGATGGTTGTGTATAATAAATATGCAAATAAGATCCCTCAAGAATGCAGAAAAAAAGGGTTAACGTCGCAAGTGCAGAATGCGAACAGACTCCAAATACAACTGCTGTTGAATTATGGTCCTTCTCTGAGCTCCCCATCATCCCCCGCGGCTACAACCCATTGGCATGGTGTGAAACTGAGGGGAGTGCAAATTTCAAGGCCCCGCAGGCCATTGTATTCAAGTACCTCATCATGCAGGATACTTCTGTCCCCTCTGCGTTTAGGCTCGCCATCATGTACAAGTTCCTTCAAGCCCCTCAGCCCCATCTCTTTCTCATCATGGTACCTGACTCAGGGGCTATGGACGCCCCCCCCCCTTGAGCCGAGCTAGCATTTCGTTGCTCGTAGTCCATCTCAAGGGTGGCCTCGCCTTCGATGCTCACAAAGTGCAGTGGAATCATGGAGTCCCACGTCAGCTGAGTCAGCTGATATCAACCTCAACTAACTCACCGCGGCGCTCGTCGTAAGCTGATGTCAGCTGCATTGATTGGTTTAGCCAAAGTCATTTAGGACTCCATTTTGTGGTCTAGCCAATGTTGTATTTTGAAAAAAAAAATCACACTCCCAACAAGTGACACCCCCCAAAAAAGTTTCACTCTATTTAAAGGCCTCAGACGAATGGTTTCGTTACATTGTCATTGCACTTTCACATTACATTTCCCCAACTGTGCCATTACAGGAATTGTGACATTATTAATGATTACAGTACTGTCATACTCGTAACCGATTGCTTTATGGGCCTGGTAACCTTCGGACCTTGACAACATCACTTTTCCAGCAGCAACAGGTTGTACCTTTCAGTCCAAAAGAGCTGCTGCCAAGCAGTCGAGCGGAAGCAGTCAGGGTTTTTTTTACCAGTCAATTCAAGCTAGAAAAGTGGAGACAAGATGGCAAACCTTGTTCATTTGTTTCTCAGTCACCGTTGCCTGGCAACACCAGGGAATTGTACCCCTGGGGCACAAATATTTGACAGGGAAACAGCGTCTGAGACGAAATCTCCTGGAGCATTGACAACTTTGCAACCCAGTCTAAAACCACGTTGAAACTGCCTTAACTCTTTCTTCCCTGTGCTTTCACCTGAGTCTGAGGTCCACTCAGTACTGCAAGTACCAAGTAAAGAACTTGTATGTTCTCAAGAGGTGCAAGTGGCAATCACACATGAAGGGTAGTAATGAAGAAAGCGTCTCATATGTGTCTCACAATAAAGCTGAGTCTCTCAAGGAGGATGCTTTGCTGCTGACCATAGAAAACGTGGTTGGGAAACTGGGCTGTTGTTGATTTGTCGGAGCCGTCATATTCGGAGAAACGGCATTGTTGCCAGCAAAACCCCTTGGTAAAGTGCGCTGCTTTCGCTGCCTTGGGCCACGTCAGCCCGTGGCCTTTGACCCGGTGAGTCATGTTCGGGCAACCGACAAATTCTCCATGGGGTAGCCACCATGTGGCAAACCCGGTGCAGTCGGGCAATCGGACTAATGGGTATTACATCCGACCCAATGTACTTGGTGCCCACCAGCGTGCGCACTCCTTGGGACCACTGGTGGCAGTTGCGTGACCTCCAGGGTTGCCAGAGGCCGCATTGGCCAGTCAAAAATCTGGGGGGGAAGACGACATTTTTGCTAAATAAAGTGAGTTTTCTTGGTCAACTGTTTTTGCGTAACATTTGGCGCTTTCTGTTCTCACAAAGCTGGCAACCCTGTGGCCCACCTAACTCCAACTCAGCATCTTCCACAAGCGTCGCTGTCTTCTTCCTTCGGCCTCAGTTCGGGTCCTCAGTCCATTTGCTGTCCTTGCGTATTCCAGCCAAGGGGTTCGTAGGCCGCAAATTCAAAAATAAGAAACCAACACCAGTGGATGCCAGATAGAAAAAGGTCCCTTCTTTGAACATTATCATTCTTCAGGGTTGCCAAAAAAGATACCCCCTCTACGGTTGTGGACACTTTTCTAGCGCAACTCTGACAATCCGCCAATGAAAAACGTAGACAAGGCATGACTTGACCATCGTGCCCACTTAACCAAGATGGGTGAGTTCAACAAAAAGGTCACCCATTTGTCCCCCCTCTTTTCCCTTCCTGTGTGTGCGTATGACAGCGGGAGCGCCAGGACACTCACGTAATCGCATCCACTCGACAAAGAAATTCCGTTTTTATTCGTTCGAAAGAAGAAAAAGGCAACTTTCACACAGCAGATGAGAAAGTCTTTGTGTTCTGAATCGTAGTAAGAAGTGCACATGTCCTCCCTCTCACTTTCTCTCTCTCCTTGGAAAGTAAATTGCTGGAGAACCGCAAATCACGCATTTCAGGTGAGACAAAGAAGATTGAAATTTATCTGTCCGTCTGTCCGTCTGTCCGTCTGTCCGTCTGTCCGTCTGTCCGTCTGTCCGTCTGTCCGTCTGTCCGTCTGTCCGTCTGTCCGTCTGTCAGTCTGTTTGTGTGCTAACTGGTCACACTTAGGATGCGTCTCTGCATGAAAGCAACCTTCCCCCTCGTGTGCACACCCCTGTTCATGGACATTTAAGAAGGCATCACCCAGAAGAGAAGCAAAGGATGCAGAAAATGTTCTCCCCAAAAAAGTCTGTGCACTCGTGCATTGTCGTGCAAGCGAGAGCAAAAAGGAGCCTCACGAACTTTCTCTTCTGTACGTAACGTTCAATTCTTCTCCCTTAGAATGATGCTAACACCATTTTTCTCATTCAATAGCAAAGGAAAAAGTGTAAGCAGAGAGGGAAACCCGAGCTGGCGCGGACGCACGCGCGCGCACTGGATCCACCTGCGCTAGAGGCACGCGCGCGCGCCAGGGCAGACGCGCGCACGCACACACAGAAGATGGGATAAGAGCGTTGAATCCTCAAACGTCAGATTTCTCTTATGTCTCTCTTGTCTACAAATCTTCTTCTTTTTATCAGCCTCCTCTGACGCGCTGTCACACCCTGAGTGCGCGTGATGATCAGAGCTGCACAGGCAGAGCTGAGGCTGTGCGATATCGCAACTGAATCACGATGTATCGAGGCCAAATATCCGATGGGATCGGTCCAATGCCAAAAATGGTCCAACTGACACTGACGATTGAAAAGATGCTTGGTGCAGTTTAGGTTGCAGCTCCTTTAACGCACCTTCAGGTGTGCCCCTACTTTGGTCTGGCCCCCTCTGCCCAGTGGCCCATCCGGCCCATGGATCACCGGGCTAGGCTAGCGTCAGCATTGCGTAGAAAAAGTGTGTTGCCATCTCTTCTTAGACATCGAGACCCCGATATCTTGTAGGTCGCACTTGCCATGTCGATACCACCCATTGCACAGGCTTGAAGCAGAGTCCCTTAAATATAATCAAGGTGCTTTTTTTTTCTTCTCCTGCTGTCTTCCCAAATTTTCTGCCGCATCCTGAGCTCTTTTTTTCCTCCTACTTCTCACTTTACACTTTCCCATTTCCCCTCAGGCCAAGAACAGGTGAAGATAACCAAAAAAGGGACCAAGATTTGGGCTGAAATTTATGGGAATTTCACCGCAGTAGCCAAAAAATCTGTTCATTTTTTTTTCTCTTGACACTGAGAAGAGTTGATTGACTTCTATGCCGTCATACTCACACACAGGGGGTGGTTTGGAGGGGTACCGGGAGCCACAACTAAGAGGGCTGCAATGGAGGGGGGGGGGGGGGGCCC
>JAAUXU010054411.1_pt1 | contig 11495 bp, 12 predicted proteins | sample 7278151 | NCBI WGS metagenome assembly JAAUXU01 (sample SAMN14350113, study PRJNA611818) | marine sediment metagenome | isolation source: surface marine sediment (1.8m) | place: French Polynesia: Moorea | collected 2018-08 | reverse complement strand
CGTGAAAAATGTAGCATAGAATCCCCCCTCATGATTTCGAACCAGTCAAACATCTTGATGAAGTTTTGTCACCCTCCTTGGCACACTTTCTTTGGCACACTTTGTGCACTGTTGCCCTGACCAACAGGCGCGCCCGGCAGAGGGTCTTCCCTCTATACTATCTGTCGTTCTCTATTCGGCACCCCATCATAGCTCTGTCTGCAATGAAACCAGTTGAGTCAGCGGAAAGTGCACGCTTGTGCTCACGAAACCTTCCATTTTACTTCAATCTCGCCCATCGGAGATATTCATGCATTGTATGTACGCCTTGATTGATCGCCCCAAATACATTGATGAAAAATGATTAACGCATGAGCTACATTGATGCTGTGAGCTGAAAGTGGAGACGTGCGGCACTCAAGATCACTGAAGCATTCAATGATGAGAATGAAGGATTTGGAGAAGGGTAGCATAATGTAATTGTGGAGGAGCAGTACAGAGTTTCCCACCTCTGGCATGGTTGGCAGATTAAATGAGCATTAAAGGTATTTTTAGGGTCGTTCAAAAGTAGCTTAACATTAACCAGGCACACCACATTCGACATGGCAAAGTTAGACATGGTAACGGTCATTTCATACTTCATGCAACTGAGGACACTTCAGAATTTTTGGTGCACTTGCTCTGGTGCCGTTTTTTCTTTTTTAGACATTACTCTTTGACATTGTCGGCCTCTTTGCCGTCAATCCCCTTTCAGTTGATGGCCAAGACGCCGCCGTCGTCATCCATCATTCTCAAGTTGCCTGCGGATGTTAATCACAGTCAAAATCGCAAATTTAGCGGGATATTTTGCAACTTTCAAAGCCAGTGAGTGTAATTTTCATCTAAAAGGGTTTGAGCAACTTTTGAATGAGCCCGAAGTCCATCATGAAGTTGGCATTTTCCACACAATATTTCAGCGCATGTTCCTGAAAGGTGGGGAGCAGAGTTCATTTTGGGGCTGCAAGAAATGCTTCCAGAATGCTTTTTGCCCATTTGGTCGAATGACCGCTGATTAGTCATCAATCTTGTTCTTCCTCTAACTTGCTCGATGGAAGAAAACGTTGCCGAGCTGTGCCACTACAGCTTCTGTAGCAGTGGAGGAATGAAGTGGAATGGGCAGACTACCTGACCCAGCCAGCTCAGCCCTGGGGCACTGACAAAGAGGTGCCCGAATCAGGGCTCTCGGGAGCTTCTCCGGGATCACATCAGGAACCTGTTTTCAGACAAAGTGGTACAGATCTAGGACCTTGGGTGAGAAATCGGTAATGCCAAACCTTAATTACTGCGCATTGGCCATTTTCGAGCTTCCCTCAGAAGCCACAGCAAAAGAAATTCCCGCTATGAGAAGCAACCTTCGCATCACGAACAGAACTCCCTAAGGGTAAAAATCCCCTCCTCCCCCCTATTGTCACCGATGCTTTCCGCCGTTAGTAAGCAGCACCTTGTCTCGGCTGTCGAGTGTAGTTTGTCCTCTTTCCACAGTTAACTTTCGTGAACAGAAGCAGTGTTAATATATCTCTTAGGACGAAGTAATGAATGTTTCAAAAGTGTTCTGCTTGACATTTCGGTGGCTCCTTTATAACGTGAAATGTCATAGACAGAAGCACAGTGGAAATATCGCTACAGTGGAAATTGGATCAGTGAGTCCAAAAACAGTATTCGTGTTACAGTTGGTTAAGTGGAAGATATTGTAACATGGCGGTTTCCTTGACTTTCTATCACTAGAGACCGACTTTTGAAGTTGAACCCAAGTTTTTACTTCTTCACCTTTTACTGAGATGAAAAACTTACTTTAAGATTACTGTTGTTTGATCCTCCTGCGCAAAATAGCATGACAAAGTCGTCAAGCAGCTGCAGTGTGTATCAGCAGTGTGATGCATGTTTAGTGTGGCTTAAACATTGAACTTACCTGAACCGTCACGTAATTGATCGTTTCCTTAAGCTTAAAAAAACAATTTAAATTGTGTTCGTGAGCACTTGACAAAAGGTCTCTGATACTGTAACGTATCATTGGTCATTGATGTTTCATTGATACATGTCACAGCAAACGCGCTCTGTACTACAGCACTGGCTAATGTAGTCTGCTGAAGGCCTGGAAAATGCAAGAGAGTCTCGAGGAACTTTTGGTCGTAAGTCATGCGCTGTCATTCACGCCACGGTTTGGCACCTCCTCGAACGTGGTAACAAATTGCACACACTGCAGTGATCGGTCACGATGGCGACAATGGAGCTGCCACTTGTTGTGTCAAGCTCACGAGAAGTCAGCCAATCTGGGCGTCACCGCCACCCCGGGGTATCGCCCGGCGTCCGACCCGGATATCAGGCAGTCGATGGCTGTCAACGCTTGACTCTCATTTCACGCGAAAGTCGTCGTTGTCGACAGGAAAGTCGTCAATACTTCTTTAAGACGCTTTCGCTACCCCTGGACAGTCAGAGAAACCATTTCTGCTACTTCTGAAAATGACTCAGAGAAGAAGCATTGAGTATTCTTCGCTTCTGTTGCACTGTGCCAAAATTAAAAGCTCACTTTCAGAGTGCCTTTGACTTGCCGAAATTCACGTCAATGTGGAGCGAGATTGCCATGTGGTGTGTTTATGCGTGCCGTGAAATTACTTGGTATGCGGTACCAATGCGTCTCATAAAGTACAATTACCTAACCTAACCTAATCTACCTCCTAGCTGACTGCAGAGTAGGAAAATGATGATAAAGATGACGTTGCTTCTTATTGACTGTTCTCCAACATCAGGAACACTGACCCCAGCGCCTGGACGAGGCTACACCTTGCTGTAGGTTTTCTCACACTTTCTCTAGGAAATACCATCAACCAGCTTTAGAATCACTGATTGTTACAATTTCAAAATGTTTGTTTTCTGCCCCCTCATGACATGACGATTTCCCCTTCATTTTGCTGACTTCCTTGCACCCAACTTTACTGCAGCAAAGAGCTGCGGCTGCCAAGAGCTCTTTATGCGTTCTCAAATCCGGTCTTAATCATCAAGAGCGTGATAATGATGACATAATCACAGTCACGTCAGAAGGTACTAAAGTCACTCGCAGTAAAGGCTTGAGCAAACAAAATTAGTCATTTTTGAAGAGGCAATGAAGGCTCCTTCTTAACGAAGCCTTGATTGCCTTCTTCTTCTCTTATTCATTCCCTTTCCTTTAGGATGTACAAAAGTCCTCACCTGCTAAATTCACATCAAAGCACAATAAGCGGGGTCCACTGTAACCCCACGAAGCACTGCCGGATAAAAAAAACCCCAATGCCACTCCCTGGGGAATAGCCAACAGGTAGCAGAAGCACTACGATCCGCTAGTCCAGCGGGAAATATTCACAAGTGATGTACAAATGACACAGTAAGTAACCTTGTGTTGAACTCTATGGTTAAGTGAGAATCCTCCTTTCTCCTCGGCCCCTAGCATTCCCATTATGCGGACGCTACTGTACTTGGTGACAAAAAGAACCTACATTTGGGAGCGAAATAGCGAAGGAAAAGCTGCTCAACACCGCCACTGTGAGCTTTCAGATTCTTATCTGGAAGTCTGGCTTTATTTAGAACCCTCACTACATGGAACAAATAACTCCTTCCCACGATGTCTCTCTACTTCGTCCTTGGTAGTCACGGAGATGCAGACTCAACAGCTCATAATGGTCTAAGCATGATAATAGGCAATTTATAGATGGATTATGCAAGAGCTCATACGCAGCTAGCGACTTCATCCAGCTTGAAGCCAACATTTCTGACGTCGAGGCCAAAAGGCAAGGATAACAAGAGCAGCTTGAAAAGGATCCCACCGAGAAGCTAAATGCTTACGACTGACTGCATCATGTTCCTCCATCCCCCGAGCTTCTTTTGGCAGGTTGTAGCCGTCGGCGTCGGGCATGTCCAGGCTGTCGACGACCGTCGTGCCGTGGGCGCCGGACTCCTCGTGGCCCTGTTCATCACTTTACAGCCAGTCAGCGGCGAGGTGCGAGTGCGGGCCCAGCTGCAGTCATTCAGGGGGAAAAGGACCTTGATTTTTTGTGCCTCTCTATAATCCACTCTTGACGCTTGTCAGAAAGGCCTTTTTCTTTCCTGCCATTTCCTGCCTTCATTCGCGTGCTGAACTCCGTCCACCCTCTGGGGAGGTACCGCAACATACAGCAGGCGAGGCAGAAGCAGGCTTATGCCGCAAGTCGGTGGGAGGCCTCCTGTTATTTTTCTCAATCCACGTTACACCAGGCCCGAGCAGGCGGCAGAGCGTGGAGAAGGAAAGGCTCTCTCTCACCTTGGCCTCCAAGTCTTTCTCCCTCCCATTCGAGCTGACAAGGTATAACTCATAGTACACACGCACAGCCTTGCTCAGATACGTAAGCAGCAAAGAAAAACTTAGGTAAGAAACGAGGTGCTGCATGCCACAAAGCCTACGACAACGCTCGAGGGGGGCGAGCTTGGAGATCCTCTATACGGAGCGTCCAATGCATAGGGAAGGGGGGGGGGGAGGAAAGCAAGTCAATTTTCTCTGAAATTGGATGCATTTCGTTCTCTTGTTGACAGCTTAACCATCCCGTTATGATGATCTTCCTTTCTCCGTGTTACACCCGCGTGTTGAAAGCATCCGTCGTCTCCTGGTCCTTCCTGTGCGAGATGCTCACGTTGGAGGCGGCTGAGAAGAGCCATCCTTTCCTGCCATCAGTACCTGGAGATCAGTCTCCTTGGTCAGGAGGCAGAGGGATGAGGCAATCCGCCAACCACGAGACCGGTCCAGCCACAGCGAAATAGAAGATCTCTCCCGTGATGAGATCGATGAATCCAAAGCAAGAGTGAGTCACAGACTGTTGGACAACCCACTGTTCAACCTGTCAAGGTGCTCGCTTAGGCCAGTGCCTCCACTTGGGCTACCGCAGCGCACACAAAAGACTCTTGCAGGGCTTCATCCACGTAAGTCTAGTTGACTCCGTGATCCTTAGCTCCAGCATGCAGCCACGCTTTCGGCGGGAAATTTAAAACTGGACGAAGCTGTGACTTTTGAAACGCTTGTTCCTCTTCCAGCGACCGGTGTTGTATTTGAATGTGAACAAGTGCGCTTCGGAGCATCTGAGGAGGCAGCGGACTCACGTGCAAGGAAAATGGCGCACCGATAGCCCATGGTGAGGCCGACCTCTTAGTTGAGGCTGAGTCACGGAGCAGAGTGACCGGTGAGTAGAGAAAGAGCGCCTCGTCCAGGCGCTGGGGTCAGTGTTCCTGATGTTGGAGAACAGTCAATAAGAAGCAACATCATCTTTATCATCATTTTCCTACTCTGCAGTCAGCTAGGAGGTGGATTAGATTAGGTTAGGTAATTTCACCTTCTTAGTTTCACTCGTGGTTCTGGCACGTCAGTCTTCACTTGCGGGACGCTTCTCAGCTGAAATTGTGATCTCACTTCCTAGCTTTGAGAAAGAAAGAGATGTTACATGCCATAGAGTTCGTCACTGAAATACAGTCAAGTCAGCTCCATTCTTGGTAAGAAATACCAGCTTGGGCACGTCAGACAGGTTCATGTCCTTCCACCCGTGATTGCTGTTTGGCTTCCCCGAGCTTTTGTCTCGCGCAGATGCGAGTACACAGGCACCCTTCACCAAAGGGACCCACAAGATTGTAGTTTGAGTTAGATTCTTGTCTTCTTTGCACAGTGAACCTAGGATTTGCTCCAACACTTAAGGTCTTGTCCCTCATCAACAGAGATGGTATCTGGGGGGCAAAAAGCAGGCTTCCAGGATGTGACTGTGGAACACCTGCTTCTCTCTCGGGCTCTTGTTAAGTCCTTCCAGCTCTTCAAATCCAGGACTTTTCTTCAATATCTGTTCGGTCCATCGATCGGGGACATTGTTCAAACTGGCCAAGGCATCATGGAGGAGAAGACAGCTTGGGGTGAATGGTCCAGATTTTGAACACTTACAAAATATTGATGCTTTTTGCCGAAAAAAATCGCGCTTGAAAAAATTCCCTACAATATAACTGTTCCCCCAAGCAAAAAAATCATGGTAAAAGTGCGATGAATCTTTGAAATTTTGAGATTTTCTTAGAAAAGAGAATTTTTAGCTATTCTCGACAAGTTCAGATAGCCTTACTCGCAGGAACTCATTGGGCAGAAATTGGTGCCATAACTCATGACAGCATTCTGAAATTCTGATATCAGAAGTTTCTCAGTAGAGCATGAAGATGTTATTTAATGTTACAAACTAGTTGCCTTACAAAACAATATTTCAAAAGTCTACCTGTGACAATAGATTTCATCAATGCTTCCTCCTGGCATTTCCATAATTATCCAAAATTTTGAGGAGTACTCGTGATAAACGCAAAATTCTTGCTTTACTTTAGTCGATTTTTCCCTACGAGTTGGAAACCGCTTCACTTCATTGGACGATTTGTCTAATTCATTCTAGTGCTTTTCCACGATATCGAAACTCTGTCTGACTTTAGCGGATGATTTTTTTCACTTTACTGGACTGTTTTTTCATTTATCTTTATCTCAGCTCTCAGCTGCAGGTGGAGGAGTGATGTCAGCTATTACCCAGATGCATCTCAGTTGTGGAGGCAGAGCTGATTATTTCTGAGCTCAGTGTGATCTATCGAGCCTGGGCCTGAATAGAGGAAATATAACTTAAAGAATGACTGAAGTCAAAAGTGGCCTAAGCTACACTAAAGGGAGATGTTTGCATCAAATTGCGAATTACCTCTCTTTACGTGGGCCTTTCTAGGCACTGCTCTTCAGCTGTTTAGTCCTCAGTATTTAACTAACCGTTCCTCGGGTTCTTGACTTCCCCAAGTTCTCGACCAGCCAGGAACCCTCGGACAGGTTAAATCTTGGATGCAACTGCTGAAAAGCTCACCTATACTACAGTCCCACTTTAAGGCAAGGCAATGGTTTAATGATAGGGTCGGTCAGAAAAAAGGTGGACTCAAGTCTTTATTTAGTTCCCTGTTTTGTTGCATTTGTATGAAAACACGATTGTACACGTCATGTAATGCATCAAGGTGCACTGAAGCACTCAAGGATGCAAAGAAATCATAGTGGTCCGTAAGTCATGAGTTCGTGCTGCAGGCTCCATCTTGTGGCAACATTGACGCAGTCTGTCCAAACACTGACTACCTGTCTAACCTAAGTAGCGACACGCTACATAATGAATGTCTGCAAGTCCTTCCGGCCACGGTTGGGGGCCGACATTGCCGTCATTGGCATTTTTTTCGCCACATGTTTAAACCCATGCCAATGAAAAGTAACGAAGACATGTTCGCCCAGACCAACCAGAAGGGTCTGGTGAGGGATAGCGAATTCCACAAGAGTAACAATGTCCTGTCATTATTGATTGGTATTCATTGGCTCGCACGGACAGTTAATACTTTTGACTCGTTTCAGCTGATACCTTAAGAAGGGCGACCAAGGAGACAGGGCCTTTGTATTTGGGCCCTCTGCCTCTTGGGGCCTAGAGATGTATGCCCTGTTACACTTGGGGCCTACAAGCACAGGGCCTGTCACAATATCATCCCATATGAGTAAAATCGTACTGCTACGTCCTTCACAGTACCTCTTCTTGACGACCCTGTAGTCGTCTCCTCGGCCGTGATCGTTATCGCTGACTTCGCCTCCACGCGTGTTCAGCTCTCCTGTTGATTCCCGCGCCGCAAAAGGTAGGAGGAGAGCAAGAGAAAAGCCCTCTTCAATCAGGCCCGCGTCCCTAAGAGCGTGAGGAAAGAACCGGTGAGACTCGGATCGACCTTGAAAACCTCGACAACTGAAGTGGTGGCGAAGAAGTCAAGCGCCAGTTTCCTCGATCAGTGCTTGGATGGAGCGTGGCTGAGGCAGGCAAACATGTTTCCGGAGAGAAACTCGGGCGTGTGGATGGTGGTCGACGAGATCGTCGAGGTCTGGACTTCTGACCACTGTGCAGGCTGAGTGTATTGATTGGAGTGTGACGAGAAAAGTTACTTTTTTCTCACTGCTAACTACGCCATTCTCATGAAAGAGAGTACATGTAAGCTCCGCTCAACACTTCTTCAATTGTCCTTGTTCCTCCGGACCAAGTCCATGGACGAGTGTAACTGCGGCATGCTTAGTCTCTGCGGGAAGATGGTTGGCTCTGGACCAGAGGACTCCATGATCCTGAGCTTCTATTTGCTTTTGGCACTTCATCTATGAAAATAACCTCGTGAAACTTTCGTCAACAAAAGTTTCTTTAAGTGACTCAGACCTTATTGGAGCAGTTGAAGTGGTTGCGACCAAATATTCCGACTCGTCAGTAACTGTTATGTTTAGAATTACAAGCACTTAATTCGCCAATTTAAGTTACCCCAGCAATGACACGACGGGATCACAATGCCCTCGTAGCTGGGAGCGATCTTGGAGAGCTGACGAGTCCCAACTGTCAGCATCCTTTTTGTCTCCGCAGTACTGCACAACTCATGATCAGAAAGTCCCCGAGGAGCTCGTGGCCCTGACCATGAAGTACGTGTACCAACATCGCCAATTTGGCTTCCACAGCAACGACCTGGAGGACGAAGGAGACGTTCAAGAGGCGCTGGATCCCGAGGAGGTTCGGAGACTCGCCGCGATCTGCAAGGAGAAGCTGCTGAACGACAGGAAACCCCTCATGGAAACGCTGCGAATGCAGGCAAGAGGAAGACCAAGAATGTTCTCTGGTCGACACAACTCTGAAATAATGAAAAGCGTTGAAAGTTGCACAGACACAATCTTGAATTTCATTTCTTAGGTAGAATTCGCGAACAACTACCAGAAGCCTTCTGAAACTGCAACGGATCATCGTCGGGTGATGGAGGCCCGACTGGGTCCTTTGACGAGGGAGATTACGCAGGAGCAGGGACGCACGAAGGCGGACTTGGACCGCTTGTATCGCAAGATGGTCACGTTGGTCACGCTCAGGGCAGGACAGGGCAATCCCACCGATGCCGCTGTGCTGAGGGAGGCCACTGCAGCCCTGACCAGCGTGTTTCCACAGGTGAGCGATGAGAAAGCCAGAGGAAACCGCTTCATTATCATCAACATTAATGGAGGATATTGAGCAATTTGGGCATAATGAGTTATCGTTTTAAAGAAAACAGGCCCGATCCGGATTTTCGTCAAAAATGCTGTCAGTGATGCCAAATGTGAGCAAGTCAGAATTTTATGCAATGTCCACAATATTTAACATAGTTCTTCACATATTGCTAAATCAGCCTTTCCTTGAAGAAATAGAAGTTCATTGTTGGACCTTCTTAGAAAGTCACTGCTGCTTCTGGAAAGGAGTCAGATAACTTCGTATTGTCCGCTCTAGGTCAATACTACGAAACATTACTTGCAAAATAGCTACCGTTGTTACACTTATTTCTTTTTATGGCGCAATAATATACAGCATTTTTGGAATTTCGAACAAGCCAATTGAGGTACTAAAACTTCGGCGCCGGAGAAAACTAGCCTAAAATGTGGTTTTATCCGTATTCCTTTTCTCTCTGGTTCCCACAACAGACAGAACTTCCTCACTTTGTGGCGCAGTCCTGGCTGGATAAGCGAGCCCGGTTGCGCGAGCTCTCGGGGCTCGTGTCCGGGCTCCGCGTTTACAACTGGGACGCCAGAAAGGGAGGCGCCGGGATGAAGAACTTGCCAGAGATTCTTAGTGCCGCCTGCGATGCGGCCCTAGCAAACTTGGACGCGGCAGAGGCGTACACGGCGGAGAAAGCCCATCAATACACAGCAGTTACGGAACATTTGCTGTACACCGAAGCCGGTTCTCAGGCCGTGAGTTCCAGAGAGAGGGAAACGTTCAAGGCCGCGCTAATCTTGATCAGGCAGTTTCAAAACTTCCTGGCTGTCATCGCTGAGGACGTACGGCAAGGAAGCGAACGAGTCTCCAGGCTGGACCAGGATCTATTGCAGTAACGAATCCAATGACGTTTTTAGCTCTGAAAACAAAAAGAAACTTCTTGCCAGAAACCTCACCGAGCTGCAGAGGAGTCTCGCCACTCGATTGGACGTCCCCAGCGCAGAAGTCTTTCCTCAGTTCGCTCATCTGGCAAAAATCTGGCAAGGATTCCAGGACGAAATGGTTCACCTCAACAAGCTGAACGCCCTCAAGGACGTCCTTCAGAGGCACATGACCTGCCTCAGCAAGATGCCGCTGAAAGTAAGCAAGCATCCTCCGGAGAAGCGATACCCAAGCTTTATGCGGACGTTTCGTCGTTTCAGCGCTTAATGAGTGAGCTAAATATCCGGAACATCCCCAGCGACGAGGAGCGCTCCTGGGTGGAAGGCAGCATCTCGTTAGACGATCTGAACTCCTCAAAGTGTGTCTTGATAGCTCCTGCAGGCATAGGCGACATCGCTCTCGAGGACGTTTTCGCTCGTCTTGATCGACGTCTGGCTGGCTTCTGCCCAGTAGCGCTTGTGAGTGGTGCCGGGTTTATTGTACCCGGTAATCCCCGTCTTGGCCTACTCCGATTTGAAGGGCGCCACTACGTTTGCTCCACCGTGGATAGAGCCAGGGAGTTCGCCAAGAACCCTGATATGTTCGTGCAGGGCGTGAAAAGGCTGCTCCACGAGAACCCCAGTCTCGAGAAGCTAATGCTTGAAGACACAAGAAGCGAGAACACAGGTGTCAGCAAGGATTTCCCTCACTGTTACACTACCTTTAACTCTTTATATCTTTGATTCTTCTCCAGGATTAAGTGATGCCAGCGTGCAGACCTGCACACACCCAATGCCACCGACCCAAGATCCCTCCTACCACTGGAATGAGTGGGACATGCGGAGGGAGGCGCTCAAGCTGACAAAGTTGTCTCGTTGTAAGACTACTTCTGCTCAGACTGATGTGATCAGGTGGCGCAAAGAGGAGACCACTCAGATCAAAAGAAGCCAGCGTGAGCCAGAACAATGGTCTAGACCGACGATCACTGTGCAGACCGCTAGAAACTGGGAAGAAAAGAAGAAGTCCATCGTGGTGGGACTCAAAAGCAGGAATGGCTCTGAGGTCGAGCACGTATTATTGGAGGATTTGCTAGCCAGGATATAGAAAGTCTCTGTGAGCATTTGTACAAGTCTTTAAAGAAAAACATCACAAACTACGAAAAAGTTCAGTCTTAAGTTACATTTACGACGCCACATTTGCCGAGGTATCCGTAAAAGGGTCAACCATCTTGGTCCTAAAATGAGCTTATAATTATTTTTACATATAATTATTTTTACAGCAACACTACCCGCCTTCATGTGTTCTCGAACAGAGTGGCCACTGATATGAAAATGCTTGCTTCATTTTATGACTCAGTTCTTAACGTGAGGAAGATCAGTTGCACAACTTGAAGCTGAGTCTTGGCATGCTTATATGCAGATGTAATCCTGTTCCCAGGTCGTTGGGTCTAGAACAATCTGAAATTTTAGTGAGGAGGCAACAAATGCATACTTTATTGATCTTTAGTTTGTCAAATGTGTCCAAGGTTTGGTCACACATTGCGCGGTGGTGGCG
>JAAUXU010021623.1_pt1 | contig 11495 bp, 23 predicted proteins | sample 7278151 | NCBI WGS metagenome assembly JAAUXU01 (sample SAMN14350113, study PRJNA611818) | marine sediment metagenome | isolation source: surface marine sediment (1.8m) | place: French Polynesia: Moorea | collected 2018-08 | reverse complement strand
GCGAAATGTCCCTCTTTCTCCACGAGCCCTACAACTGGCGGGCGGTACAGGGAAGGTGGACTAGGGGGATATCACAGGTGGACATCAGGCCAGGTACATAGCACTACAAAACAACCACCTAAACTTATAATTAGCGGAGTTAGGAAATGAAAGTGAACACAGTTTGATGTTTCTGAAAATTTGCTGAATGGCGGAATATTAAAAACAAATGATTAGCTGGTGGCCAAAGGCGTCTCCCGACCTACCAGACGGCGCGGAAAGGAAGCGGTAAAATGAGGGGTTCGGGAAAAAATCCGTGCCGCGTGCGGCACGGAAAGGATGCGGTTTTTGCGCTCTCGTGCGGACAAACTCCTTCCTTTCCGTGCCGCACCCGCGGTAAAAAATGGTACCCAAACTTCCCAGGGAAACCGCGTGCTATTGCTGCCGGGGTTTCGGCACGGAAAACGCGGGGAGTCCGGAACGTATCACTTCCAGTCCTCACCTTCTTCGCACTGAATACGTACGCATTGTGCTGGGAACTGCGCGGTCTCCCCACGGAAGTTGTTTTATGTCCCTCGCTATTTCCCCTTGCCTTTCGTTTTCCGCGTAAAAACCAGGAGGAACACGTGCGGTAATCTTTGTTTTTTTGTTGCGTTTTACTCGCGGAATCCTCACGGTTTGCCGCGTTGCACGCAGCAAGCCACCATGCCCCCTACGAGCTCGTTTATTGCCGCCAGGGTGGGTGCCCCACCGCAGGACAAGCCGCAGCAAGGAATTTACGCGGAATCCGTGCGGTTTAGGCGCTTGCCGTTCCATTTACAGTTCTCTGCCGCGCGGTTTTCCCGTACGTTTCCCCCATCCCCCGTTTCCTAGCCCTTGTCTGATACCACGCACCGTTACAAGCTGTCGCGGAAAAACTGCGGAAAACGTGAGGTTTCTTGGTACTCTTCTCCTTCTTTTATTTTCACCTCCGCGCGTCATTCTCACGGATTACTCACAGTTTACTGCACCGTCAACTGTCACCTTACTGATTAAGCTGCCACGGAAATGCTAAGGAAACCTCGCGGAATCCTTCTTCATAACTTTTTCACTTTTTAGGGGGGGGCGTATTTAAAAAATAACCGCGGAATTTGCGGGGAAACCCCCGGGCTCCCTTCAAAAAACCCCCCCGCACGGCTCTGAAACTGGTTCGCCCCATACAGGCACTACCATTCCGCTTTGGGCCACAGGGAGGGGCTACGTCGCACAGGTCGCACCCGGGGAAACATCGGGGAAACAAAGGGGATTCTTATGGAAATCATACGTTTCAAGTTAATTTTCTTCTTGCTGTCTTGATTCTTTAAAAGCTTTCTTCTTTTCTTCGGGCACTTCTCTTCCTAAAAGTTCTTCACGGAAACACTACGGATTTCGTGGGGATTCTTCTCCTTGTCCTCTTTTTGCTTGTTGCCTAGGCTTGGGGGTGGTGGTATCCCTGCAGGGTGAGAGAAATGCATACTTATTATGTCGGGGAATGTTTACGGAAACCTTAAGGACTCACGTGAGGGTGCTTGTACGCAATCTTGTCATTGACAGGGCCCTCCCACCTCGCCAGGAATTCCTGCCTCTCCTCGTGGGTGCCTTGGAAAGGCGGGGCTTCCTGAATCATGTGCGCCCCCGAGCAGGTATCCCTCCAGACAAGCAGGTAGACCGGGTCGTGAAGGCGGCCCGCGAACTTTTCCTGCGGATACCGCGAACATTCCTTTACCATTCCTTGCTTAATGTTGCCCGGCGTGGCACCCCCCAAAAAACAAAGGAGGCACGGAAAATAGTAGGAATCTCTGGGGTTTCCCCATTACGACCCCAAGCTTTACGTTGCCTTACTTCTACATTTCCCTGACAGATTTTGGTTGGCGAGGAATACTCAGGGAAAACGCGGGGAATCCCTTACCTTGTCCTCGTCCTTTGCCTCCTTCCTTGCATCATTCAGGTGATCCTTTAAGTCTTGGCAGCCGGTCTTGACCTCGGACAGGTGGAACTTGTCCTTGACGAGTGCCCCGAAGAAGTTCACGAAGATCGGAGGGAGGATCATGTAATGCGTGCCATACCACCAGACGGACGCCCTGTTCTTGTGGCTGTAAAGGGAAACACCGGGGTTTCACACTAGTTTCCTAGACCGTACCACGCCAAAGAAATAAGGCTCGGGGGAAAGTTTGCGGAAACCTTGCGGAAACTTACGTTCCTGGCCTGTTGAGAGGGTAGGCCCTCTTCTTCACGGAATCCTCGAAAAGAGCTTCCATGGCGGCACGGGGGAAGTGCGCGCGATCCGCTCCCAGGCGAAACAGCACCCTGTACACGGCCTGCAACGGATTTTTTTGACTTCGCGGAAAACTAAAGGAAACCTTGGGGTTACCTGCTGTTTTGCTGCAGTCCCCATCCCGAGCTGCAGGTCCTCGATGCAGCTCCACTTGAGTTGCAGTAGCCCGAAGTCGTTGACTATCTGTGTCTCGCTCTGGCGGACTGTTGCAGCTTCCTAGAATTTAATTACATGTTGGGGAATCCTTAGTGTTTCCGCGGGGTTTCCTTACCTCTGCCTTGTCTTGCACATTTTCGAGAGTCTTCCCCTGCTTCTGGTAGTTGTCCAGGAGCTCCCGCTGTTGCTCCTTGATGGCGTTCAGGTCGCGCTTTATCTCGCACCAACGGATGACTAGATAGGGAGAAAGCAGGGAAACCGTGAGGAAACACTATTGTCAAACCACACGCCAAAGCGGTTTCGCCGTTGGTTTTAAGGAAACAGCGTTGGGAACTCTGGGGAATCCCCGGTGAAACTTACAGTCCAGATTCTCCCGCATGTGAGCCATCGTCCCCGACTCGCAGATCTCCCGCCTCAGCTTCTCGCGGCCCAACTTGTTGCAGTTGCAGCCTGCTCCGCAGATGTAGAGTGGGTAGCCCTGCACGGAAAACAAAGGGAATCCTTGGAAAAACCCTTTTCTTTCCGGTATCGCAAGTTTACTTACAGTTGTCGGTACGGATGCCGGTGGTGCCGGGGGGGGCTCGTTGGCGGAGGCGCCTGCGGCCTGAAAAGAATGGAAACTGTTAGGAATCCGCGCGGAAATACTTTGGTTCCTGTTTACCTTTGATGCCGCCTTCTCTGCCGCGACCGCTGCCTTTGCCTGGGCCGTCGTTGGGATCGTGGCGGCGGAAACCTACGTCGATTTTATTTAGTGTTGGGGAAGGCTCGCGGAAACCCTGGGGAAACCTTACCGACGCAGACGTTGAAGTTGAGGGCAGGGCGGCCGCCATTGCCACGGCATCTTGCGCGGTGGTCGCGCCCCCCTCATCGGTCTCGTCTTCCACGGTTTTCCCGCGCGTCCTCTTCTTCTTTTTCGGAGGGCTGGGGCTCTGGAATAATATGCACGGTTTAATTTTGATTCCTTGGGGATTCCGTGGTTTTTCCCCTTACCTTCTCATTGGGTTTTTTCTTTCCGCCCCCGCCGCCTCCGGGCGGCTCGGAGCCACCCGCTCCGCCCCCGCCGCCTGAAGTGGAAGGAACAGGAGCCGACGGAGACGCCGAGGAATCCCCCGGGTTTCCCTCGTTCCCTCCCGCAGAGGTCTCGCTCCCGCTCTTGGTGTTGGCCTTCTTGGGCGTCTTGCGCCGGGGAGCCGACATGATCCCGCCCGGACCCTGCAAGGAATGTTTGCGGAATCCCCGCGTTACTTTAAGAATCACCCTTTCACGCAAAAATCCAACAATACCTCCGCGATCTTAGCGTCCTCCGCGGCCGGCAGTTCCTCAATGTACAGGTACTCGTGGTCGGACTCCTCCTCGCGGTCCCAGCCGGGGATCTTGTCGGGAAACCCGGGGGAATCGCCATGGAAGACCTCGATCTCCCGACCGCCGGGCCAGCCCCCGGACTCCGAGAGGAAGTGCTCGTCGAGGCGGACGGCGGGCCCCAGGAATCCCCAGGGGTTCTTGAGCGCTCCCGCAACCATGGCTCCGGTCCGGGTGCCTCCGGGCGGCGTCAGCGACAGTTTTTTTTCGCGGGTTTTAAGCCGGCGCCCTCCGGGTTGCAAATTTTTTTTCTTTTGACGTTTTTTTAAAAAGGGGAAACGGAAAAAGGGAGGAGTCAGCTGACGTTGGCCTTCCCTTGCCCAGCGGGGGATTCCGCGGCGATTCCGGCCGACACGGCCGCCACGGGCAGCAGCAGACAAGGGAAAGCAACAGACGACGCGTTCGGACGCAACCGGAAAGCCCGCGCAATTTCAAACTGCAACACCTGTTTATTAACCAGCACAGAAAACTAGGGTACAAAAATAAAGCACGGAAAAGGCTAGGAATCCGCGAAGAAACCTTAAATACTGCACGAAACAAGCGCACTTCTTATAACTGGCTTAAATACGGGGCGACGTACTATTTTACACACGTAATGAAAGGATTCCGCGAAGAATCCAGCTGTTTTCAACGTAACATTTACATAAACTTTCACACATTTCGCGTACTTTCCGCGCCATCCAAGGGAAGAAAACACGTTTACATATTTAACAGCAAATATCGGGGAATCCGCGTTGTTTCCCTGAGTCCTCCTTTTCGTCTCCTATAGGTCCGCGAGCGGCACGAAGTGGCGCCCCTGAAAAGGGTGGAAGGGTTAGTTTTTGTCAGGGTTTATTTGCGGAAACCTCGGTGAAACTCACCCTCGGATACTTCAAGTTGAATGCGGCCTCCACGGCAGGCTCCATCCTCTCCACGAACTCCGCCTGGCTCGCGCGGAAGGCCTCCATCTCTGCGTCGGTTGCCTCAGCGGGGGGGCGGAGCGGGGGTTCCTCGGTGATTTCAAAGACTTCGCACGCGGTATCTTTGTAGCACAGCCCGAAGATGGGAAGCCCCTTGTTGGCGTCCTCCTTGAACCATGCCTGCCCGGGACAAGAAGTATTGTCACGGAAAAGTTACGGAATCAGTAGAGAATCCAGCATTACCATCTGCTCCCTCTTGGCCCGCTTCCTTGTCTCGTTAAAGTAGCCCCGCAGTTTGTCCTCGGCTGTCTCCCTGTCTGGGACTCCAGAGACGTGGGCGACCATGTGGCGCACGAGGAACTCGGTGAAACCCTGGGGATAAACCCAGTACCTCTCGCCAAGAACAATGACCAGACCCTCGTTGCGGTGCCTGCACATTTAAAAGTAAGATAGCCGCGGGGAATTCTCGCAGAAAATGCACAGAATTACTTTGGGGGCCTTTTCAGGTACACGCGGGAACGAAGGTCCTCAGCGAAAAGAGCCCTGACTGCCTCGCGGGGGAAGTGGGTGATTCGCTGGGTCACCGACCGGAGCAAGACGGCAAGCTCCTAGAATTAAAGGAAATTGTGTTGTTTCCCCTGGGTTTCCGCGAGGCCGCTCACCCCTCTCTTTTTTTCGTCGGTAATGGCCGCGAAGCACTCGGCGCAGCTGGCCCAGGGCGTCCCTGCGTTGCCAGGAGGCTCGTTGCTGGTCCCGCCATCCACGCCTCCGGTGGCAAGTTTCTGAAAGTAAAAGGAAACCAGGGGTTTTCCTTGAACATTCCTATTGCCCATTCTGCCGGAAAGGGCAAAGAAGAATAAAACGGAAAAAGCGGTGAAATCCCGCGGAAAATACGCACCTCTGCCAGTTCCTTGACGGCTCCCTGGTTCTCGGAGAACTCGCCAACTGTGGTCACCAGAGCAGCCACCTGGCCTCGGAGACCGCCGATGGCCTTCATGACCTGGCGGAAGTCAAGGTCTGAGGGGAAAAAGCGGGGTCAACGCAGGGAAAGCGCGGGGAAAATGCAAGAACTCACAGCGGAGGTTCTCTCTCATGTGAGCCTCGGGAGTGGTGCTGACGGCGTCCCTCAGGGCGCCGCGGCTCATGGCGTCGCACCTGCAGTCGGTCCCACAAATGTGACGTTTCTGAGGGCGGGCAAAGGAAACACTAAGGAAAACGCAGAATTTCCAAGTAATATTGAATAGTACCTTGCGCAGCTTCAGTTCCTGCAGGGTCGCAATCTTGCGCGCGGCACGGCGGCCCTCGGATTCCTGCGGCCGGAATAGAAAAGAATCACCACGGAATCCCTGCGCATTCCTCGGAAATTACTAACCTCTTCAAACTCGTCGTCGCTGTTGCCCAGGTCCTCCGGCACAACGCTGTCGTCGCCCTCTCGATCCTAAAAAAAAGGTGGAGGAGATATCCATGTATTCCGTAGTGTTTCCGTACCTTTTCCTGCTCGTGCATCTTCTCCTGTTGCTTCTTGGCCTTCTTGTTTGCAGGGCCCTTTGACGCCGCCTCTAGAGCCCGCGCCTGCAAGGGAGTAAGCCACTAAACGTCATGGAAAACTGTAGGAATCACCGCGGAAGCCTACCTTGGCCTTTCCCTTAAGACCCTTCGTGCCTTTCCCGTGCTTGCTCCCCCTGGTCACCTGAGCGAAAGGGTCCATTGGCGGGTCCTCCTCCACTGCCGCCCTGGAGGTGCTTGGCTGCGGATTCTCCGCGGAAACCTGCTGGCGATTCTCCTCTGCAGCAGTCCCCGCTTTGGAGGTGCTTGGCTGCGGATTCTCCGCGGAATCCTGCTTCTTCCTGGCCTTGTCGGCAGCAGCGGCCTGGGCAGATTTCATTGCCAGGGTCGTCATGGCAGTTGCGGCGAGGCACATTGAAGAGGGGATGATACTCATGGATTGGTTGGTGAATCCGTCGTCATCCCCCACGGCGTTACGGCCGAAAGGGGACGCCTGAGGGCTGGGCGGCTCGTTCTCCTTGTTGTTCCGGCGCTTCTTCTTCGGGGTACTCTCGGGGAATAGCATACTGGCCAGTGACCCATTGTTCTTCTGGGTCGCGGGGAGGAGGCACTAAAAGTTTAAAATAAGGGTAGGAAAATTTGCGGAAACTTCAAGGAATACCTGGCTTTCCAAGTCTCCTTCCTCCTCGTCGCAATCGCTGCCGGCGCCTGAGCCCAGGTCTAGCCCGTCCTGGTTGTCGTCGGCGGCGTCACTCTCGTTCACGGAGATGCTGCCAGTTTCCCCGCGCTTTCCGCTGAGAATCTCCAGCGTGTAGTCTTCCCCCTTTAGAAGGTTCGGGTAGCTGTATCCGTGAAACAAGCCCTCTGGGAAGGTGGCGGTCAGTTGGCAGTAGGCCTGGGCGCGGTTCGCGGCGATGTTGGGCTTGCCCTTCATGTACTCCAGGAACTGGCGCCATATCTGCTGGTGGAACACGCGCTCCAGCTCTTCCACGGTGACTCCTGTGGGTTTCCGCGGGAAATAAGCGACGTGTTAGATGAAAGTCATTGGGAGGCGCCACAAACGTGGAAAAAAAGTGTAATGGTACGGGGAATACATGAGGAATCCGCGAGTTTTTACCTTCTTCTACGCGGCAGAACACGACGGACTTGAAGGGCTCGATGTCTTTGTCCTTGGGGAAGAAGCCGACGCGTTGCTTCCTGAGGTTCTTGGAGAGCTTGTAGTTGGCCTCGATTCCTGGCGGAATCCCTTTGACATCCGTGAGGACTAGCTGCGACCAGCGGGAGGCCTCGCCCTCCCCGGGGCGGTCCGAGTAGAGGATAAGCCTGGAAAGGCCGTGCATGACGCCGGACTTTATCCTCTGGCGCTCTCTCGCCCTGCTCTCCGCCGCGGTCGCCATGATTCCTCGGGGTTGCCGTGAAGTTTCGCCGCGACTTAGCGGGGCGGCGTTCGGGTAGAAAAAGGAAACGGAAGTGGGGGCGTCAGCTGCTAACGTAAACCAGAAGGAGCCGTCAGAACGTTTCGAGGCTTCAACCGGTTTTCCCCGTGGAAGCCTTGCAGAATCAGCTGACGCCGGAAGGGGCGGGGGCGTTATGGAATGTTTTTTAGGAAAAGAAAAAGAAAAGGAACAGACAAGGAGACACCGAGGTTTCCATGGAGGCTCCGAGGCCCATCAAGAGGCGGCGCAGCCGCGAGGAACCCGCTGAGAGGCGTAGAAAGGACAAGATCAGAAAGCGCCTCAAAAGAGGGCGAAAGACAGCGGCTGCCCCAGTCGTTGACGGTTCTTCAACGGACTCCGAGGACAACGGAAACAACGAGGAAACCGCGGCGATTAACCATCCAGAGGCCTATCTGTTCGAAGGAGATGCCGGAAACGGCCCGTGCCGGGGCCTTGGAGGTGCCGCGGCAGGCAGGGGAACAGTGGCGCAACAAGGAATGTGCACGGAAACCGTAGACGGGCCCAGCACGCCATTGAGTACGGACCAGGAGCAAGGACGGGCCGGCAATGCGACTCAACACCATGGTGAACGAGATGCCCACGGAAACCCCGAGGAAACCTTGAATAACTACGCACATTACAGCAGTGAAGACGAGGCAGGCAACGACCCAGGAACAAGGGACGACACTGGCCAACAAAACCAGAGGGAGCCACAAGGGGGGCCTGAAGGGCAAGGAAACGCCGGGGAATCCGCACGGAACAACGAAGGTGCCAACGAGGCGGAGAGACCTAATGCGGCAGAAAATGCACAGGAGGGGGGCAACAACGGGCAAGAAATGCCACGGAATCCGCAAGGAAACTTCCACGAACCCGCCAACCCTAGCGAACGACTCGCCATGGCCCTGGCAGGCGTGCGCGGATCAAGTGAAGTTAGCGATTCAGCCATCAACAAGATGCTCAAGGTGGCCTTGGAACACCGAGGAGCCTTGGACGCCCTGGGGCGAGCTGGGAACAAAGAGAAACTGTACACAAAGAAACTACGGCCTAGGGCATTGCGGCACATTCCGCGCGTTTTCACCGCGATTCTCCTGGAAGAGAAAGTACAGGGAGGGCTGCAGTACCGGCGGCTGGAGGACCTCGCGGGGATCCCAAAGGAGTATGTGAACCTACCAAACCGAGGAAGAATCAAGGTAATCCGCGAGGAATCCTACGTCAGACTCCGAGACATTAAGGAACACCACCGAAAAATCCATCTGGCCAAAGGAACAACCGAGGAGGAACTACGGAATCACTACGGAAACGCCGCTATAAGTGTGGACGGCGTCGAAGAAGGCAACAAGTGCAAGACCACGTTCCACGTTGTGACACTCCGACTGGGCTCATGCATTTACTTGTACAAGGTCTTCAATCCCCTTGTGGGCCACAAAGTTGCCAACCCGTCGGTCCAGGAAGTGCTGGGGTAAGGGATTCATCACGGTTTCCGTTAAAAAGCCGCGACAAAAAAAACATGAAATTTTTAAACTGCAAACAAGAAACGGCAGGGAAACCGTACGGATTCCTTTTTTATTCCCCAGACCCATCGTGGAGGAGTTCAACAACGACCCAGACATGAGACTGAAGGACGTGTTGGCTGACATGCCCGCCCGCCATGTGCTGCGTGGGCTCATAGCCATAAGCGGCCGTTACAGCTGCGAGTACTGCAAAGGCAAGGCGCAAACGGGGGGGGGAATCTCCTGGCCGTATCCGCGGTTCTTTGGATGCGACAGCAGGGAGCACCAGGAGATGGAAGGAATCGCCAGGTATTCCGTGAATTTTCCGTGGCGCATATTAAGATAAATCTAAGGCAACGTTGTTCTTGCAGACTCGGCTTAGGCTTGGAAAGTTTGGAGGAACGCCAAGGACTCCAGGAGTTTTCCCCGCTCTTCGACTTGCAAACGTGTTTCGACATCGTGTGGGACGTCAACGTAGATCCCTTCCACCTCCTATTCGAAGGAATAACGAAGGAATGCTTACGGCGCATGTTTACCGCGGAGAAAACCCAGGTTTCCCGTGCTTTTCACCGACTCCTATCGCGCCTCTACGAGAGCACAAAGGTATTCTCGGAAGCGCCAAAGAGGACAAAGGCCCTGGTGTTTAGCTCGTTAAAGGGGCACGAGTACGGACTCCTCACGTTTTCCGTGCTGCTTCCGTTCGCCCTCGACACGATGCGTAACGTGTCAGCGGGGGAATGGTAAAAACACCAAGAAGGGAAAGCATGGTAAATCCTAACGGTTTCCGTCATTTTCCCAGGCTATACAGGAGACACACCCTCATCATCTACGTCTTCTTGTCACGGCTGTACCACTACGGGGACTGGGAGCTGGAGGAGGCAGAGGCCAAGCTGGAGGAAAAGGGGCTGGCCCTCAAGGACCTACATCGGTTGTTCTACGACGGGTATCAGCGCGGTTTCTGCGTAAAAGCCGGGGAGAAAGTACGCATCAACGCCCACACCTTCAGCCACTTGGAGGAGATACGCAAGAGGAAGGGGCCGCTGTGGGGATACTCCACGGAACCATTCGAAAGCCTTTACGCCGTAATGCGGCGCTGCTACCGGGCGGGTACAACGAACACGTCAAAGCAAGCAATGGAAAACTTTTACATGCGTGACACGTAAGGAGGTTTCTGTAAGGTTTCCGCGAGCATTCCTTAACGTATTGTTTAAATCCACAGGGCATTTCACCGGTGCAAAGCGAGGGAGAAACTGGTGGTGGCTGCGGCGAGCGGAAGGAGAGAAGTGGCCGACAACATAATAACAACCAGGAGAGGTTTCCGCGCGGTTTCCAGGGTGGAACCGGACCACGTGTTCTGCCACCCGGTCGTAGTGCGAGACATAGACACGTCGGACCTAGGGCTGCCTCTTCCTTGGAGTACGGTCGGGGCAGCAAGGTGAGAATCGTAGGAAACCGCGCGGAAAAAAATAAATTTCCATGCGACATTGTCAGGGTCGAGGACATCGACTACACGCGGACCGTCAAGGTGGCGCGGAGCGCGATCAAGGGCAAAGCAATCCTTTCAGGAGGCGTCCTAACCGAGTGGCGCAAAGAGTGGATGTATGGCAGCAAAAAAGATTATTAATTCCGCGCGGAAGCCCCGCAAAAACCCCGTATTATTAAAAGGGCAATAAATCGAAAGGCGACGAGGATAACGAAAGGACTTTTCGCGGATTCGTGGGGTGTTCCCCGCCAAACAACGACGGAAAAGGGATTATGGAAAGGGGGCAGGGAAGGTAAAGGCCAAAATAACCACCGCTAACAAGCCAAGAAGGGGAGGACTAGGCCCCGCGGTTTCCAAGGGTTTTCCCAAGCACGAAAGAATAACCAAAAAAACCGCATCGGCGGTATTTTTTGGGAGGGGGGATGACCGCCCAGACCCCAAGGATTCCCCGGGAGCGCTTGCCTACCAAAAAGGCAGTATGGGCAAGTTGGCCAGGGGCGAGACGGGCGCGCCTAGGGGGACCCCTGGCAAGCCCTTTGCAAGCCCAATGTATTCTTTTTCCCCTTACCCTGTTTTTTCACTTTCCCGGAAGCAGATTTCCCAGGGAATCCCCGGAAAAACCCGCCTCCCAAAAAAAACCGCCACTCCAGAAACCGCGCTCCGGTAGGTCGGGCTGGAGAGAAACAGAATCCAGGAACATTGTCAAAGTCAAGAAGGCATCGTTTGGATGGGCACTATCATCTCCCAGCTGCACAGGTGCTGAAGTCTCAAGGATGAGTCAAGCCTACAGTCCAAGTTGTCAGTCGTGGGAATGATACAATGTACCGTACATGTGTATTTGTAGTTTTAAAGTGTTTTCCACATGAACCTGTTATAAAACCAACAAACCAACTT
>JAAUXU010025418.1_pt1 | contig 11497 bp, 14 predicted proteins | sample 7278151 | NCBI WGS metagenome assembly JAAUXU01 (sample SAMN14350113, study PRJNA611818) | marine sediment metagenome | isolation source: surface marine sediment (1.8m) | place: French Polynesia: Moorea | collected 2018-08 | reverse complement strand
TAACAATCCAACAAGCACCCCGGAGAAACCAAAAAAATTTGGGGGCTTTTTTGTTAGTGTGTTTGAGAGAGAGAGAGAGAGAGAGAGAGAGAGAGAGAGAGAGAGAGAGAGAGAGAGAGAGAGAGAGAGAGAGGAGGGGGGGAAATCGAATTTCAATTCCAATTCCGGTCGCGTCGGCAAATCCGTCCGACGAAAAAAAAAACCCGCCGTCTTCTCCTCCTCCTCCAGCAGTCAAACTTTTCCGAAAAGGAGGAGGAAGAAGCCAGCTAGCAGGCTAGCAAGGAGGCAAGCAGCTTTTCCTTCCTTCCTTCCTCTTCCACCCCATTAACAATTCACCTTCTTCCTCCCCCCGATCTCTCCTCCCCCCCCCCGCAAACCTCCACTTTCTCCCCCCTCTTTTCCTGTCTCTCCCCTAGTCGGCTTTTGAGGCCTCCCCCCCCTCCTTTTGCTGCTACACCTCCCTCCCCCCCCTCTTCATCCCCCCAGGGGACCGGAGGAGGGGGCACTCAGAGACAGAGTTTCAACGACGCCCATTATAATCGATTTCCACCCTCAAAACCCAAGCAAAGACGTTGGCGAATCCCTCTTCCCCCGACCGACCGAGCGAGCGACCGACCGCTGCCGACTCAGCCGCCAGCGTCCCCCTCCCTCCCTCCCCGTCTTCTCCTCCGCCGTCGCCACTTTCTTTGGCCCGTCTCTTTTCTCCTCCTCTTTGGCGGATTATAGCGACCGCAGCTGGGAGGGGGAATGGAGAGGAGATCGAGGCCTCCCCCAACTCCCCCTCTTCTTTGACTGCCAGTCCCGAAAAAAAAGTGTGGAGGGAGAAAGGGGAAATTCACTCGGAGGAGAGAAACTTGCTTCTTGTCCGTTTTTCTGGAAGTATCCAACGAAGCATTATTTGCGAAAAGGCTTTTTGCCCTTGACGGCTTCCGGCTTGGTGGAAATGCATTGCCTTTCCTTCATAGCTTTGACCAGTCAGTCTGACGACGACAGTGGGGCCGCAATTGCGACGGACGTCCAAGTCCCTTGATCCAACTGGACAAGGACTGGCGAGTCAGCACAAAATAGGATAGGCTCAGGTTCCTTATAAACCCCACGGTTTTTTTATATGGCCAAGCACCGAAGATCCAGATGCATCCATCACATTTTCACGGGAAACCTTTTGTTCCTTTTTCCTCATGCATGCATCCAGACCATCTTGCATCCTCCTCCCCAATCCTCTCTTTTCATGCATGGAACCTTTTCCTTGTGCAGAGCCGATCCGGAAGAGTATTTCCCCTCACCATCCCTTTTTTCCCGGAGAGAAACAGGCGCAGGGTGGAAGGGGAGACGAGGAGCACCAATTGACAGCCGAGCCGACGCCCTCCTCCTCCTCCTCCTTGGGGCCTCTTTGGCCTTCGTCCCTGTCCGGCGGCGGCGACGGAAGAGCCAGATGGGGAAAGGATTCGCCATAGCACAAAGTTATTTTGCCCCCATGAAAAACATTGCAAAGTCCGGAACTTTTAAAAAACCTATAGTTCCTAGTTAACTTTTCCAAATGTCGACTTTTTCTCCCCTCGACCCGAGGGGGCAGCTGAAAAGCCCCGTCCATCGCCTACTTCCGATATACGAACGTGAGCATGTATACCGGTAGTACGCAAGACCGAAGGCTGCTGGAAAAGAGGGGGAGAGAGAAAGGGGAAGGGAAATTTTCACCCTGGGCGCTGAATGGATGGAAAGGGAGGGAGGCCACGTAGGGAGTTTCTTTGAAAGGCGAGAGGAGGGAGAAAGTATTCTCAAGTTTGAGCCGAGTCAAAATTCAAATACAGCACGCAGCCCCACTGTACCTCTGAAAAAATGCTTGCAGAAAAACAGGTTTTCTCCCTTACAGCCGGATACTTCAACATTTTTTTCGCTTGAAACTAAATTGAAGTGTCCAACGAAGGATGATTTTTTTCTGACCCGCCTTTCTCTCTTCGGACATCCTCTCTCAGTGGAAGAGGCAGAGGTGGTGAAAGCGGGAGGGAGGGAGAAAGGATGGAGGAGGGGGGGTCGAGGGATGGGTTCTTCCGTTCGACAAGTTCCAAAGCCCCCTCCCCCTTCCTCTCCCCTCCCGCCTCCTCCTTCGAAAGTGGAGGAGGGATCGAGAGGGGGGGAACGATGGAGGTGGAAGGAATATTGAATTGAGGAACACAGGCGAGGAGGAGGGGGAAGAGAAGGAAAGAAGGGTGAGCGAGAGAAAGAAGACTTGGCTGCGGGCGGAAACGCAAGCGACACCTGAGATGAAGTGCGGAAAAAGTAAAAATAAGAAAAGGCTTTCTTTGATGCCGTCTGCGGTTTTCATTTTTTCCTCTTCCGGTATGCTGTGTTTATTCCCGCTATAACTGGAAATTAAAGATTGTTCCTAGTGTATGTATGGAACATTAGAATAAAACTTGCTTTTGTTCTTACGGGTACACCTTTTTTGGGAGAAAAAGCTACCTAAAAAGGGAGACACGGCAAAAAGTATTAATTTTCTGCTTTTTTGCTTTTTCCAGGCGAGTTTTTTCCCCTCTCTCACACCCCCGCGTAGTCTTCTTCCTACCGGACTAAGGTGAGGAAGAAGAGGAGGAGGAGGAGGAGGAGTCCTGTGCAAACAACAACATCACGCGGAAGAGGAGGAGAGCGAAAACAAGAACCACAGAGGATTCCAAACACCTCGCACTTCTTTTTGATCATCCCAGAATCTCCCTTGAATGCACTGCACTTGAAGACTAACTGAAAACAAACACAAAAAAGAGCATCTCCTACGCATAGACCCGGAATCCTGCCGCTGAAGCATACGGAGAAAGTGAAGGGAAAAGAAAGAGGAAGAGAGGGAGAGGTGCATCTTATTCTCTCCTTCTCCCCAGGAAAAGAAAAGAAAAACAGGGGGGAAAGAGAGGGGCTTAGGGTGCAACATCATCTCTCGGGAAGGGAGAAAAAAAGTTTCTCCTCCGACCGAAAAAAGAACTTGTGCGTTGCTTGGAGGAATAAAGGCGGCAAAAAACACGAGAAGAGATGGATAGAAACAAATAGTGGGAGAGAAAAAGGGTGAGGGGAGAAAAAAACTTCGCTTCCTCCCTGGCGTAGCTGGAAAAGGAGGAGAAGGGGGGGAAAATACGGGAGGAGAGATGGAATGAGAAATTCCCCCTTCCTCCTCCTCCTCCTCTCCCCTCTCCATCCGCGGCGGCGTCAGCCCGAGGAGGGAAAAGTCAGATTAGAGCCAGAGCAGAGTAGTAGTCGTAGTAGCAGCTAGCAAGAGTGGAGGAAGGAAGGCCCTTCTTCTTCTTCTTCTTCCTCCGTCCTCATTTCCCTGCCCCACCATCCATCTCAAGAGCGGAAAAGGGAGGAGGAGACGAAGGGAGGGAGGATTTCACCGAGTTATTCGGGGGGAAGAACATTCACCGAAGCGAGACTTTGTGACGCAGAATCCACCGAAGTCAAAACACTGATCTCCCGTGAAAAAAACACCTTCGGTGAAACCTTTTCCTTCCCCCTACTCCCAGAAGAGCGAGGAAGAAGAAGAAGGAGTGGGAGAAGAGGAAGAAGGCCTTCGGACGTCCTCCCCTTCCTCCCCTCCTCTCGCCTGGTGGTGCTCATTACACATCTCTCTCCTCCTCCTCTTCCGTCCTAAGAAAAGAGAAAGAAGGGCCCTTCCTCCCTCCCTCCCTCCATGGAAGGAGACGAAGCGACGCGGGCCTCCGCCTCTGCCTCCGCCTCCGCCAGGGAAAGAAGAACACAACACAAAACGAAAGCCAGGGAAGAAGCGGTAATTGGTATTAGTGGTCCTCTCCCGTCCCTGCTTCCGTAGAAGACGAGAGAGGAGGAGAGAAGCTAATTGCTGCAGCCACGCTCGGATGGAAGAAGAAGAACAATAACACTACCGGGGAAAAACCCAGAGAGAGACACTACATACACGCAGGGCGATGCCAGCAAGATGGACAGCAACACAGAGTGCGTCATTCTGGTGAGTTCAAGTCCCTAAAATAATTTTTATTCTGAATATTTTTCCATTCCGAACTTTTATTCCTGTGCAGGTGCTCCTGGAGATGGGCCTCTCCTTCACGGGGATCGTGTGCAACCTCCTGGTGGTGACGACCCTCCGCCACGAGGAGTCCCTCAAGGGCTCCACCCTCAACTTCCTCCTGCTCAACCTGTGCTTCTCCAACCTGCTCATCTCCTTCCTGGTCAAGCCCATCAGCGCCATCTACGTCGGCTACGCCATCTCCACTGGCGAGTGGCAGGTGGGCCTGGCCTTCTGCACCCTGTACACCTTCACCTACCGGACGACCTGGTGCGTCTTCCCCTTCACCATCGTGGCCATGTCCTGGTGCAAGGTGCTGACGCAGTCGCGGTGCGGGATGTGCGACGTGGTGTGCTGCCTGGTGCGGAGGCAGAGGAGGAGGTGGAACCAGAGGAGGAAGGTCAGGACGGGGACGAACGCCGTAGAAGGAGCAGGAGGAGGAGGAGGAGGAGGGGAGCTGGCGCTGGTGGACGGGACCGCAGGGGACGCATTCCCTAGGAACCAGGTAAATCAGGCCTAGGTTTTCATTTTAAGTAGATCTCTTTACAATCGCTCTATTTCCCCTCCGCTCCCCATCCAGTCTTCCTCTTCTTCCGCCCGCCCTCCGTCCTCCTCCGCCGATCAGCATCTCCTTGGCATCGCTCCCTACCCCGGCCTGAGGCGGGACGACACCGTCTCCCCTCAGCCCTCCGCCGCCTCATCCTCCGGGCACAACAGGCACAACCACCACCACCACCATCACCCTCAGCCCCAGCAGCACACACCCTTCACAGAGCTGGCCATGCAGTACGGAAGCGGGAACATTCGCAGGGGAGGGTCGCTCCTTTTCCAGTCCTTCCAATCGAACCAGGTGCGTCTATACGTGAATATGACCTTAAAAACCGTTTTCAACATGGCATGACTTGAGCAGCAGCAGCAGCAGCAACACTCCCGCGCCGACTCTGTCTCCACTCCTACGCCGTCCACAGCCACCAACGACAACAACAACTGCCAGCAGCAGCAGCAGCAGGGGACCAGCAACAACGACGAAGCGGAGGGGGAGAAAGGAGGCGAGCAATGTGTTTTCGAAACCGTTTAACAACCTTTCCCTAACCATGTGTTCCCATCTCAGACGGCAAGAAGCGTCACAAGCGCACTATTGAGGACGGCCCCACCGCCCGACAGAAGGTGCTCGTCTCGTTCATTTGGCTTTTCGCCGGGTTCTTCGGGGTCACCACTTGGTACATACGACAAAAGAGAAAGCGTATGGCTTGAGATTTTATGACCTTACTTTTTGCAGCTTTCCTGACAAGGTTTTCGGCGTCGCAATGAGCCAAAAGATCCTGGAGGACCAAGTGAGCATGAAATGATACTAATATTATTACTCTAACTAAGCGTTTCCCCCCTTTTCTTAGCTCCGCACCATCCCTCCCAGCCCCAGCGCTGGGACGCCTAGAGACATGGACTTGGTATATCAATGACCTTATGTGCATACTTAGTGAAAAAATGTGATTTTTCCCGCATGTGTACGTTAGACTTACTGCACCGTCCGCACTGGCGTCAACGACCTCCTGGACTACCTGGCCATCACCGTCTCCCTCGTCCTCCCGCTCATACTGGGACCCTGCGTCGCTGTCGTGTTCCAGGTGAGATCAAAGGCAATTGCTTTTCCTTTCTTTCACTGTTCGAACGGGAAATACGTAGGCGGCCTATCTAGGGAGGGAGGAGGAACATGAATCGACGGCGAAGACAGTTCCAGAAAGAGAAAGAGAAAAAAGGGCCATTAATTCGGCCCTCCCTTCTCCCTCCATTTTTTTCATTTTCCCCCGTCCTTCCTCCCCCGCCAACCCTTTCCTTTTATTACTCGCGGGAGGAGAAAGGATCTAGAGGAACTGTTCCTTTTCTGCAGCTAGAGAAACTGGGACCGGGGACAAAAGGGGAAGTTCCTTCTTATTTGGTGGTCAAATATTTTTTCTCCGGAATTGGGAGAACAATGATGACAAGATAAGACGGATCTGATTGGAGTTGGACCAGAAGGCTGGTTTCCACCGTATTGCACGTGGAAAATCTTTTTTGACTCTATTCTTAAAATACCTTTCTCGAAAAAGCCCATGTCTGCAGGACCGATCGGTCTTTCGGTCTACGCCCGCCTTTTCCGTTCCGTTTTTTATCTCCGCCTTTCCATCCTCCTTTCGCTCCCAGAGTCCGCATTATCATATGAATGGGTCCCCCTCATAATGGCACCGGAGCCGGAGGATCAGGATTGGGAAAAAAACTCAAGAGAAAGAGTCATAGATGAGGGAGGGAGACGAAGCCGAAAAAAGGCCATTTGTCCACATTTCTCCTGATTTCTGTGTTGATGGCAGAGGCCTTCCGCTATCGTGCTTCGTCTTCATACCTCATCATGGACGTCTATAGGCGTCGAACCCCCCCTTTTACGCCCACTCACGCCACCGCCGCAAAAGTGGCACCTTTGCACCTTCACATCATCTTTCAGGAGAGTTTCCGGCGGCGAAATGGGCGCCGCCGCCCGCATCTTGGAAGGAGAGGAGGGGGGGAGAAAAAAGTTGGGTGCCCTGATTCGGTCCTCTTTTCTTTTTCTTTTTGCGGCCTCGTTAAAAGAGCTGCTCGGAAGCGGTTTACGAGAAGTAAAGTTTCCGAATTCCCGGCGTAAAAAAGCAAAGTTTTTTGTTTATCTTGCTTGTGCGTTTTGGTCCCCTGTTACAGTAGAAGATAATTCCTTTTTTCCCCTGCTAAGAAGGGGGGGAAAGAGGGGGAGAGCAGAAAGTCCTCCTCCTCCCGCCGCCGCCGCCGTGGGAGAGGAGGGTTGGAAAAGTTGACTCGTTAAGATAACGAATGCCTTCCTCCCTTCGGACGAACGAACGGAGGAAAGGGGAGAAGTAAAAGGCCCTTCCTCCTACTAGCCCTACTCCTCCCTTCCCCTCTTTCTCCAAGTCCGCAAAAGGAGCAGGAGGTCAGACATGTGCTTGGGCAAAAAAATATGGGGGAAAAAGGAGGGAAATTTAGATTTGCGGCAGGTTGAAAGCGGTTTGTAAAAGCGTATTTTAGTGGTGATTTGTTCTCTTTGCTCACCTGCCTTCCAAGTCCAGGTATAGATAGGAATGGGTTTTCCTTCCTACTTCTCTCTGTGTGTGTATGGGAAAGAAAGGAGTGGGAACTGGAGATGGGCGGAGGAGAAGGAGGAGGAGGAAGAAGAAGAAGAGGAGGAGAGAGGATTTGCCCCAGATTTACGCTTCTTCTTCTTCTCTCTCTCTCTCACTTTCACACACGTGCAGTAAGAGGAGGAGGCAGTAAAAAAGTTTTCTCTTCCCGCCTCCGCCCTTTTCTTTTCTTTTCCTTGGATTAGCTGGCCCGATGCTCTCCTCTTCCTCCAGAAACGGAGGAGGAGGAGGAGGAGACACTCTCTTCGGAGTGGATATGTGTGTAGCGTCTGGAAAGGAAGGAAAGGGAGATAAAAAAAGATAAAGATTGCTGTATATCTTTTGTTTTTTTCCACGCAACACAATGGTTTCCGCATTATCTGTCCATCAATTCTGGTGGCTGTGGTAGTTTAGGTGATGATGATGAAAGGGTGTTTGGATCATGAACAAAATGTAAATTAGGCCTTACAGTAATTGCAACGGTATATTCAATTCTCAGGGCCTGTCCAACGTGTTCGGCCGCTTCCTGTGCGGCCCCTCTGAGCAGCTGGCGGCGCACCTGGAGTCCGCGGCGGCGATGGCGGCGGGTCCGCTCTCCTCCGCCGCCAGGGACGCCACTAACGCCGCCAGGGACGCCGCCGCCGCCGCGGTGGCAAAGGAGAAGGGCGCCGCGGCGGCCGCGGCTATGGCGGAGGCAGACGGAGGCAACCCGGGGGCGGTGGCCGCCGCGGCCGCCGCGGATGGGGACAGCCTCGACAGCAAGGCAAGCGGAGATGCCAAATTGAAATCCCTTTTCCCCAATTTGTGGGTTTTTTTCAATGGATTTTTTTTTGCCACAGGACCTCCCCCGCCTCCGCGCCCTCCTTCGCCGCCCAGACCCGAAGAAGGGGCCAGGGTGGGCAATCATTGCCGGATTCACTCTGGTGAGAATTGGACTGTCATTTCCCCTCCTCCTCCTCTTACTAACCAATCCTTCACGAACAGGTCTTTCTGTCGACCTACCCGGTCCACATGTACGTTGCCGAGGTGTACGTGGTTGGCGACGACTTCGCCTTCCTCTTCGTCAAGTACTGCCTCGGATTCCTCTTCGTCCTCTTCGTCCCCGTCGTCGTCCTATTGCTCGAGGCGGACATCAGGGTCGGGATCAGGTCGGGACAAACCTCAACCGTCCCATATGAACAAAAATCAAGTAGTTTTTTTTTATTTAGGACCGTGTTTGGCAGCGCCGTCCTGTGCCTCCAAGACCTCGAGGGTGACGGGGCGGAGGCGGGCAAGGAGGCCGCAGGGGGAATAGCAGCAAACGAGCAGGTACACTCATTGTTATACTCTACAATATAGGGATTTTTTTTAACAAAACAAAAATCCTCAGACCCTGCTGATGGGCGACCACCACCGTCGCGGAGGCGGCAGGAACGGGGGAGGCGGAGGAGGCGTTGGGAGCAGCATCGACGAGGAGGACGAGGAGGAGCTGGAAAGGGATCAAGGGGAAGATGTTCTTCCTCCGGCCGAGGAAAAGCAACAGGAGGAGCAGCTGGACAAGAAGCTGGAACAGGGGGAGGAGGAATCTGCGGCTGGCAACGGCATCCAGCGGGTCCAGGAAACGGAGGCGGAGGTGGAGCTGGCGTGAAAGAACTTAAAAAAACATTTTAGCACAATTGACTTCAAAGTCTTGGTTGTTATAAGCCAAGCCGGACTATCTTATGAGACCAAAGGAAAACATGAGAGCCTACTTACTGTATCTATAGGGAAAAATATTCAGACTACTCTACAACAACGTCCTGTCCACAAACGTAGCAAAAAGGTCGATATTTCGATAGAAGAAAATAATTCTTCTCATCTTCCAGAGATTCAAATTGTAGTTCATAGAAGGAGGAAAAAAGTCAAGACTCGAGAAATATGCCTTCCGAAAAATACGAAAATTATTAGCTCAGCAGCAGTTTCCAGACTCACCATTTTCCAGTATTGCAGCAAGAGCGTGCTAGAAAGACAAACTCATCCATAGCCAAAGAAAATCTACCGAAAAATAGGAGCCTTCATAACATTACTTAGAAAAGCCTTCTCCTTTTCTCCACACTGCAGGGGGAAATCGAAGATTATGCAGTCCTGTACTGTACAATGCGTTCAGCAACCAGAAGAAGATAAGAAGAGGAAACGATTAATAAACGAAAACTATCCCCTTTTATGGGAGGGACTCATTGTTTTTCCGTTCCTTCTCTAGATCGCGTAAAAAAAGAAATCCATTCCGGTCACAAATCGATCGAGAGGCATCGAGGAGTGCAAGGCAATCGGAAAAATGCATTTTTTAAAACAGTTTTTTTAAGTTACAGGAACCCGGGAAGGAGACGCCATTTTATAATAAGACAGGAAACGATTTTTTGACACTTTTTCTTTCGGAGGAGCGCCTATCAATATTTTAATGTCTATACATTGTGTATCAAACAATACGTTTTTAACTAGAGAGCCTTTTAAGTGTTGATGTACTTGTAGGCGGACGTGACCGCCCCCAGGGTCATCTGGTAGAGGGAGACGAGGGAGACGCCGAGGAACATGCCAAGGCAACCTCCAACCTCGCCGACAAGGTTGTGCAGCTGGTACAGCCAGGCCTCGCGGATAAGCTAAGAGGGGGGAACAGGAATTGTGCAAATACTCAATAGAACAGTAACAGCATGCAGGAGGAGCAGTTGCAACGACATCCTATGAAAGGCTCCTACAATTTTACGTTTCGACATTTTAATGGACTTCCCCGTACTTTTTCGTTGGTGGACCTGAGCGATATGGCCAGGGCGGAGACTGTCCTGTTCCCAAATACGGCAGTGATGTGTGGGTTCTCGAAGGACCTCTGTGCCAGGTCGAACTCGGCGTACTGGCAGGGCGGGAGGCAACCCGTGAGATTCTGGAACTGCGGGGCGCCAGAGGTGAAGAGACGAAGGTGGAGGGAGAACATGGAGCCGAACTGGGCGTAGGTGGAGCAATCAGGAAAGGACGCCTGCATTATATTTTTAAAAAGAAAACATTCAATATAGATATTTCTCATTCCAGATTTTTGGACCCCGAAAAGCGCGAAAAAATCGCCAACCTTAAATGTCACACTGATTCCCACAATATAAATAAATAAAAAAATCACGTTTTTGAACAGGTTCCACGGTGACGCGCACCCGACCTCGCCCGCCACGAAGTGCTCCATGCATCGGACCGGGCTGTAGTCCGGGTCTGCCTCGCACGGGCGCGCCTCAGTGCTGAGCCGGACCCGCCGGGTCACCTCGGCCGTCAGCTGCAGGATCCCGTGCCGTTTGGGGCTGCATATTGCAAGATCATTGTCGCTTTTAAGTTGAAATTTTGAATTTGAATTATTAATTATTTTAATTTACTTGGGAAAACGATTTGCGCACTATTTTTTAGGGCGAGAGCGAAATATGGACGGCAACAGCAAGATCGTCATTACTTACGTGATGGTGAGCCCCCTCTGCCCGGCGAACTCTGAGGACATTCCGTAGGAGGGGAGGAACATCCCTTCGTTGTGGACAAAGGCGAACAGCGAGTACCCGGAGGCCAGGAAGGGGTTCTCCATGTCCAGGATGACAAAGTCCGAGGTGGCCTGGGAGTACTCGCGGCGGCCAGGCTCCTGGTGGGTGAAGCAGAAGCCCATGGCCAGGTTGACGGTGGACGGGTGCCACTGCGGGTCGCTCTGTGGGCGCGGAAAGAAACTATACCACCATGAGAAATGCAACAATATACCAACGGAAACTGCGATCAACCTGGTTCACCCCCTTGGATAAGTTTCCCAACAAAGCTCCGGGATACCTGCAGAGTTATAAATTGTGCTATTGTTTGTGTTGAAGAAGCACGGCCAGAACACTCATGAGAACCTACCTGAACGTGGTCAAGGCCAGCTCCTGCAGTGAGAACGCCCTCGTTTCGAAGCACTCCCTGAGCGGGCGACTGCCGTTGGCGTATTCGTCCTCTGGGCAGTGTGCGGAGAACTGCTGCATCTTCACCGGGTCCAGCGCCGACTTGTACGCGGGGGCCAGGCAGAAGGACAGAGGGGGCATCACCGAAGTCTGAAATTTTTATAACTGCGGCTTGCGCAAAGCTCTTCCCGTGACATCTCAATTGACGATGTGAGCGATGTGAACAAAACCAATGAGCGATTATTACCAGGCTGCGCCGGAGCGAAACGTCCTCCACTACCTGAATTTTGAAGCAAAACTACGAGTGAAGACATATCAAGCAACTCTTCCACGTCGTCACCTCCATCTCCAGGTACTTGTACACGGCGATCCAGGCCTGGTTGGCGAAGAGTCCAGCCATGACAAACAGGTAGAAGTACACGCTC
>JAAUXU010054458.1_pt1 | contig 11498 bp, 16 predicted proteins | sample 7278151 | NCBI WGS metagenome assembly JAAUXU01 (sample SAMN14350113, study PRJNA611818) | marine sediment metagenome | isolation source: surface marine sediment (1.8m) | place: French Polynesia: Moorea | collected 2018-08 | reverse complement strand
TCTTATACAATATGTAACAAAAGTTGTTATGAATTGCCCAGTGTGAGAGTTCAAGTTTCCCAACAAAAGCTCCTTCACCCCTGTTTTGAATAGCATTTCTGACGATCCTTGTAGAAGTTGAAGAGGTCTTTCCTTACCTGAACCGACTTACCAACATTTTCAGCACCCTGCTCCAATCCAAAATGCCATTTCAGGTGCACACTACGCTACAATCCGTGATTGTCAGAATCATCTCATAAATATATTTTAAAAGCCGCCATGAAATATACTTTTTTACCCATCTACCTGACACGACTAACCGTAGAGGTTGTTCCTCAGCTTGGAGACGTGTGTCTTCCTGTGCCCTATGAGCCCTGGGAACTGCAGCAGGTCGTAGGTCTCTCGGATGACTTCGATCATCTGGAAGTATCCCATGACCATTTGCAGCATGGTGGACTCTGCCTCGGCCGCCACCTGGTTTTCCACCACCCACAAGGACAGCTTCAGGTCATCTGTCGGGTAGTTGAGCTTGGACTCTAGGGACTTCTCGGCGCGGTAGTTGTGGAAGCTCTCGCAGAACTCAACGTTCTTCTTCAGGGATGACTCTAGGGAAGACAGCTCCTGCAGCACTCCCTCCTTGAGGGCGTCGTGGCCCAGCTTTATGTCCTTGTCCACGGAGAAGTCCTCGAAGATGACGGAGAGCAGCATCTTGGCGGCGCTGACGTCCTTGAGGTAGGTGCCAGTGAGCGGGAGGAAGGCCCCGAAGATGCGCGCCACCGTCTCGCTGCGAGGGACGTACTCCAGGTCGTCCTTGATGGCCTCCATCCCGGCCAGGAAGTCCTCCCAGGGCGGCACGTCGAAGACGGAGGTGCTCCCGCCGGCGTCGCTCACCAGGTGACCCATCACGGCCGACATATGCAGGGACATGGTCTTGACGAAGGCCACCACGGCGCCCTCCAGGTCCTTGTTGCTCTTCCTCGTACGGAAGGAAGGGTCTTGGAATGACATCGCAAAAGAACAAGAACTAGAGAAACAAATGTGCAATTAAAAATTAACGCAACGCAACTATCAATTTTCCACAAAGTGATCAAGTAAAAAAATCTGCCTTGCGCGAGAACGAAAATTTCTCTTATTCCACTTCGTACCTTGAATCTATAGCTTAATCAATAATTTCTTCGACAAATTGATATCACAGACTCGGACAATGGCTAAAAATGGCGAGAGATAGAAATGCTCGATATCGGTCTGCTGCCTTCCAAGCAGCAACGCGCGAAGATGGCTTTAAAAACTTTTTGATGCCGATGCAGCCTCCACTCCTTTGGGCCCCGGCTCACATGAGCCTGTACTCCCTCTCCTCGACCTCTCCGGAGCTCGATTGCGCATCGCCGCTGCCGCAAGACAAGTGCCGGAAGCGCACCCTCATCCGCATGTCCGACACGGCGGGCACGTTGACGAAACGGAGGCTGAAAGTGCCTGCGACAGAACAAGGAAGTTGAAACAGGTGCTTCCAAAGCGCGACTCGAGTCGATCGTTGTGCTACTACCTTGAATCCTGTCTCCCGGCTTGACTTGCAAGACCTGATCGGTGTACAGGACAGACTGGCAGTATGATTGCCTGTGGAAATAATTTAGGTAAGAGCAGTTTCGAGAAAACCGATATGGACTTCAAACAAGATACCTCGGCGACTCTGGCGACGTCGTGAAGGCGCACCGATACTCGTCGTCCGCGGAGGAGACGCTTCCGGGAGAGGAAGAGGAGGAGGAGGGAGGGGACGATGGCGACCCGGATGAGTTGCTGGGCCACGAGGGCATCTCCGCAGAGAAGTAAAGGGCGAAGGCGTGGACAGAGCCCGTCTTTGTAACCTGAGCAAAATAAGGACGATGAAATGTCTTTAAATAAGTTGTGCTTGGCAAAGAGACACTCGCCTCCAGGCTGAATGGCACCCTTGTGCCCAGGTCCTCGGCCCGCACGGTGTACAGGTCGAAGCTCCTCAGTTGGCAGCTCCTGCTCATCATGCTCCTCGCCGACAGGCACCCGCGGCAAGGTTCCATCAGGCCACGCTGATGAGAAAAGACATTAACAATCCAATTCCCCTGTCAGTCTACTCCCTCTATTTACTTGACGCATCGCCCTCATGTCGTAGTCGTAGATGGACTGGTTCCAAAAGTCGACGTTCTGGAACTTGCCCGCGCTGTCAGTCACGGCGCTAGAGAGAAAGAGAGAGAAAGCTACACTCAAACGACATTCATGCACAAAAAAATAGCACCTCACCATATGTGTATGGCCACCTCGTCCGGGAAGATGAGTCCCGTTCGCTCGTCGAGGAACCTGTCTCTGAGGTTGAGGAAGCGGGCGAAGCGGGAGCGGGAGAAGAGGCACTCGCCGAACCAGCTGCACAGGAGAAAGTCAACCTTGGGCCCGGCGCGGCCGCGCGGGCGGGCGCCGCCACCGTGCCGCAGGAGGGCCGCCGCCGCCGCCCCCAGGCTCTCCCCCTCTGCGTCCATCCCCACGACGGCGGCCGCCAGCCGCGACGGGTGGAACCCGTTTCCGTCCACGGCGGCCTCCTCCACCGCCCTGGCCTCCGCCGCGGTGTCTGCCAGGACGACGCAGGCCCTGGCGCCGGCACGGAGGGCGAAGTGGGAGGCGACGCCAAGGCTGCGGGTGTCGTCCAGCACCAGGCGGCCGGAGAAGGGGTTAGACGACGAAGGAGAGGACGAGGAGGACGTGGAAGAGAGGTCTCCTCCTCCGCCGCCGCCACTGGTGCCGCTCCTGCCGAGGATGGCTCGGCGGAAGGCAAGGAGGAGGGTGTCCTGCGTTCGTGGAAGAAATGTGCTGCGTGAACTTCTGTTTATAAGTAACCTTATCTGTTCAATGCCAGTGGCATTTCTTCTCACCTTGAGCCTGTGGTGATAGACGGTTTCCTCGTATGCCCTGGGGACCGCGGCCCTCGCCGCTGCCTCCCCCACCTCCGCCAGCGACAGTCGCTCCAGATGCCCCTCCACCGCGGAGGAGGACTCCAAGACGGACCCCGCCTCCGCCATTGCCGCGCCCTCGCCCCACTCCTCCCCCGGCGGAGAGGCTGGCTCCCCCACGCCGCTGTCATCCGCATCCTCCTCCTCCCCGCCAGGGAGGGTCTTGTCGCCCTCATCCTCCTCGTCTTCCTTGTCGCCCTCCACTCCAAAGGGCAGCACCGGCGGCTCCTCCTCCACCCCGGTCCTCTCCGGGCGCTCTCCGTCTCCTCTCCCGCCGGGTCGTCCGGGTGCATCCGGGTCACGCCGCCGCTGCTCTCCGTCCGGGAGGTGGGGCTGTTGTGGGTCGAGGTCCTCCTGCGTGAGTCCGTGGTAGCGGAGGAGCGCCTTGAAGTGGTTGTGGCGGTTGGCGCTGGAGGTGACGGAGGTGGCGTCCCCCGCGGGACGGTGGGGGGACATCGTCAACTAACCGACCTTCAACAACCGCCCTGACCAGCTGACCTTGACCTTGACACTTGACCAGTCACCACTCACCAGTGTCAGTGTGACCAGATTTTTTTTTCGTAAAAAAGCGTGAGAAACGGATTAAAAAAGAGCGAAAAGCGCAAGAAATTCTCTAGCCCAAAACGGACAACTTTTTATTTCATTTTTGGACTTCTTATGGTGAGTTTACTTTTCGAAATTACAATTTTTGGAAATTATTTTCAATTTTACTTCATAACAATTTCTAGCCCCCCAAAAAGAATATAGATGCGCCATTTTCCATTTCCCCTCAAGATCTGGTAGCACTGCAAGAAAGGAGAAAGGGAGGCAAAGAGTAAGACTTAATGTAACATAGTGGACCCATCCCGCGCCTTTTCCGTTTCACTTCTCTGTTCGCTGAGCGCCCTCCTTCAAGCCCTCCCCTTCCCCCTGCTTTCCTTTCCTCCCAGGCAAGGCAGGCAGAAGAGGGAGGGAGGGCGCTCAGTTTTTGGCTAATTATGCCTTTGATTTCTCAGTTATTTGTCAAAATTTTGAGTTTTATAATAGCTTGACAGTTGCAGAATTTCATGCTGCAACTGCCAAGCTAGGTCATTTTTCTGTGAGTGCCTTAATAACTGAGCAATCAAAGGCACAAGGGTTATTCCCTTCATAGCCCCACCTGTGGCACTTTCCTTTTGGCCCCTGCCGCGGAAAGGAAGAGGGCGCCTGTGTTGGCTGGCAGTGAGTCCACTGTCTCCTTTTTCCACTGTGGTAAGACTCTAATTGGAGGCAACGATCATAGAGGTACTGCACAAAGATTAGTAGAGGACTAGAGGTACAAGCAGAGATGCGTTGCTTCCTAATCTCCTACAGCAAGAACATCGTTCGTCCTCTCCAGCGCACTCGAGGGGACATACTACTAATGAAGGAAAGGAAAGTGTGGTGGCGGTTTTTATTGTTATTGCAGCTCGTGCTGCTGCTGCTGCTGCTGCTTTCGGTATTGTTGCTGCTGCAGCTGTCACTTTCGGTGTTGTTGCTGCTTACAGTACTGCTACTGGATTTAGTTGTTGTTGTTGCTAGCTCCTGCTGCTGCTGATCTTCTGCTATTGCTGTTTCTTCTGATGTTCCTGCTCCTGTTGTTCTTAGTTCTCTTACTGCTGCGTACCTACTATTGCACTCGTTGTTGCTGCTGCTACTACGAGGATTTCTACCGCACCTACGACGCGCTGAAGGACTACGAGAGGATTTCAGTTCTGTGCGTAGACGTATTTAAAAACTCATGTCGAACAAAAATATATTCATTCTGCGTTATATGGGGATTGAGATTACAGCTTTTATTTGATTAAATTAGATTTTTGTAGTGAAGTCGTTGAGCCTCCTGGTCTCCCTTTTCCAGGGCCGCGTGTACTTCTTCCCCCACAGCCCCCCGCGGTTGAAGGTGTTGAAGGAGCCGAGGACGAAGTCGTAGGTGCAGTAGGGGTCCACGGAGGAGAAGATTCTCATTTCTTCCTTCTCGTCCTCCTCGTCCTGTTCTGCGACGGCTTCTTCGTCGTTTTCAGTGTCTGAATTCGTATCCATTTCAGAGTCACAGTTCACAGCTTTTTCTTTGACTTCGGTTTCGTCTTCTGCAGACTCTTCAGCAGATTTGGCTTTAGTTCCGCAGTTCAAATCGACGATTACGAAGCCCTCCTCTTCATCTTCGCCAATGACGTTGCAGCCGTCGACGATGTCAAAGCCCTCCTCTTCCATCTCCTCGGAGGAGGAGGGGGGGGAGACGGAAACGCTCATTTCGAGCTTCTGAGGCTAACTGGGAATGCAGGGTGCCGAAAGAAGTCCCTTTAAATAGCCAAAGTGCTTCTTTATCTCTCACCGGCGATTTCATTTGTCTTGCGACATTCTCCGTCGGGGAACTGTAGGCAATGGTGCAACACAGGTATGACGCATATAGGAAGGCGGCGGCGGCGGCGGCGGCGGCGGCGGCGGCGGCTGACGGAAAGCAATCAGCGATTGGGAAGTAGCAGCGAAAACCCGTCCGAAATATTGCATTTTGTCGCTAGCAAGCAAGTGTCGAAAAAAGATCGTTGAAGACTACATACTTAAATTATTTTTCTGCCGCGTCATGGAACTAACGTTGTACGGGAATTTCTTTTCTTTTTCGTATGTGATGAATTCGCTACGCTCCCTTGCGCTCATAACCATCAAAATCCCCCCCCCAAAAAAAAAAAACCACTCATCCCTTGGCGGGGCAGCTGCAACAGAACATTTCTCTCTCCCGTGAGCTGCGACGCGATTTAAATCGGGCAGGAAGTGAACTGGAGAGACTTGAGCCACGTAACAAACTCACGGTAGTTTCACCGAGGAAAAAAAAAACCGACAGATGTTTTCCTTCCCCCCAAACAGCAACAACAACAGCATCGTCGGTACTCTCCTCTTCCTTCCCATTGAAATAGTGTGGGGGAGAAAACGTAGGTGGCGAGCAGCTGGACCAAAAAAATGGTTTTCCACTTTTCCATGAACGGTCGCCAAAAAAAGGAGGAGGAGGAGGAGGATGACCCATCAGATTGCGCGGAAGGAGAAGAGGCCAGGTGCCAGAGTGGAGAAAAGATATACAGAACAGAAAAACTGACTCCTCCTCGCTTTTTCCACGCTCGTTTGAGGGGAGATCATGTCGGGGATAGGATTGCCCCAGGAACTAAAGTTGCCTACATGCAGAGTGTGCGAGATTTCAATTATTTAGACAGTGTGGAAATAATGTGTACTATATTCATCCCCAGCAAATACATATACGAGCATGCTTCCCCCCTTGTAACAGCAATATAGATATTAATCTCTCCCCGTCCATCTCTGAAGAAAAATCATCACACCAAGCAGCTGAAATTGGTCAAATTGTTGAATTGTGTCACATAATAATTGTTCCCCTCAATCCTCACTTCTTGTAATAATCCTTGAGTCCATCCGTATCAAATTCCTCCCTTGTTAGCAAGGTGAGGATGGTGGTGAAGCTATTCTTGTTGGTGCCGCTCTGGCAGCCCACCACCCACACACTGTACGAAAGGCTGAAATAAGGGGGAGATAGAAATTTTGTGACGAAGTTGATTTGTCAATTTATCTAGAGTTGCTTTTGGACCTAGAGTTGCTTTCGGACAGCTTCGATAAGAAGTTCTTGCCATTAGAGCAGGTTATCCTGGCCTCCCTGGGGAAAAAAACAAGAACAGGCTAAATTCGACGACCTGAGGCGAAGATTTACAGAAGACTTTCAAAGCATGACAAAGTTTGTCATAAACTTGTCATAAACTTTGACAAAAGTGCCATAGAGCGATTTGAGCAATTTTGCGTTTTTGACCTCCAAAATGACCTTTAAATTCAAATTTGACCTGATCTGCCCAACATAGTTTGGGGGTTTTCTGAAATTTTCTGTCATGCACTCCTTAGACCTTAAATTTGTGATTCAAATCTTTTTTGGTGGTTTTCTCAAAACCTACTGGTTACACAGGGGTCATTTCAGCAAAGTTGTCCTAACTTTTGAAGATCTACCAAAGTTATCTCTGACTTTGAACTACGATGTCATTAAAGTGCTCAAAAACTACGTTTCCCCACCACTACCAACAACAACAACTCAACAACAACCCCAAAAATTGGGACCATTACTTGACCTGGCGGCTATCGCTTAACCGATTTTTTTTTGTAATCTCACTCGTGTCCAATAAACTCCCCCTCCTTGGCCACCACGTAGATCAGGAAGGAGCCGCCGGGATACTCGTAAAAGTCGGCTCTCTCCTGGAAATTAATAAATTTCTTCCTATTTCCCACATGATTACAACATGGCCACCACCTTGTAAGTTCCGTTTCCGAAGCCTATCTCCCTGAGTTGCGTGTGGTCGCAATCGGCCTTCTCCACCCCCGAGTCCCGACCCACCCGGGTCTCGCTGGCGGTATTATTCGGGCAAGTGGGACGGTGGCCTTTAATAAGTACCTCCACCGTTCCCAGGTCGAGGCTCAGGTCCTTTTTAGTAGAGAGAAAATCAATTCCCATAGAAGTATAATTTAAAAAACCTTTTCTTCATACTGCATTTTTCCAGGAGAGCTCCACGGAGTGCCATGGCTTGGGCACCAGGTGAACCTGCCCAGGCAAAATATTGTTATGTGAAGTTGTTTCAGGGGGGAGAGGGTCACATGGCCGAAAAAAAAAAGTCAGATTGGCAATTTGCCCCCCCTTGTCCTGAGAAAGTTTTTTTTACCCCCCCCCTTTGCCACAAGAATTTTTTTCCCATACTGCAAGTAAAAATCACAAAAAATAGTGCCTAAAACAGCAAAATTACACATATTTTTAACCAATTTCCAAAACTCCCTCGAAAAGTGAATTTGTAGGGCTCTTTTTGCAATTTTACAGTACCCTTAACCCCCCCATTGGAGCAAAAAGTGCTTCTCCCCCCTGCAGGAAAAATCCGAATCCCCTCCTGCCGCCCACCACCGTGCCCAAGTATGCCAAAGAGGCATAATATAACATGTATGCATAGCTAGCTGGGTACGGACCCCTCGAATTTTGAAGGCTAGGGGGGGTCTGCTACATAAAGTTTGTAAGTTCCTACAATGGGATCCGGAGGCTAGGCGGGGGGTTCATAACCCTGACCCCCTGCGTGCCCAGGTATGCATGTATGCGTTCTTTGGTACACAGAGTTGAAAGGAAAGTTTTGGAGGCAATTTTGTCCCTTCGTGTAACAAATTTTGTGTTCTTTTTTGTGAAATTTGCCTCACCCTACCACCATACGAGGGCAGGGGGGGGGGAAGGGGGGAAATACCCCCCTCCCCGGACATCCAAAAAAGTGCTCTCCCCTTGGCCAAAATTTTTATTTACTACTATTCCCCCCCAAGCCGCCGCAGGCGGCACAACCTCCCTGTCAGGAGAAACGTTTACTCCCCTCTACGGTATGGTTGCTTGCCCATGTGCGGACCCATGCATAAAATGTTCCATATCATCATCAACCACAGCAAGAACAAATACTGCAGCAGCTACATCAACAACAGCCACCATCATGCATTTCATGACCTGTGTCATCCTACTGCTTCAGGTACAACAAAGAGCTACAATTTCCTCCCACTTTCTCATGCAAGCATGATAAGGTCACCTCCTTGATGAGCCCAGCTTCGGAGAGCCTGACGACGGCCGCCAGGTTGTAGTAATCCTCTCTCTCAAAAGCCAGCTCAAAGTTCAAGAAGTCGCCGGGAATGTCGGTGACGGGAAGCTCAATGGAAATGTAGATGTTTCCGCGATCGTCGCTCTCTTTTTCTATGCCCGTCAGGTCGGAGCACCGGGCGTCCTCCTTGACGCAGGTTGCAGTCACCCCGGGGAGCCTGGAAGCGCGAAAATGCTATTTCAGTTTGGCATGGCTGGGAAAAAGGTTTTCTTGCCTCAGCGATGTGCGGTTGTCGTAAATGGTGACCTGCCCAAAACGATTTTTTTTGTTTCTCGAGCTAAAAATTAATAAGTTTTGCTTTTACCGTGCAATTCAGTGTTGCATTTCGTACTGGAGTCGTGGTTGAAGTGGTGGTGGTTGTCGTGGTAATAGTGGTGGTAGTAGTGGTGGTAGTGGTAGTGGTAGTGGTAGTGGTAGTGGTAGTAGTAGTCGTAGTAGTGGTGGTGGTAGTTGTGGTAGTTGTGGTGGTGGTGGTTGTGGTTGTCGTGGTAGTGGTAGTGGTAGTGGTAGTAGTAGTGGTGGTGGTGGTAGTGGTTGTCGTGGTGGTAGTGGTAGTTGTGGTAGTGGTTGTCGTGGTGGTAGTAGTAGTGGTTGTTGTGGTAGTGCTAGTAGTGGTAGTTGTGCTAGTGGTTGTCGTGGTGGTAGTAGTAGTGGTTGTTGTGGTAGTGCTAGTAGTGGTAGTGGTGGTAGTGGTTGTTGTGGTAGTGCTAGTAGTGGTAGTGGTGGTAGTGGTGGTATCAGGTTCCTCGGTGGTCTCGTCCCCTCCCACCCTGAGGCAGCAGCGGGAATAGTCCGTCTCGCAGTCAGTACAAGTCACCCAGGGCTTGGAACCTGGATTATTTACACAATACATGTAGTTGTTGTATGGACACTTAAGCCAAATCCAATTTCCAAACCGTAGCAGCTCGTTTTAATGTCTGGACACTTTTCTCCCGCCTTCAATGTCTCGTTCCAGCGACACCTTTCAAATCATATTTTTTTAAAAAGAAATAATATTTTAGTGGAATTTGGAAGGGAAACTGCGATCTTCGATGACACTCACTTTTGCACCCTGACCCCCGGGTCCAACTTCACCAGGTCGTCCCTCCTCTGACAAGGGTTGCTGCAATCGCCAGGATCTTCGTAACGGGGACCTGGAAAAAGAAATTAAAAACGTCCTATTTTTTGAGGGGAAATGTACGTGTGTTTTCTATAGCACCGTTAATGCACTCGTCGTTGCATACGCCCCCTTCGTCCGCCGCCAAGGCCTCCTCGCCGCAGATGCACTGGTTGGGCTCCAAGCAAAAGCCGGAGGGGGGACCGCGGAGGGAATCCTGTAAATATTTCAAAAACATACCTTGTTTACCCAATTTGTTAAACTTTTTTTGTGCGTCATTTGCCTTTGATCCCGGGCAGAGCCAGTATGTTTGGCACTGTGTGCAATTGGGCCCAAAGTACCCCTCGCGGCACAGGCAAGTCCCCGGCTGCGAAAAACCACGCATAAAATAATAATATTATTTCAAAAAACCATTTTTTACAACTATCAACCTTTTTGCAGAACCCGTTCTTCTCGTCGCAACCGTGGCTACAAACCGGCCGGTCGCAGAGGTGGCCCATCCATCCCTCCTTGCAGGCGCAAGTGTGGGGCTTGGTGCCCTGGACAAAACATACATTTATTTTGTACCTCAAATCGGAGAAGTTTTTTCTTGCATTTTCGCAAGTCCCGTGCAGGCACCCCGGCAGCGCCTCGCATACTGTGCAGTTGGGACCCCTCAATCCCTCCTTGCACCGGCAGACACCGGGGGAAACACACTCCCCAACATCCGGCGGGCAATTGTCGCAAACGGCTGCGAATGAAAATAGTTTTTTCCCAAAAAAACCATAATTTATTATGTGGGAAATATTTCTACGGCAATCGCAGTACGCCCCACGGTACATTGGCCGTCCCGTGGTCTCATCCTCGTCACAGACGCACTGGAACGGCTCGTCCTCGCAATGACCGTGCACGCACCCGGGAAGGGGAACACAGCGGTTGCAACACGGGCCCTCCCTTAAAATGGATAAACATATTTTTCAGAAAAAAATATTTTTATTTTGCTAAACTCACCATCCGACCTCGCACGCGCACACGTCCGGCCTGACGCACTCTCCGTTGACGCACCTTTCTGCGTAGCTGGCGTTCAGGTAGGAGCAGTCGCACACAGGCGTAGGGCAAGGGCTGTTGGAGACAAACATATTTAATATAAGGTAATGTTTTTGAATGGTTTTACTTCAGTGGATCCCTGCAGTCTGGGTCATCTGGCTCCTTCCACCCCGGCAGGCAGATGGGGACCCCGTCGTCGTTGCAAATGAAGGTGTGCGATTCCTGTGCAAAAAAATGGCAACACAAAAGTTAATGATGGGAATCCATTGCACCTGGTTTTTTAAATAAACGGTTGTACCTTTAGATTCTCTGCCCCGCACACCCAGTTGTCTCCCCACAAAGCGGTGAAACTGTAAAGTAAAAAGTAAACGCGATTTGAAGGGAATATATATATATTTTTTAAAAAAATTAAACCTCAGCTTTCCAGCCCAAGCATACTGTGGCCTGTTTGAGAACACTGCCAAGGAGAACAGAATCAAAGTCAGATGGTGGCTTGCCATCTCAAACTGAACTCTGGTGGTAGATTCAAGGCCGGGAACTCCTTTTTATACTCTCCCAATATCAGAAATTAAAGATAAATGTGTTCCATTTCTTAGTGAGAACATTTCTAGCGAGGCGCGGGGGACATTTATTCCCCCTAAAATGCCGACTGTTGAAGGAAGCTTTTTTAAAACATGGTACATAAATTTGTGTGAAACAAACGTGCGTCCTGTGCGATCGGATTTAAGCTTAACGGAGTGAGAGGAGGAGGCGGCTGTGGCGGCCGTCAAG
>JAAUXU010000465.1_pt1 | contig 11501 bp, 11 predicted proteins | sample 7278151 | NCBI WGS metagenome assembly JAAUXU01 (sample SAMN14350113, study PRJNA611818) | marine sediment metagenome | isolation source: surface marine sediment (1.8m) | place: French Polynesia: Moorea | collected 2018-08 | reverse complement strand
TGAAAAGAGAGGGGAGAGGGGGGTCACACCCCATTCTGAAATCATAGTGAGAGATATCACTGATATTGAGAGAGATACCACTCTAACTCAAGGTCAAATTATTTAAAGTTAACCAGTTCTTTTTGCTAATTTCCGCCGCAGGTCATTGAACAAAGTATGTTCTTGTTCCCTCTTTGGCAGCGGATTCAATCGCCTCTGATTGAAGATTTGTTCCCGGGAAATTTGCAATTCTCGCCTCCGTACCTCGTCCTTCCCCGTTAATGGTTTTCCTACAAGTCCCCCCATCCCCCCCCCCCTTGGCAGGCGAAGGAGGGCGTGGGGAGGCCTCCATTCCATTCCCAAGATCAGGCCTCTGCCGCTGAGGTTTCCAAACAGCACAGAAGGAGGAGAAGGAATAGGAAAATTCTCCTCGGGTGTCGGGGACGGATAAGGAGGAGGAGGAGGAGTCGCAGCCAAAATAGTATACAACGTGAGAGCCCTTCTTTTCTCGATGGTGGGAGGGAGGCTTTGAATACATTTGGGCGGCGCGGGGAATAAACGGAGGTGGCAGAAGAGAAGGAGGAGAAGAAGGGGGGGAGTGAGTTGGAACGGAACGGAACGAGAAGGGGAAAGAGCGCACAACGAGGTAGATGTACGTGAGCAGCGACCGCGCCTGGCAGGGTTCGGTATACGTGCATATAGCTCCCTATCCAGGAGGGTTTTTCCTCCTTCCTCCCCTGCGTGCGCCGAGCTGATGGGAAAAACATGACTTCTGACTTTTTTTTCAGGAAGAGTCTCTGGCGGAAGAAACGGAGGGGGAAGGAAGAGGGAAGGGGTCCCAGCTCGATGCCAAGAGGAAAACGGGGGGGACAGGGAATGGCCCGTGCCCACGGTCATCGGAGAGGAGACAATAAGTACAACCACTTAAGCGCTTCTGTTTCAAGAAAACGTACTCCTGACAAATTCAACAAGGGAGGCTTTCAAACTTTGGTGAATCCTTCGCATCCTGAAGAAGGCCTTCACATCTCCCTCCTTCTTCTTCCTCCTCCGTCCCATAAAGGCCATAAAGATGCCACCGGGGGGAGATGGAAGGAGAAAAGAGGAGGAGGGGCGAGGCTCCGACTCCAACTCCGGCCTCGGTCGAGTGCAGCAAAACATCAGCTTTTTTGAAGATGGCTCTTCCTCCTCCTCTCCAGCAGTTGGCTCCCCACTCCTCCCCTATTTCTTTCCCTCTACTCTCCGCCGCCCGCGCAGAAATGTCTCTCCTTCCATCATCTTCCGGGAAGAGGAGAGAAGGCCGCGTGTGTTTCTCTCGTGCAGCAGTTCATACGGTAGGAATACTGGCGAAAAGAGCTAGGCGCTTTTCAAGCCTTTTCCGGCGGAAAGAAAAAACACTTTCTGGAAAGATCACGGTGAATTGAAGAAGCCAGGCATGACCATCACATTAGGCAGATTTTTTCGAGGAAGTCAGCATTTTCTTCGTAGAAATCCCATTTTCCTTTATTGTCCTTCCCCCACGCAATAGCGATCCCATCCTCCTCAGGCGGTTTCCAGGCGGAGAAATGCACTTGCACCTGGCGCCGACATGCAGCGGAGGGCCACTCTAGAAAAGTGGACGGGAAAGAGGGGAGTCCCTCCAACCGAGAGGGGTCGAGAAGTCGGACGGAGGTCGGAAAGCGGCTGGAGGAAGGGCGATATCGAAGGTGGGCGTGTGAACTGAAGTGAGAGGGAAAAGAAGGAACGAGGATCGAGGATCCCTGTTTCTGATGGCAGCCCTGAGGAATAAGAAAGGTGTATTTTCTCGCCGTATAATTTCACCGACTCGGGCAAAGAAATGCGGTCAAGGCGCCCTTCTCCTTTTTATTTTCTGTCCTTCCTTACCCCACTCCTGCGTTTCTGTGGGGGATAGTAATACAGATTACACACACACGGGCGCACATGACCTCCTTGGGAGGTTCAGAGGGAAAGAGGGATGGGGGAAGGGCAGCAAGTGTCACTTTCCACTGTCCCTCCTTCCTCCTCCTCCACAAGAGGAGTGGAATACAAGGGGACGGGAAGCACTTTTGGTAAGCATGCAGCGAGAAGAAAGAGGGGGAGGGGAGGCCTGGAAGAGTGGGAGGAGGAGAGTCTGAAGCGGTGCTACCGGCAGGCAGAAGTTGTACACAGAGAGGGGGAGGAGGGACGGGAGAAGCTACTGGTGGAGGGCTGGAGGCTGGTGCTTTCGGAGTGGGGTAGTAAGTAGCACAGTAGTACAGGGTAGGTGGTGGTAGTAGAAGAGGCAAAGGCGACAGCTGAGTTGACTCTTCCTCCTCCCTCCCCCACTCCAAAGGCCCCCCTCTCACTCCTCCCCAGCCAAAGCCAAAAGCCCCGCTTCTTCCTCTTCCCCATTATTGCGGTGATTGATCGACCAAAAAGCCCCTCCTCCTTCCCCCCTGAAAGACTGACTGACGTCACTCCCGATATCCAAAGACGGCCTCATGTGTGGAGGCAGGGGGAGGTCCCTTCCCCCCAACAATAGCCCGAAGGGGAGAACACTTTGAAAATGAAATAAAACCCGTCTCTCCTGCCGCCCCTTGCACTGCGTGCGGCGAATAGAATGATTGCGGTGCGCAAAAAAGAAGAGGCAGATTGATGGCAGATCCCGATTGCGACCCCCACCCTCCGGCCCAACCAGTCCGATGAATATGTAATGTTGCTGCGGCGCAGCAATTAGAAACCCCCTTGCCTCCCTTGTTTGAACGACCGATTGTTCCGCGCATATCGTCCCTATAACAGTGCAAAAATAAACTTTTTGGAGTCCAGCTGCTTTTCTCTCATACCTTTGTAAAGGTAGTATTGCATGTTTTATGTGTTAATACAAAAGGAACCTTCTCCCACCCATTCTATTTTTCCTCTCCTATTACTCCACCTCGGACCATTAAAGGAATTGGACTACATGTACGTACTCAGTGCCGAGGTGAGGGTATGGGCAAACCTGTGACCAACCAAGTAGAGTAGGGAAGAAACAAAATAAGAGAAAGGCGCTACCGCATAATCATCGCCGGGCTTTTATTCTACTCTTGCCATTGTTCGGCACTGGTCTATTTTCTCCGTATTATCGGCGAATTCCAGAGGATGTGGCCTCAGAACATATGGTTTGCGCGCAAACTTACCGCGCCTGTCAGCGAGATTGACGATCATTCTTATGTAGTTAATAAATTAGGGATATGCCGGTACGTAGTGACCGACACTCCTTTTCAAAGAAGAGTCCTTTTCTTGTAATTTCCCACAACGCATAATTGGTATAGCATGTTTGAAACTTGGAACTTCGTCAAGTTCTACATAGTAGGATGAACCGATCCTTCTGGTGCTCCCTGTGGGCCGCGCTGACGTGAGGAAAAAGAAAGGGGCAGGAAGAGGAGAAGAGGCCTCATATATTATGGACATGAGCTTGCGCGGCAAGTGAGGAAGAAAAAGTATTTGCACGTATGCCCTCTCTTTTGTTCTGGATTGAGGATACACGCACTGTTGTACGCAGTTTGAGGTACTCCATAAAATGTGAGTTAAGAGCAAGTTGACTCTCGTTTAAAAACTGTTCTGCGAAAACTCATCCAATCCTCAGAGAGGAAGGAAGCGTTTGCTTTTGTATTACTTTTCACACCAACTTTCTTTGGATGCGAGCCGTACCATAACCACTGTACGGTACAAACAAGACGTCCTATATTTTCGTGCACAATGCAAATCTAATGTTGTCCCCCAGCGGCCTTTCTTGGCGGATGAAAGATTGCTCCCTGCCGATACAGGTTACAAACATGACATAGAGGCGCTCTCGGCAGGAAAGGGAAATTGATTTAAGGAGATGCATATGCGACATCTAGATGCCCCTATGTCTATGAGACGAAAAGATAGGAGATGGGAGGGGAGGGAGGGGAAAGTGCTGCCAAGATCGCTTGTAGGACTCATTTGCGCCATCCAAAGAAGGAGGGGAGGGAGGACTCCTTGGAAAGAGGGAGGAATGCGTGCTAGAGGGTATACGTACTACTATATAGAGGAGAGATACTACCTTCTATGCACGAACGCACGGGGGCCAGCAAGCAGTCCTAGCAGGATGAAAGGAAACAAAGGGGGGGGGGAATAGAACGGGGGTGTGACGGAAGGTCGCCCCCTCGCTTGACGGCAAGTGTGCCCCCGACCCCGCCTCCAACTGCGAGACGGGGGTATATGACGACGACGGTGGAAAGAGGTAGGAGGTGCCAGGGCTAAGCTAGAGGTGGGCGGGATCGAGGAGGAGGAGAGGGCGGACTTAGGAGACACGTCGTCCTCGGTTGTTGGCGAAGGAGGGAGGAAGGACTCAAGCGAATGATACAGTGAGTGGGGCGGAGAAGAGAAAGGAGGGCAGATGGATGGGATGGCGGAGGTGCGTACGTAGGTGCATGGGGTAGGTAAGACGGACTGAGGGGGGGAAGGGAGGGGGAGCGTGGCAACGGCGCCAGATGGCGACGCGAGGATCGAGGTGGAAGAAGAAGATGGGCATTAACTAGGCATGGTGGGACGGAAGAAGAGGGGGACGGACGGACGCGAAAAGTGCTCGAAAAGGAAAGGATGCACAATTCCATTCTTTTTTTGCTGAGTAGCTGTAGTGGGTATGTGTACAAGCGCTCCTACATAGGTAGTATGCAACTCTCCCCAGGTTTCGGGGAAACTGAGACTTTCTTGCAGTAATACTGCCGGCTGAATGCACTTTGCGGCCTCCTGAGGCCACAAAACAGGGTATTCCCATTTCTAAGTAATACAATTGTACTTCTCCTTTCTCCTCCGAACCGTATCCTAAAGGACAAAGGCATGCTAGAAAGGGTAAAGGGGCAGCCAGCAATGCAAGTGATAACGGGGCTCTTCTCGTCCCACTGGAGAACCCGCTTCCTCCCCCCTACTTTTGCTTTCTTCTCGGAGTTGTATACCGTACAGTATTACTTTCTCTCTCTCTTCAAGGAGCGGCGGCGCAACCTTCTTTATGTCTTGATAGCATCTAACCCGCCGTCCCTCCCTCCCTCCCCTTCTTCCACGCGATGCCCCCGCCGTCATCCTTTTCTCCTTTCTTATCCCAAGAGTAGCTTCTTCCTCCTCTCCCCTTTTATCCGTAGGCATCCCCTCCCCCTCCTCCACGGTACACAGGAAACAGAACCAACTGATCGGAGGAAAGAAGAAAAACCTAAAAGCCAACCAAGGAGGAGAAGGTAGAGTTGAAGTTGGGCGGAAAGGGAGGATGGAGGATGGAGCTTCTTACAAAAGAAAACAGTTGTACCAAGCTGGATCGGAGTGGGAGGAGGTAGAAAAAAGTTTCCCCGATCCGAATTGCCTTGATGCTTATCTTTAAGAGCTCCTCCTCCTCCTCCACTCCCTTCCTCCTCGTCTGTCCCGTTTCTTCTCCCCCTGTCTTTCCGCCTCCTCTTCCCTCCTTTCCCAGAAGAGCCCTTTTTTCCCCTTGATCGAACTTGTCTCTTTGTACGCAGGCAGGAGGGGGGGGACGTGAGCTGGGCGCGGAAGAGATGCCTTCACGTTCGTCTCCCACTGATCTCTTCCTCCCCCCCCCCCACCCCCCGTCAAGATACTACCTACACTGGTACAACCAAACAAAACCGCTGAGCCCTCGCTGGAGGAAGAAACTGACGGCCTTGCCCTGTCGCTTACGACCTCTGCTTTGCCCCCTGCTTTCTCCCCATGGGACGAACTTCATAAAGCTCACAAACGCATGCAAACAACTCGCCAAGGGCACAATTGCAATATGAAACGATCCCCACTCGTAGGCGAGTCTGTATTTGAATTATACTTTGTTGCTGCTTTGTGAAACCTTTCTCCTTCCTCTCCCTCTGTGATCGAGGAAGAAGAGGAGTGGAGACGGACGGACGCACGGAGCCACGGACCGCCGTCCGACATCACAGAGATTTCTTCCTTCCTGCCGCCGCTGAGGAGGAGAGGAGACAGCGGAAAGGAAGACCTCCTTTTCCTCCTGGCCGCGCGTAAACTTTTCCTTTGAGCTTGGCACCTCCCCCTTCCCCTCCCCTTTAGTCCTAGCCCTCTTGTCTTTGCGTGACTTGGCAAGTAAGTACTGCCAGAGCGAAAAAAAGTGGAGAAGACTTGGGGGCCTCTCCCCCTCTCCCTGCTCTCTACTCTTTCGCCACCGTTGCCGAGTTTTCTTCGCCAGATATGTCTCTCTTACCCCGCAGGGGTGGGTGGGACGAAAGCAGTGGTTCCTTTTTTTGCCTCTCTCTCTCTCTCTCTCTCTCTCTCTCTCTCCACTCTCCTCCTCTCCTACGATGAGAGGGAAATTTATTGGTCTGCCGCCGCGGAGGAAGAGGCACCAGTATGAGAACCACTTAAAGAGAGAGAAAATTGCCTCCTTTCTCTCTCTTCCTCTCTTCCCGATCCCTCTTCTCTTCTTCCACCGGCGAAATCCCTACTTTTCCTTTTCTTTCCCTCTCCGAGACCCTAAATTAGAACTCTTCCTAATCCATTAAAACCACGGCTGGAAAAAAGAGCAGAAGCTTCATAGGAACTGAGACTCGAATCTCCTATCCTCCCAAAGTCCAATGCTAAAGCCATTTTTCCTACTTAGGTACTCCCTTCCAGGCCCAGTACATGTCGGTCCGTAGTGCACAGCAACTATAGTTGCATAGATATATATGCATATCTGAACCCGAAAGCTGAATGCGCCCGGGTGTTCGGCCCACAACATGCCAATGGAAGGAGGCGGAAAGGGAGGTGGGGAGGAGAAAAGTGAAAACTATCTCTTCCCTCCTCTTTCACCGGCTTTTCCATCGTGGCTTTCGTGTGGCGGGAAGGAAAAGAGGAAGGAGGGATGTGCCGTCATCAATCATGGGCTCTCTTCTCTCTCTCTCTCTCTCTTTCGCCTTTTCCTCTTCTCCGCTACTCCGCACGGTTCTCCCCTGCCCCAACCATCCCGCCCGACCGTACGTCGATCGTCGTCTTGCGACGTCGGTGCGCCGAGGCGCGTCGCAGACTCGTATAGTCAAAATGAGGGTCTCTAATGAGCCGATCACAATTCTCAAGGCCAAGGCAGGCTGGCTCAGTTCTTTTAAACTGCTTCGTTGAAGCAGAGTTTGAATGTTCTAGCGCAATGTGCTGCTGCCCCAGGATATGACGAGAACCATGGATGTTACTGTGTAGGTCTCAGTGAAAGCCACGTATGAAGGAGTGTACTTATCCTTTCCGTCTCTCTCTTTTCCCCGCTATCTTTTCCTTCTCCTTCTGCTCACGGAGTTGGCGAGGGGAGCGATGGGGGGTGCTGCCACACACTCGTTCGTTGGTGGGAGGCCCATTTTCGCGCCCGGCCGAGCGTAAGGGACCGACCAACAAGATAGCAAGAAGAGAGAGTGAGAGAAGAGGGGAGAGGCTACTTTTGGGAAAGTTTGACGAGGAGCCGACGACACCGTCATCCCCACCCCCCCTGCAGCCATCTTTGGCGTCGCCTAGTGCTGGGGAAGGAAGTATCACCCCGCACTACGTACAACTAGGAGGAGTAGGAGAAGGTAGGCAAACACTGCTGGCGGGATGTAAGAGAGGAGACCCTTCTCAGTTCTTCATCGCTCTAGGCCAAAAAAGAGACACCACCTCTCTTTCTGGGTCGATCGGCAACTACCTCCTCTTCCTTCCTCATTTTGACCGCAATAAATTTGGAAGCAAACAGGAGAGGATTTCTCTGGGCAAGAGGTATCAGGTTTTTAATCCCTCACGCCTGGTTGACCGAGAGAACCGGATGAACCAACTTTGAGCAAGGCTGCCTGGAAAGAAGCCAAACACAGTCCTCCTCGACCACTTTTTTGTTTCTCCAGATCTTTTTTGCCTGCAAAGGTCTGGCTGGCAATTCCCCCCCGTGTCTATACTGGGAAGGGGGAAGTACGAAGGGGGAGGCCCCCTCTCCTCTCCCCGGTGTCCACCGCCGTAAATAACGAAGCAGCCTGGGGAGAAGGAGGGGGGAGGGGGGATGTGGGGCCCCCGAGGGATTGAGGTTGGAGAGAGGGGGAGGGGGAGGAGCAGGAGGCGGATCTAGAAGGGGGAAGGGAAATAGATGTGCAGGGAAGAGTCCTCTCCGATCGATATAGAGGTCAGAGGGAAGAGGATCAAATCATTGTCCCTCGGACCTTCCGAAAAAGAGGAGAAGGGGGATCTTTGTTGGGGAGGAAGGGACAGGATTTTCCGAGGGTCTCCATGAGGGAAATTCCCTCTGCCACCGAGCATGAAAGGACGTTCTAGAGGAGGATGGAATGTGCTTGCTGTATGCTATTAGACACCCACATGTTTCTTTGGGAGGAAGGCTGGAATTTACGCTTGCTGTACCTGCTCTTCAATATCTGCTCAAATGAAAAGTGAGAGAGGCAATTTCCCTCGGTCATATATAATATATAATATATATATTGTGCGTTGGTATGTTGCAGGTCTGGCAAAAGGCGCCTTCTGGAGAGATTTCTAAAAGGTTACTTTTATACCTTGAGGGGGAAACATGGCTATCTAGTAAGCCTTCTGTTACTACATAGTGTTTTTCGGTAATGATAGGGCAGAACTAACCCGAGAGGCTGAATTATAGTCCCTTCCCCAGTTTTCTTTTTGCCTCTGCAACCATCCAGGCGAAGGGAGAAAAGAGGAACAAACCGTCTCTCTCTTTGCTGCATGCTGGGATGGGGGGGGGGCAGCAAAAAAAAGTTGCGAGGCAAAACTCAAGAAAGCACAGGGAAGAAGGTAGAAGAGGGAAAAAGGAGCAAGCCCCCCCCCCGCTGTGGGCCGACCGACCCCGGTTTCGCCCTCCCCCCCTGGGTTCGTTCTGTTCCGGCTGCAGCCACCGACGCCGGCCACCGCCACCGCGGAGTAGATAGGAAAAGGAAAAGCGGAGCAGGGGAGGAAGGAACTTTTGGCGGAAAAAAGTTGTAGAAAGTAGTAGCCTCCGAGAGGGAGAGGGAGAGAGCCCTGCAGAGTTCCTTCCCCGCCTCCGTCGCCCCAGGGAGGAGGAAGAGGAAAGGCGAAAGTGCACAAGTAATAAGCGGTCCTCTCGTGGAAACAGGAGGGATTGTGGACATGAAGGCCCAGGGGAGGAAAGAGACGGGGACGGAAGCGGAAGACAAAGGAGACGCAAAGAGGCTCTTATCGAAATAGCCTCGCAGCTGTACAAAGGTATGTCGTATTTTTTCTTCTGGGACCACATTTTACCGAAACAGCAGGTGGCTCTAGAATTGAGGGAGAATTAAGGAAGAAGAAATTTTGGCTTCGAAAAAGAAAAAGGTCGATGTCCCTTCCCTCTTTTATTTCCAGCTTTTCCTCCTGATCAATTTGTGTGTACACTGTACAGTATGGGGTACAATAGCTGGGGGCGTCTGGTGTATGAAGTTGTTGCGACCCGAAAGGGGCGGAAGAAGAGGGGGGGGGGGAGCCCTTTTGATCGCGGCCAACAGGCCAGGCCTCCTTTATTCCTTGGAACAGCCGCCGCACTCCCTTGCAACCCCTGCCTCCCTCCCTCTCGCGGGTCCTGGAAACGATTATTGGCATTTTGTTGCCCCCGGCGCCCATTTACGGGTAAGAAGAAAGGGGGTCCACCACGTCCAGGTCCCCCCTCCTCCTCCCACTCTTCGTCGCCCGTAAGTGGCCCGAATGGCTTGGCAGCACGCACGAATGCCCCCCCACGACCACGGCGTCGTCGTCGACGGCGTCGTCGTCGACGGCGTCGTCGTCCACGGCTTTGAAGAAGGGTTGTGTGGAAGGAGGAGGAAAGGGAGCTAGAGGGGAGGAGGGGCAAAAGGAGTCACTTAAGCCTCGATGGGATCGGGCGTCGGCTATTACTCAGGAAGGGGGTGGGTTGGATCGGGAGACCTCTCCTCCTTCGGGACAATTTGGAGAACGGGAGGGGAGAGAGGTGGTGGTTGTTGGAACGAGAGGAAGGGGGTCTCGACAACGACACTTGCCTCCTCCGGACGTGTAATTTTGTTTGTGGCCGAGAGGAGGAAGGAAAGGGGTTTCATATCGAGGGGGAAGGAAGGAGGCGGGTGTCGAAGGACGGATCAAGGCCAAGGTGGAGGGAACGGAGGAAGAGGCTGTTGCTTGCCCCTCGTAAGCCGAGCTTCAGACCATTTCTTGTTCGTTCCGTTTCGTTACACTTTTTCTTCCTACCTTTTCGTAGACGTACTGGTCGAGCTCCTCCACCGGCTTCCCCAGCAGGTCGGTGGGGAAGGGCTCGTACTTGGCAGGGAGCTGCGCGCCGTCCTCCAAGTTGGGCGCCCGCTTGGGCAGAAACCCGTAGTCGCGGATGAGGTTGTTGGTGCGGATGTTAATCTTCTCCAGCGACTCCCGCGTGAACGGGCGCACCTCGTACTGCATTCTCGGCTTGCGCGACGCGACCGTCGCCGCCTTCGCCACCGCGGCGAAAGCGGTCACCGGGCGCGTCAGGTCCACCATGCCCAGGTCAGGGCCGCCGCCGGGGCCGCCGGGGCCGCCGGGGCCGCCGCCGGGGCCGCCCACGCTGGGGGCAACGGCGGCCGTGTCCACCGGCGGTTGTGGCGGCATAGCCTGTCTCCCTGCTGCTGTGCCAGTGCCATCGCCTCCTGCTCCTCCTCCACCGCCGGGCGGCGGCGGACGGCCGCCGCTCTGTTGTTGTCTCTCCAGGGCTTCCTTTTCTGTCGGGGGTGTGAGGATTACCTGCGGAGGGTGTTAGAAAAAAAAGATATTAAATATGCGAGGTTTTTTTTTTAGAAATGATCATCAATTCTTTTTTGGGGTGCCGTGGATAACGTACGCTGAACGTTTGCACGTATTGCCTACTGCACGGGTTTACAACGGTATACGTGATGGAACATACACAACGATTATTTTTTCCCTTTTTTAAATGTAAGGTCTTTCCATTCAGTACACATCTGTAGAATGAACATCGGTGAAGGGGGGCTTTTACAAAGGATACAAATCAGCTCTTTATGCGACACAGAAACGTACTGTACTGTACTGTACGGTATGCTGTACGTATAGTATAATGGGTGAATAAGAATTTGCATTGGACAGGGTGTTTGTGCCTCTTTCCATTTCTACTCAGGTACGGAACAGTTGCAGTGACACTGCTCCGATGGCCCAAGCACATGTCTACGTAGTCAACGGCTATATTTCCGTTGAAACATCACACTACGCGCATTGTTCCGAGAAAATGTTACACATTTAATAAAAACCGATTGTTCGTTCTTGTGTGCGTTAGAAAGAGAGAGAAGGTCGCTCACCGCCCCTGACACCGTTCCGCCTGAAAAATAATCGATGAGTAACATTAGCCGCGACTCTCGACTTGGCACTACGCGCCGCGCACACAACAGGTCTCTCTTTTCCCCCCGCCTCTCTTTCCGTGCGTCTCCGGCGCGGAAGCCTGTCTGTACATGCAGCCAGGCGCCGCTTCGCACCCGGCGCCCAACAATCCTTGACCCTGCGCCCAAAAAATGGGCGGAGGGGGACATTCTTGCTGCAGAAAAGAGGGGGAGGGGTACCATTGTCGCCGCCTTTTTCCT